>OMAY01001480.1_pt1 | contig 10973 bp, 8 predicted proteins | sample 1673611 | NCBI WGS metagenome assembly OMAY01 (sample SAMEA103958117, study PRJEB25191) | human gut metagenome | biome: human-associated habitat [ENVO:00009003]; feature: intestine environment [ENVO:2100002]; material: feces | place: Germany | collected 2013/2015
GCACTTGATAAAGGAACTCAAGTAGGAAAGCTGTACACGAAAGCTGTTATGTCTGCATATCACGCAGAGAAACTCACTCCGCGAGAGGCAAGCAATTACCTTTTGGGGCTGCGAGTTAAACATTTCGAAGCCGTTGAAAGGTGGTGCTACTGATGGCTAAATATGTGTTTGATAGCAACATTTTTATCAATCTTCAACGGCGGCAACCACTTGATGTATTTCCATCTCTTTGGGTCAAAATCGGCGAACTGATGGATGATGGTACGATTATTTCCAGCCAAGAAGTTTCCGCAAATATTGTAGTTTATTTTGTCAATCTCAAGATTGACAGAGAAAATATAAAGACAGGCGACGAAGGAGGAAAAAAGAAAAATTCCGCTGATCCGTTTGTTATTGCTCTTGCAAAACAACAAAACTGCAAAGTGGTGACAGAAGAGGTCCCAACGCATAATATGAATTCGCCCAAAATCCCTGATGTTTGTGCTGCCTATAATATTGAATGTATTGATTTCATAGCTTTCGCGCGTGAAGAAAAATTTGCGTTTTGACACAGACCTTTCGGAACATCACGGCGACGCCGTAGAACCATACTATCAAAAGTATAAGCTATTGATAGCATCCCCTGATAGCTTTTTGATAGCAGAAAGTCGGATACCCCATAGGATTGGGATAATTGGTATCAAATAAAGCCAAACGGAATCAAACGGTCTATACAAAAAAGTTTAGAGTGCGTTTTCACTTGGCGAGTGGGAATGATTTCATAGGTTCAAAAAAGTCCGTAAACACTGGACTTTTTAAGTCTTGATGCCCCTTGCGGCAACGATTTGGCAACAGAATTTCATTATTCACAAGAAAAGAGCTATCTGATTTCAAATGAAGTCAGGTAGCTCTTTTTATTATTTTTTGAATGACTTTATATTACGCCATTTAACCAATAGTAACAAGCTTGTAATTGAAAAATTTATACAAAATATGTATAATAGAATTAAGTTATTATAAATATCAGAAAGGGTGGTGAATTTATGACAATAACTAAGAAAAAAGTAGTAATATCCGTTTCTTTGATTTTATCAATATTAGTTATTGCTGTCATTGTTATTGCTGTTCTGATACATATGGGCTTTGGAAAGCCTCCGTCAAATAGGGAACAAACAGATGTGAGTATATCTACTGATACCATTGTAGATAGAATAATCAGTGAGCTTGGTTATAGCGGTATTTCTCGTGTAAGTTCTGATAATATAGCAAAATATTATGATATTGATAAGAAGCTTATTTCTGAAGCTACAGTATATATTTCTGATAGTGCAGATTCATGCTTTGAGGTGTCTTGTTTTAAGCTGAATGATGAAGCTGATTATTCTAAGGTAGAATATAAAATAAAAAATCATATTAACTCGCAAAGTGCTAATCTCCAAAGGCTTAATCCTAAAGAAAGTAAGATGCTTGATGATACTAAAATAGAATATTGTAGTCCGTATGTTTTAGTAGTTGTTTCTGATAATAACGGAAGTGCAATTAATTCTTTCAGAAATCTTATTACTGGAAAAGTTAGCTCATAAAAAATAAAAAGGGAGCTGCGAAGAATGAAGTCTTAAACTCCATTTCTTCACAGCCCCTATTTATGTTAAAGGAATGTTTATAAATAAAATGGAAAATAAAAGAAGTGAAACAATTTTTATAGTACCTCAGTCATTTGATAGAATGAATGCAGAAATATTCTTAAGAAAACATTGTGCTGTTTCTGCAAGACTTTTAACAAGATTAAAACGCACAGAAAATGGTATAACAAGAAATGGTGAACTTCTCAGAAGCATTGATAAAGTCAATGCAGGAGATGTAATAACAATAAAATTTCCTGATGAAGAAATTTCAGTAGAGCCAACAGAGGGAAAACTTGATGTACTTTTTGAAAACAAAAATATTCTTGCAGTAAATAAACCACCGTTTATGCCTGTTCACCCAGTGCATGACCATATTTTTGATACGCTTGCAAATATAGTAGCATATTATCAAATTCAGAATGATGAGAGCTATACATTTCGTGCTGTAAATCGCCTTGATAGAAATACTTCTGGAATTGTTATAATTGCCAAGGATAGACTTACTGCATCAATTTTACCGAATACAGTTAAGAAAAAATATACCGCAATTTGTGAGGGAGAGCTTTTTGGTAGTGGAACGATAGACGCACCACTTGCACTAAAAGAAGGTCATACAATTTGCAGAGAGGTTCGTGCTGATGGTGTTCGTGCAGTTACTCATTGGAAATCTCTTGCAGTAAAAGGAAATCATACAATGCTTGAATTAGTTCTTGAAACGGGCAGAACACATCAAATCAGAGCCCATATGGCACATATAGGACACCATTTAGCTGGTGATGACATGTATGGGGGACACCTTGATATATTTGATAGACAATGCTTACACTGTTCTCAAGCGGAGTTTGAAGACCCATATTTGGGAGAAAAAATAGTTATAGATTGTCCAGCAAAGGAATTTTGGGATAAATTCAATATGCTTGGTTAAATAAGATAAAAATTTTATATCAAAAAGCTATTCGAAAAAGTTTTTTCTGCGTTTAGCCATAAAAATTTTGATTTGTATTTTTCTTTATTTAAATAATTTTTTAATCAGCAGGTTCAGGAATTACTTCATTGTTTTCCGGTTCTTCTGAAATATGCTTTTTATCTGCTGAAATCTTAACAAATGCACAAGAATTTGCAGGAATCTCTAAATCTCTGCCATTAAGAATTGTACCAAGAAGAGCCTCACCATCTTCAAATTCTTTTGGTACAATAAAGTCGATAGGGAAGGTAGCAGCATTGAAAACGCAAAGAAGTTCGTCTGTATCATCATAGCGGATATAACCCATAGTTCTCTCATAAGAACCAAATTCCTTAAAATCACCATCTTTAAGGCAAGAACAATATGAACGGAGCTTTGCGAGTTGCTTATACCATTCAGTTAAGCCCTTATCTTCCTTACCCCATGGGAAAGGTGCCCTGTTAAATGGGTCTTTGTAGCCCTCAACACCCGCTTCATCGCCATAATAAATGCAAGGCACACCAGGAAGTGTAAATTGAATACCGCTTGCAAGACGCATTCTCTTTAAGCCATATTCACGCTGAGAAGGTGTGAGTGAAGTATTAGCTTGCCATTCACGGCCTCTGCCGTTTTGTCTTTCACCAGCAAGAAGTGTTATAACTCTTTCAGTATCGTGTGTTCCAAGAAGGTTCATAAGGCAACGAATGACAGGACGAGGATAATTTTCAAGGATACAGGTAATCATTTCTACCATATCTCTGCCATCACCGCAATCAAGGAAACCAAGAATAGCATCTCTGAAAGGATAATTCATAACGCTGTCAAGCTGTTTTCCATAGAGGAAGCGTCTGCGGCTGCTGTAGCTTTCCTTTATAGAGGCATCTTCCCAAACCTCACCCAAAAGAAGTGCGTCTGGATTTTCAGCCTTTATAGCCTCACGAATATGCTGAATAAATGGGTCAGGAAGTTCATCTGCAACATCAAGTCGCCAACCTGAGTTTCCGCATTTCATCCATTTTCTTATAATACCATTCTCACCGTTGATATATCTATCAAAGGAATATGACAGTTCTTCAACTTCTGGTAAAGTGTCAAAGCCCCACCAAGAATGATAAATATTCGGCCAATCCATAAATTTATACCAAGTATAATATGGTGAATTTTTTGAATTATAAGCACCATTCTGAGGATAACGACCCTGACGGTTAAAATACTTACTATCACTGCCAGTATGGCTAAAAACGCCGTCATTTATAATATACATACCACGCTTTTTAGCCTCACTGCAAAGCTCCTTGAAATCTTCTTCTGTGCCGAGAACGGGGTCAATTTTTTCATAGTCGCCTGTATCATAGCGGTGATTTGAATAAGCCTCAAAAATAGGATTAAGATATATGCAGTTTACACCAAGCTCTTGAAGGTAATCAAGCTTTTCTGTAATTCCCTTGAGGTCGCCTTGAAAGAAATCTGAGTTTGTAACGATTCCGTTCTCATCAGGACGCCAATCAGGAATTTTATACCATTCATCATGGAGCTTTTTATCAGGATAAATACCCTCCTTTTTTTCTCCTGAAAAATAAAATCTATCAGGGAAAATCTGATACATAATTCCACCAGGTAGCCATGATGGGGTTTGGAAATCTTTATCATAGCATAAAAGCTGGTATCTTGGGTCGTTATTTGTATGAGAAAAGTAGCCCTCGCCACCCCAGCCACGCATAATATATTTTCTGCCTTGTTTTGTATCAAGGCTAAAATGATACCAATAAAGCCCTGTGCTTATATTTGAAAGGTCAAGCTCCCACTGCTCATTGTTTTCATCAGGCATTCCGCACCAAAACATACTATAAGAAACAGTATCACCCGAAAGGTCATCTTTTAAAGCAAGAATAGCACTTGAACAACCTAAATATCTTGGAATAGTAATCTTAAAATGAATGTTTTCTCCCTCACGAACAGAACCGAACGGGGATTTACATTCATTATCTCTTGAATTAAAAATTCTCATAAAATAACACCCTTACACCTTGCATATGAAATTTGCTGAATATTGTCAGAATATACCACATAATATTATAAGCCTATCAGGATATTATGTCAACACTAACACACAATTTTCGCAATGATAATTGCACAATAATGACTTATATCAAAGATAAGATTTATATTTTAGATACTCATTGTGAGGCTTTCCTGAAAAGAGGTCAATACACTAATAATTATCAAATCTCATATGGTTCATATATATGCCATTTTGGCTTCTCTATATTAGCAGTTACAAGTATTCCATCAGCAGTATATTCTTCACTGATTAAAGCACCCATATAACGAAGAGGTGCTATGAGATTAGCTTTCTGAAATGGCAATAACATATTAAAACGCTTAATTTGAACAGGAAGATTTTCTTCAATAGCCTCTAAAAGCTTATCAATGCCATTGCCTGTTTTAGCACTTATAAGAACACTTCCTGAATTATGAGGAATATCATCAGGCGAAAGTAAATCGCATTTATTAAAAGCTGTAATAATAGGACTGTTTTCGCAGCCAAGGTCATGTAGAAGTGAGGTTGTAACATCAAGGTGAAGTTGATATTCCTCACTTGTAGCATCACAAACATTTACAATTATATCTGCAAGAGCGGCTTCCTCAAGCGTAGATTTAAAGGCTTCGACAAGATGGTGTGGCAAGCGTCTTACAAGACCAACAGTATCAATCATCATAACAGAAACGCCGTTCGGTAATTTCAGAGAACGGGAAGTAGGGTCAAGTGTTGCGAAAAGCTTATCCTCAGAAAGCACACCAGCCTGAGTAAGCGTATTCATAAGTGTAGATTTTCCAGCATTTGTATATCCAACTATTGCAACTGTAATTATACCGTCTTTACTGCGTCTTGAACGAAGTTGATTTCGTCTGTCAGTGATATGAGAAAGTTCCTCTTTTAAGGTTTCAATTCTTCTGCGAATATGACGGCGGTCTGTTTCAAGCTTAGATTCACCAGGACCACGAGTTCCTATACCACCACCAAGCCTTGACATCTCACGACCTTTGCCAGTAAGTCTTGGCATAAGATATTTAAGCTGTGCAAGTTCAACCTGTAGCTTACCTTCGTTAGTTTTTGCGTGAAGTGCAAAAATATCAAGAATAAGCATAGTTCTATCTATTGTGCAAATATCAGTTTCAGCCTCGAGGTTTCTTATTTGTGTAGGAGTAAGCTCGCAGTCAAAAACAAGTAGGTCTATATCATTAGCCTGCGCAAATTCCTTGACTTCGAGAAGCCTGCCAGAGCCTAAGCAGGTTGCACTATCTGGCTTATCCCTTTTTTGAGAAACAGTAGCAATAGTTTCACCTCCAGCACTCCTCATAAGTTCCTTGAGTTCTTCAAGAGATGCCTCCGCATCATAATCTCCAGTATCTATACTAATCAGTATTGCACGCTGTGGTCTTTCTATGTTATCATACATTTGCATAAGTCACCTCAAAGTTGTTTTTTTATTTTTCAAAGTAAAGCTTTAACAATATTATAGCATAAAAATTCCAAAAACAACACCAGTTGTAATTTTAACAAAAAATTTGCAATCCCCAAAAATTACAGCTTTGTATGAATATTGCTGTCTAAAATCAATAAATTAAAGTCTGTTGAAAAAGGTAAATCTATCAATTATATTTAAAAAAATTGGTCTTTTAAGTTTTTAACAAAAGAAAAACTAAAATTGCCAATAAATTCATAATAAAATTCCTAAATAATAAAAAAAGTGTTACTTTACAAGTTTGAGAAAAAGAGTTATTATTATTCTATAAAGATAGGGAGGTATGTGCTATGGGCGATATAGATAAGGAATTAGAAAAAGAAACTAAAGCTCAAAGCTCAGACGAAAACAAAGGCGAAGTCGTTTTCGCTACCACTCCTCATAAAGAGAATAGTGGTTCTTCAACTGTTTTTGCGAGTGCATCAAGCTCGAGAAAGGCTTCCAATCAGAGAGGAAGCTACAAGCGTGCGAGTTATAGAACCTCAGCACCAGAAAATCCTAAAACCTCGAAGAAGACTAAGGCTATTATAATTAGTGCTATTTCAGTTGTAGCAGTAGCAGGAATTTGTGTAGGCGTCGCTTCTTTGATAAAAAATAATAATTCTGGCGATACTGTTCCAGCAGTAGTTTCAACAGTATCTTCAGAGAGTTTAACAGATATTGATGTAAAGAAAATAAATACAGATTCTATTGTTTTTGGTAAGAATGTTACTGTTCAGGGCGTTAATGTTTCTGGAATGACATTAAGCAACGCATATAAAGCTCTTGCTGATGCAGAAAAATCAGTAAGGGATAATATAAATATTACAGTTAAGAATGGCAAAAAAAGCTTTAACCTTACTCAGGATGATTTCACATATGAGTATAATACCGCTGATGTTTTGATTGATGCATATCATTTCAGCAGAGGTGAGCTTGATAATCCATCAGCTGCCCATAACAAAAATGAAGCTGGTGTAACAGATTTTCCACTTACAGCTGAATTAAGCGATAATGCTATCGACCTTGTTGCTGATAAAATTGCTAAAAAGGTTAATATAAAAGCAATCGATGCTCATGTTAAAAAATTTGACCCAACTGCAAATAAAAAATTCACTTATGAAGATGGTACAGTTGGAAAAGAGCTTGACAAAGATGGTGCTATAAAGCAGTTAAATACTATAATGGCTACAAGCAATAAGACAGGCACAATCAATGTTTCACTTTCTGATGTTCCTTTTAAAGTAGATTTAAAGACAATAAAGACAAAGACAGAGCTTATTACATCATTTGAAACAACATCTACAAATGTATGGGCTTCAAACCATAATATGCAGCTTGCTATGGAAGCGATTAATGGCTCAGTTATCAAACCTGGTGCAACATGGTCATTCAATAAAAGCACAGGCGATACAACAACAGGTGAACTTGGATATGTTAAATCCTCGGCAATCGTAAATGGCAGCTATGAGCCTCAGTATGGTGGTGGTATTTGTCAGGCTGCTACTACAATCTATAATGCAGGGCTTCGTGCAAATATGGAGATAGTTGAGCGTTTGCCACACCAATACGCTTCAACATATGTTCCAGTAGGTCTTGATGCTACTATCGACTATGGAAATATCGACCTCAAAATGAAGAATACATCTGCATATGCAATGTATATGGCAACATATATGTATGATAATAATGGCGATGGTTATCCTGAACTTATGGTAGAAATTTATGGAGAAAAGCCAACAGCATATGATGAGATAGTTCCAATTGCATGGTGTGTTGAGAATACAGGTTCAAAGTATAGCACATATAGTGCAAGAGTTTACTTTAAAAATGGTAAGGAAATCAAAAGAGAAAGAGTTTGGCGTTCAACATATGATTACCATGGTGAATCTGCATATCAGCTTGCAATTCCTGATGATATAGAGAATGGTCCTAAAGATGTTCAGCCGACAAACAAAGCACCTGTACACTACGGTTGATAAACTACAACAAAAAGAAAGCTTACATAATGCATCAATTAGTGCAGTCATACTTTTTTGTTATAATTAAATCGCCTCTATATATCTAAATATAATAGATTATGGAGAATTACAGGACTTGACTTTATTGACCATTTTGTAATGTAAGTATATAAATTGATGAAAAAATTAACAGCTCACGAGCTTATAATAGCTTGTGAGCTGTATTTGTTTTGGAGCGGAAGACGGGAATCGAACCCGCATATTCGGCTTGGGAAGCCGATGTTCTGCCACTAAACTACTCCCGCACAAGTATATTTTAGCACAGCGGTTTTGTAAAAGCAAGAAATTCTGCAATATTTACATATAGAGTAAGCTGTGCTTCAAAGCAATATCTGAAATTTTCAAACGCAAAAATTCTTGGCATAAATGATTCAGAAAATATGATTACATTAGCAAAGAAAAATTATCCAAATATAGAATGTATGCTTTGTGACGCTGAGAATGGGTTTGCAGATATTGTAAGCTTGATGCTTTTTCAAATATTAATCTCATAATGATATTGTGTAGTGGTATAGGGATACAAGCTTAAGACCATATCTTAGTACTCTCGATGAAAATGATAAGTTTGAATTTGAGAACGATATTCTTAAGAAAGTTATCAAAGCTTATCTTGAACAAAAATGAAGATATAATTTTCAAATTTCCGAGATTTTTCTTTATAGCCAGAAAATAGCGAACTAAATAAATCTTTTTCAATTCTAATTTCTTGACATATAATCAACGCTTTTATATAATAATAGGTATTAGTGAATTTTGAAAGGACTGATTTCACACTATGCAGAAACAGGTTATTTTGACAGATGAAGGACTTAGAAATTATGAGGAAGAGCTTGAATTTCTCAAAACCGTTAAGCGTAAAGAAATAGCAGAAAAACTTAAAGAGGCTCGTGCACAGGGTGACCTTTCTGAAAATGCCGAGTATGATGCAGCTAAAGATGAGCAAGGTATTAACGAATCCAGAATTCAAGAGCTTGAGGCTATGCTCAAGAATGTAAAGGTTATCGACTCAAGTGAGCTTACGAATGAAATGGTTCATGTTGGTTCTAAAATAAAGGTACATGACTATGATTTTGATGAAGATGTTGACTATCAGATAGTTGGTGCAAGCGAAGCTGACCCATTCAATGGTAAGCTTTCTGATGAATCTCCTGTTGGTATGGCACTTCTCGGACACGCTATCGGTGATGTTGTAGAGGTTGAAACTCCAAACGGAGAAGTTAAGTTTGAAATTCTTGAGATAAGAAAATAATTTTATAATTAAGAATTTTTACTGACTGATTCTGATTTTACAGTTCTGTCAGATTTATTGATGTTTAAGAAAAGAGGAATGATTGAAATGGAACAAAAGCCACAGCAGGGCAACTCAAGCGATGTTATCAAGGTTAGATATGAAAAGCTTGACGCTCTCAAGGAAGCAGGCAGAGATCCGTTTGTAATTACAACAAGTGACCGTGATATTCTTACAGAAACAATAAAAAATAATTTTGAAGAATACGAAAACAAAGATGTTTGTGTTGCAGGTCGTTTGCTTTCAAAAAGAGGCAAGGGTAAGGTTTCGTTTATGGACCTTTGGGACCGCTCAGGCAAAATCCAGATTTTTGCAAAGTTTGATGACCTCGGCGAAGAAGAATACGGCTTCCTCAAAAAGTGGGATATTGGTGATATAGTTGAGATTAAGGGCTTTGTTTTCAAAACCCAGATGGGTGAAATTTCGGTTCATGCAAAAGAGGTTAAGCTTCTTTCAAAGTCACTTAAGCCACTTCCAGAAAAGTATCACGGTCTTACAAATACTGACCTTCGTTATCGTCAGCGTTATGTTGACCTTATTATGAACCCAGAAGTAAAGGATACCTTTATCAAGCGTTCTAAGATTATCAGCACAATTCGTAAGTATCTTGATTCACAGGGCTTTATGGAGGTTGAAACTCCTATGCTCGTTTCAAATGCTGGTGGTGCATCTGCAAGACCATTTGAAACACACTTCAATGCTCTTGATGAGGACTTAAAGCTTAGAATTTCTCTTGAGCTTTACCTTAAGAGATTGATAGTCGGTGGACTTGAAAAGGTTTATGAAATTGGTCGAGTATTCCGTAACGAAGGACTTGATACAAGACATAACCCTGAATTTACTCTTATGGAGCTTTATCAAGCATATACAGATTATCACGGTATGATGGATTTGACAGAGAATCTCTATCGCCATGTTGCACAAGAGGTTCTTGGTACAACAACTATCGTATATAATGGCATAGAAATGGATTTAGGAAAGCCGTTTGAGAGAATTACAATGGTTGATGCTGTTAAGAAGTATGCAGGCGTTGATTTTAACGAAATACATACTCTTGAAGAGGCAAGAGCTGTTGCTAAGGAAAAAGGCGTTGAATACGAAGAAAGACATAAGAAGGGCGATATTCTCAACCTATTCTTTGAAGCTTTCGTAGAAGAACATCTTATTCAGCCTACATTCCTTATGGATCATCCTATTGAGATTTCTCCTCTTACAAAGAAGAAGCCAGAAAATCCTGAATATGTTGAGCGTTTCGAGTTCTTTATGAATGGTTGGGAAATGGCTAATGCATATTCTGAGCTTAATGACCCGATTGACCAGAGGGCAAGATTCAAAGCACAGGAAGAACTTCTCGCACAAGGCGATGAAGAGGCTAATCACACAGATGAGGACTTCCTTAATGCCCTTGAAATCGGTATGCCACCAACAGGCGGTATCGGTTTCGGTATTGACCGTATGTGTATGCTTCTTACAAATGCTCCTGCAATCAGAGATGTACTTCTTTTCCCGACAATGAAGAGTTTGGATTCCGACAAGAAGCCGTCAGGCATTCCGAAAACAAAGGACGCTGTTGTTGAAGAAAAGATTGATTTTTCTAAGGTAAAGGTAGAG
>OMAY01001481.1_pt1 | contig 10969 bp, 8 predicted proteins | sample 1673611 | NCBI WGS metagenome assembly OMAY01 (sample SAMEA103958117, study PRJEB25191) | human gut metagenome | biome: human-associated habitat [ENVO:00009003]; feature: intestine environment [ENVO:2100002]; material: feces | place: Germany | collected 2013/2015
AGTTATTCCCCATTACTTGTAAAAAGATAACTCCATTCATAACCAACTAAAAAGGCGGCATATCTCCATGTAAGAATAGCTTTCCGATTCTATATAATGCAAATAATTCTATGCTGTTATATGGTTTCGGGCATAAATAGGGAGCGGTCTGTTTTATGTGGAATCCTATTATATGTAATGGATAAAAATTCGGTTTTCCATCTGAAAAGGGGGAGGGGTGAAAAATAGGGATTGTCCGCTCGGTCGGGGTATCTCGGTTTGTTTGTCTGCGAGTGACAACCTTTTCCGAAAAGGATATTTTATAGACCCTTTCACAAAGTTTGTCACCTTTTTGTTGCGGGACAATTTCGGTATAAATCGCACGATATGGGGAATGGATGATAAATAGATTTACCCAAAACTACCCTATAAAAGAAAGAATCGTTATCTTTGCCGAAAAGCAAGTGTACCATGTCTTATAAACCGCCTTACACCATTACGCCGAAGATCACGAATTTGGTTGCACAAATCAGCGAAGCAATCGGCGGCTATTATGCGCACGAAAATCTGCGTCTGCATCGTGTCAATCGAATCAAAACGATTCACGGGACGCTGGCTATCGAGGGCAACACGCTTTCGACGGAGCAGGTCACGGCGGTATTGGAGGGAAAACCCGTCGTTGCTCCTATTAACGAGGTGCAGGAGGTGCGCAACGCCCTTAAAGCGTATGAGTTGCTCGACACGCTCGACCCCTGTAAAGTCGATGATCTGTTAAAGGCGCATGCCACGATGGAAGTGGGGTTGATCGACGAAATCGGTTGCTTCCGCAAAGGCGGTGCGGGTGTGGTGTCGGGGAAAACGGTTATCCATTATGCGCCCGATGCCGAACGTGTGCCGTTTCTCGTAAACGATCTGTTCGAGTGGTTGCGCACCACGGATGAACACCCGCTGATCGCAAGTTGCGTCTTTCATTATGAATTCGAGTTTATCCATCCGTTCGCGGACGGTAACGGTCGCACGGGGCGATTGTGGCAGACATTGATTTTGAGCAGGTGGCGGCCTATCTTCAAAAACCTGCCGATCGAAAACATTGTATATAAGTATCAAAAGGAATATTATAAGGCGATTGCTGTAAGTGGAGGTAAAGCGGGTTGCACGCCTTTCGTCGAGTTTATTTTGGGGGTAATCGCCGAAACGCTCACTACCCAAGAAACTACCCGAAAGACTACCCAAGAAATTATTTTGGAAGCCATCGCCTGCAATCCCAGCATTACACGGGCGGAGCTGGCCGAGGTTGTCGGAATCTCACCCGACGGCGTGAAATATCATTTGCAGAAACTCGCCAAGTCGGGCAGGCTCAAACGGGTGGGGTCTACACGCCGCGGGGAGTGGGTGATCGAGTGACAGGAATTCCGAAAAAGGTACTTTTATAGACCCTTTTCAAAAGTTTGTCACCGACCTGTTTTCACCCGTTACGGGCTATATGATCCGCTTTCCCAATTCGATGAACCGTTGTTTGTTGGTGCGCACCTCCCTGTACTCGAAATATATTCCGATCATCTTTGCCGTCACTTTTTTGCGGTAGGGGATGCCGAACCGCATAATCAGATCGTTCATAAAACGATTGACGGCGCACACGGGTAGTTTGTCGCCCGTTTTCAGTCGGTCGTACACCTCCCCGCAAACTTTTTCCGAGGTCAGCAGTTGTTGGCTTTCGTTTTCTTGTATCTGTTTGCCGATTGCGTTCATGTTGTAGTTGTGCCGTTCGATCTCTGCCGCTCCGAGGGCGTAGTAGGCATCCACCATCATCGGCACTTGGCTTTGAATCTCCTCGCGCAGAAAGTAGTATTCATTCCACGTTCGGTTTTGTTCCAGTATCTCCAACTGCCGCACGATTTCGCGGAACAAGTCTTTCATTTTCAGTCGGGGATTTATGCGTTGCAGTCGGTCGCAGTCCGACAACGGATAGATATGTTCGGCGCAATCCGTGTGAAATGCTTTCGCGTACTCCTCCCGCACCAGTTCGGCGTCGGTGTAGTATTGCTTTATCCGCTCGTCGTCGTAGGCGTTGTCCCACATGAACCAGTTGCGCGTTCCGTCGGCGTTCATGAACCGTTTGTAGTCCATTCCCTCCAACGCCTGCGCACGGGTATCGCAACCTGCCCCCGACGCTTCGATTTGCAGGACTTGTTTGTAGACCGCTTCGCACTCCTCCAACCTCGTGGCGATCTCCTCCCGCGATTTGCAGGGCATCTCCTTATTGGTGCTGAAAATATGCGCGGCATCCTCCACGCCGTTGCGGAAGCGTCCGACGATCTGCACGGCTTCGGTCGTGGGGTCGATGACGGTGTGCGCCGCAAACGAAAGGTCGGTTACGATCAGCACGCAGGCTGTTGTCGGCAGTTCGATGTCCACCGCCGAAAAGAAACGGCTCGTGAAAAAGTTGATTTCATCCAGTTCTTCGAGCGAGGAGTAAGCCCGCGAAAAATCCCGCTTGCGGAGTTTCTTCACACTCTCGTAACTGCAAAAGACCTTGCACCGTTTCTCGATCTTATAGGTGCAGATCATGCGGTGGATCGTATCGGTCGAGTTCAGAAAGATGCAGAGCGGATGCCCTTTGCCTTTTACCTGTCCCATAAGGGTACGCACCCAGCCGACGGTGTTGTTCGTGTGTATGAGCAACATTTTCGGTTTGTGGTCGTAGGTCGGGCGGAGTATCTTCATCGTAAAGCCCTGCTGCTCGAAACGGGGATCGGACGGGATGATCGGCGTCGCGGAAACCATCGCCTTTTGTTTGCATCGGAAAAAATCATCCATCGGGAGCGTGATAGAGCCGCGGTAGCCTGCATCCTGTATCGTGCGTTCGCACTCGTCGAACAGCATGAACCATTCACCGTGCATATCCGTATGCGTCTGTATCATCGCCGAGCGGACTTTGGGGAAACTTTCGGGCGTGGTCATGATTTTCAGATAGCCGTCGTTGTAGTTCGTGTTCAGAAAGTCGATGATGTCCTCGGTCGTTACGCCCTCGAACACGCCGAGTATCTGCGGGTGCTTTTTCATCTTGCCCTCGATAACGGGAACATTCGGCTCGATGATGACGGAGTGTCGGGGCGCATTGATCTCGGCATAGGTCGCACCGCATCCCGTGACGGTCTTGTTGATGATCGAGTTGGTAGGTATTTCGGGCATTACGGCGTCGAACCGCTGGCCTGCATCTATTGTGATATATTCAATCTTCATCTAATTGTTTGATTTGTAGTTAAAAAAACTTGGGGAGCGAGCGGTGAAACCCGCTCCCCTCGTTCAGCAGTTTAGTTCAGCAGGTCGGTGATGTCTTCCATCGCCTCGGCAGGCATCACGACTTTGCCGTTGGGAAAGTGGTACTTTTTGGCGAGGTAGCCGATGCCCTCCTCGCTCTCGTTGTACTCCTCGGAGGTGATCGCGGTCAGTTTCTCCACCTCGGCGGCCACCTCTGCCAGCCACTCGGACTGACAGCAGATTTCACGGTCGGGTTCGAACTCCGTCACTTCGGGCAACTCCTTACCCATCAGGAACGCCAGCAGGTAGTTCCAGATTTGGGCGTTCAGCAGGAGTTTGCCATCCAGTTCGGTATACCCCTTACGGATTCCGAACCACACGTAGCCGCATCCAGCCACGTCTACACGGGTGGTCACGATCAGGGTGGTAGCCCCTGCCGCAATCGCTTTCGTCAGCGTGCGGAACATTTTGGCGTTCCCTGCGGGCTTGATTTTGATAATGCGGAGGTTCATTTTCTCCTCCTGCTCCTCGGCGGCTTTGATTTCCGCCATCTTTGCCTCGTGTGCGATTGCCGAGGCCATCATCTCCTCTGCGCGGTTCCCAGCTACCTGCTGCGATTCCGCATTTTCTGAAATTGTAGTCATAGTTTTATTAAATTTGATGTTAATATTGTCGTTGATGTTTGCAAGCGTTTTCATAATCGTTATCTTTTTTATTAAGTTTTGTTGCCGCCTCTTTCGGGCTGTCGGCTACTCCCTGCAATTTCGGTCGGCCGTACGCTCCGACCTGTTGCTTTTCAGGGCTAATACGGGATATTTCCCCCTTTTGTTTTCCGTTTTGAGGTAGATATTATAGGCTCTATTTGAGCCTATTATTTACCCCTGTTTTTCAGTTGTTTAGGTTTTGTGTTTCATCGGTCGTATTTTTTCATTTTACCGCCTCTTTTGCAGGCCGTCGGCTATTCCCCGAATCTCTCGAATAACCGTACGCTTTATTCGCGGATTCTGGCTATTGAACCTGCATAAATCCGACCTTTGGTGCCTTTGCAAAAACATAAATAATAGCCCTTAAAAATCGACCTATTCATTACCTTTGCTGTCGAAAATATTGCAAAATATGTCAGGGAAAATATTGTAAATCTGTTGGTTATGACAAAATGGCAGATGTCATGACACTGGCAGATTTTTGGCAGAAAAAAAGAAAGGGAACCGCGATAAACGGCTCCCTTAAATGGTATGGTTATATAGTCCGATCAGTCCAATAGCGGAAAATCAAAATCCTGCATGATAACCTGCCTCTGCAATGGTATCGGTCTGAATCGTGGTGCTTGATTCATAGCCGCTCGTTTCAGATAGGCGGCAAGGTCGGCGCGGATTACTTTCGGGTCGTATTCGCCGCTCCATCCTTTACTATCGGGATAGCAACCCGTAAAACGTGTATAGTCGTGAATGAGTTGGCATAATTCGTTCGGCGTATCGGGCTGGCTGGGTATGGCATTTTCTTCATGGAGCATTCGGTAAATGCCGTATGCAACTGCCGAATAGATGGCATTATCCTTTTTTCGTCCCGCAGACGGTTTGCGCCGTTGAATATCTTGCCGTGCTTTCTCGGCTGTTTGTACTTCGGGAAAATAGCTTGCAAGTTCCTTTTTAATCAGACGGAATAACCAGTTATCGCTGTTCGGAATAGAAATCTTTTCCGCTTCCCCATTATTGGTGCGAATTGTGATGGCGGTCTGTTCGTTGCCTTGAAATGTCCGTGCCTCCATTTGCTCCATAAAAAGCAATAGGTGCGCCCATTCGCTTTGGTATATGTCCCAAGAGTAAAATTGAACAAGGTCATTGTATTCGTTTTCGTCGATCTGCCGTTCACGGATGCAGTAGGCCACCAGCAATAGGGCTTCCTCTATTATCGGGGTAATTGTCCCGTAAGAGTTGATAAGCGACAACAAATCATGGCATTCGAGGTGTCGAAACGGCAAAACCAGATTGCAATCCTCTTTAATGCTGTACTTTACGTTATTACCCTCTCGGTGAGGTATCAGACATTTGGCATCCGAAAGTTCTTTGTTGAAATAGCCTGCCGTGATGCCGAAATATTTTTCCAGTAAGGGCAGGCAAGCGGTGAAATATTCGGTCGTTACGGGGTAAAAGGTGTGTTCTTCTTGCATAGGAGTATCTTTATAAAGACGAATTTACAAAATTCCGCTTTCAACCGCAACTGACGACCGCAGAAAAAAGAAAAGGGACTATCCGATGCAATCGGATAATCCCTCAAAGAGTAGGACCAACTTTGACCGAGGGGTTATTTTAAGACCCCTCGGAAAAGTCGGTCCGAGTTTTTGTCATAGCAAGTTCTGCATTGCCGCGTCAATTTGGCTGTTTTCAAACGAATCCAAATAAATCTGTGTGGTGGATAAATCGGAATGACCGAGCGATTCGGAAATGATGGCAATGTTCACTCCTGACCTTTTCAGCACGGTCGCAAACGTATGCCGAGCGACATAGGTAGTCAATGGCATTTCCAATCCTATTTGCTCTCCCAGCGTCTTTAATTCTCGATTGACTTTTCGCAAAACCTTATGCAGGCGATTGAAAATCTGCTGTGGGGTGGTGTGTTCATGGCGATTGAGGATAGGGAAGATATAATCTTCTCCGTGTCCTGCCATACCGTACTTTTCGAGAATCTGCAACGCCATAGGGACGAGTTGAAAGGACAGCAATTTCTGCGTTTTGTGACGGGAATAGTTTACACGGCCTTTAACGATGTCCTTATAACGCAACCGTGCAATATCGCCGAAATTCATCCCTGCCGTGAAATAGGAGAATAGAAATAAATCTTTGGCAAGGCGTCGATATTCCGTCGTGTGTCCCTCTGTAATTTCAAGGTCGATTAACCGTTGGATGTCATCCTTGTCAATTGCCCGTTTGCGGGTTTTGGCCCACAAACTGCCCACTTGGTAGATGCTGAACGGGTTTTGCTTTACCGCTACTTTACCCTCCTTGACAGCCTTGTTGTAGATGGCTTTGAAGATAGCGAACCGTGTAGCAATGCTGTTGTCCTTGTTCCCTCGTTGGCGCAGGTGCAATTCCAACCCTTTCAGATAGTCGAGGTCGATAGCCTCCAATGCGGTTTTGACCGATTTGTAGCCGTTCAGCACTTGCAGGGCGTATTTGTGCTTGGTGGCTGAGTTGATTTTACCGAGCGATTCCAGCCGTTCGATTTCAGCGTTGAAACCGTCCTCGATTGTAATTCCTGCGTGGCGGCTCTTGTCGGTTTCGAAAAGCGTGTCGAATGTTACGGGAATATCCAATGCTTCCAGCCTTTGAATCTTCTTACGATAGCCTGCCAACGTGCTGTCTATCTGACTTTGCAGGGCAGCGCGTTCGGGGCAGTTTGCCGTTATCATTTCGGCGGTTTTGTCCCAATAATGCGGCTCTACCGAAATGCCGAGCGAAACGGTCTTGTGGGTGCGTTGGTGCGTAAAGCGGATTGCCAACGGGGATTTGCCGTTTTTGTAAACGATTTCATGACGGCAGATTGCTTTGATTTTCATCTGTTTGCGTATTAAGCAAACAGCGCTGGGCGTCTAAATTTTATGTGTAACATTATGTGTAACATGACGGCCTGCGTTGTTTGCAGTTAAACAATATTGAATTAGTTGATTATTTGATAAATAGAAAAAGTGACAAACTATGTCGAAAGGGTAATTATATAGCCCCTCGTTTTTAGTCTGTCACTTGTCATTGTCAAAGGAAAAACGCCGCATTTTTTCGACCCCTCTCCTTAACCTTTATAGATACGATGCAATTCAATTCCACCGAATTATTTTGCAAACTGCATCAGATAGTTTTCGCAAAATCCAGCTAACGGGAATTTCACTACCTCGTCCCGTCCGTCGGGCGTGGTGTATTGGAATAGGATTGTATCGGCTTTCACGTGGTAGTCGAACAAATTCACCTTTTCGCCCGTTCCCTCGATTTGTGCCTCGTTAGCCGTCATTGTGCCGATTATTCCGTCCATATCTTCGAGTTCGCACTTTCATCCGAATATGTATTGTCGGTTCTTTGTAAGGACAATTTCGACGGGCTTTGTAATGTCTGCCATATTAGGGGCAAACAAGTAGATAAATGTTTCGGGAAATATTTCGTCTTTGGGTTTTCCTACAAGCAGGACTATTCCCTCTGTTTGGCTCCATTTAACCGCCTTTTGGATTATCTGTTTATCCTCTCATGCTTTGGTCATTCATTCCGTTTTCGGTTGTTTGTATCTGTTCATTTTAGCTAAAATTTAATTGTTGTTTATCTTTATAAAGATAAGATTATTAGTGAAATAAACAAAACGAAAAAGTGACAAACTCTGCAAAAGGGTCTTATAAATTAACCTTTTCACAAAGTCTGTCACTTTTAGAAACCTTTGTTATTTTGTTGCTTCAAGGCAAGCAATCAGAAATTTATTCGCATTTATGAAGTTATCCTTTTGCATCGGCAATGATGCGATGGCTTTTTCTCCATGAAATAGATTGTTACGGTATCTGTAAATAATCATGATGATGGCTTTAATAATATCACATGAATTATTGGTTAGCCCTAATAAAACACGCTGAATAGAGGTCGTATCATCATTATTTCTCAATCGCAATCTCATGAATCGCTCGTTTGTAGAACCGTTCGTTATATATCTCCTTTGTAAGTATTGTAGTGTTTGATTGAAAATATCGGAAGTTAAATGTATGTTCTGAATATTGCGCTTATTTCTTCCAAAATTACATTTAAACCATTTCGCTTCAAATAAATTCCATAATATTAAAAAGTTCCGCACCTCCACATATTCTTCTGTATCGAGAGAAATGTGCAAATAATTGTCAATCCATTGTGATATTTCAGACGTATTTTTACTTTTATTTTCCATAATGCCGAAACGCTTTTATTCATCTAATCCTGTAATGCTTGCAAAGTTGTTCCAGCCACTTTTTGCTTTATAGGCATCGGCACAACCCGAAGGTACTTTCAGTACCGAATAAGGATTTATGCCGCTAAAAGCATCTCTTCCGCAAGTCGGCGGCGTCTCTGTGCCGATCTTGAATAATCGCAGTTCAGAATCCCCATCAAAAGCACTCTCTCCGATTGTCTTAACCTGCGTACAGGCAGACATATCGACGGTCATTAGATTCTTTAATTGGCCAAAGGCGCCATAATAAGAAGAACCACCACCCCCGATAGTTTTCAACTGAGAACCTTTCTCAAAAGTTACTGTTGCTAAAGAGGAACAACCCTTGAACGCTGCCGCTTCGATCGTTTCTACGCTGGCAGGAATCTCAATGGAGGTTAATGCCGTGCAGTCCGCGAAAGTACCAGAAGAAGGATAACCTCCCTCGATAGTTTTCAACTGAGAACCGTTTTCAAAAGTTACTGTAGCCAATGAAGAACAGCCTTTGAATGCTGACGCTTTGATCGTCTCTACACTTGCAGGAATCTCAATGGAGGTCAAGGAAGAACAATACGAGAAAGCGCCATAATAAGAAGAAGAACCACCACCGATAGTTTTCAGTTGAGAACCTTTTTCAAAGGTTACAGTTGTCAGAGAGGAACAGCCCCAAAACACAGCAGTTCCAATTGTTTCTACGTTGGCAGGAATATCTATCGAAATCAAAGATGCACACTGTTCAAATGCAGAATTACCGATAGTTGTTGCATTTGCAGGGATTACAACGGTTTTCAACTTACTTTGATAAAACATTTCTTCCCCAATCGTTATTAATGTATTTGGGAGAATCAGATTCTCAACATTTGTAGACTTATAAAATGCTTGTATTGGTAATGCTGTAATATTTACCTCTGCAATATCGAGGTTTTTCAGATTGGGCATCATGCGATAGATAAACAGAAAATCAACATCGTTCAGCACGCCTGTAATCTTCAACGATTCGATATTGGCATAATCATAACCCGCCAATTCATTTTCCAGTTCACCTTTCGTTTCGACATGAACCTCGGTACACGTTCCCAATTGTCGAAAGATTATTGTTTGCAATATCTTGCCTTGTTCATCTTTCAATGCTACCGTCGTATAGCGTTGCATCCCCTCGTTAGCAGTTACCTCAAAAACAATCGTATCTTCCCGTAAGGCTCGTGTTTCGGGAGCCAGCGATAGCCACGACTGGGCATCTTCAGGAATCTCTATGGTGTAATCCAAATTCGTTGTCAATTTGATTTCCTGTGTACCCCCAGCAGAAGTAGCATTAATAGAGTTATCTGCTATATTGATTTGCCCCTGCATGCAATTCAGCGACACCATAACGGTACGATAGGAACCGTCATTAGCAAACACAAGGATTTCACTTTCTACAATTGGATTAGGGGCTGTAATCGTAATCGTTCCCTTATCCGTAGAGGTCGCATCTACCTTGACTTTCCATCCATCCTGTGCAATGGCTTTGACAACCGTATTTTTGGTTGCATCCGTAATTGTGTAGGAAATCGTTTTGCTCTCGCCTCCATTGAGAATGGCTATATCCGTCGTATCGAATGCAATTGCAAACTTTGAATTATCGCTTTTAGGAATCGTGATAACAGAATCGTCCTCCAATGTGAAATAGACATTATCATTATCTTCCGTTACACTTTTGAAGATGCCATTCGTTCCGTCCTTGCCATCGACACCATCTTCTCCATCCGTCCCGTCTGCTCCCGTTGCTTGCCCTATATCCGTCCAAGTTTTACCATTATCCATTGAAAGCATCCAGCGACCATTTTCTATTTTCAGTTGTGGTGTAATGCCATCTTTGCCATTGGTTCCATCCTCGCCATCAACTCCGTCCTTGCCGTCTGTTCCTTGTGCCTTTACCTTATTTCCCTTTTCATCGGTCAGCCATTCACCATCAAGTGTCCAATAATAGATGCCGTCCGTGTCTTTCTTCACACCAATAATAGGAGCGTCCTCGCTATTTTTCCCGTTTTTAATTGTAGCAGTAGAACCATCTGAAAAGTGGATAATGTAACCATCGGATATTTGTTCAACTTTGGAAATCGACAAATTATCCTGCAATGCTTCTACAATCTTCTGCAACGATGAAATATTGGTGTTCATCTGTTTGCAGAGTTCCTCCAGTTTGGCCACACGATTTTCGAGGTCATTCAAATCATTGCGCAATGCGCTGTCGTCGTACTTATCGCTACACCCAAATAGCAACAAGCCGCAAAACACAAGAGATAGTAGTTTTTTCATAAATAGTAAGTATTTGAATTAAGTGTTTTTCAAATCTTACTATCCGCCCCTCAATAGTGGATTCAATAAATAAGAAAGCGCAGGGCTGAAAGCTCATTTGAGGATAGTAGGCCGTAGGATTGCCCGAACATTCAAATAAGCAACAACCCCGCGCCGTATCCGTAAAGGATATGACGGGAGATAAGGTCTGCCTATTCTCATGTTCAATGAATTTCCTACGTTCACTATCCGAGAATAAACTTACGCTTCCGTAAATTTCAATATGTCATCCACAAAGGTAAAAAACATATTCTGAAAACGCAATGATCTTATCCCGCTTTTCGGGATTGTTGCCGTATCAAATTTCTGAAAAACAAAGTTTCTATCCAATAGTTTACGCTATGGAATCGAAACTTTGTTAGTTGTAAGTTGGGTTAATCTTCTCCGCAGATTTCTTGTATTACACCATCCATGTAAATCGCCTGCCCGCTGGATTGTCTGCCCCACCAGTAGCAACCGTATT
>OMAY01001488.1_pt1 | contig 10949 bp, 11 predicted proteins | sample 1673611 | NCBI WGS metagenome assembly OMAY01 (sample SAMEA103958117, study PRJEB25191) | human gut metagenome | biome: human-associated habitat [ENVO:00009003]; feature: intestine environment [ENVO:2100002]; material: feces | place: Germany | collected 2013/2015
ATAGAGCTGAGTTTAAACATCGAATTTACTAATTGGATATTTGCGGACATTCATTTTAAAAAAATAGAATTATGAGCGAAGAATTACAACAGAAACTCCGTGACCAGCTTTGGGAAGTAGCCAACAAGTTGCGTGGTAATATGTCGGCCAGTGATTTCATGTATTTCACTTTGGGTTTCATCTTCTACAAATACCTTTCGGAGAAGATAGAAGCATACGCCAACAATGCTTTGGTGGATGACGAAGTATCGTTCAAAGATTTGTGGACTATGGAGGACGAGGATGCCGCCGAGCTGCAAGAGGAACTAAAAAAACAATGCTTGGAGGGTGTCGGCTACTTCATCGAACCGACTTACCTCTTTTCATCGGTGATAGACCGGATAAAGAAGAAAGAGAACATATTGCCCATTCTTGAACGCTCGTTGAAACGGATTGAGGATAGCACATTGGGACATGACAGTGAGGAAGATTTTGGCGGTCTGTTCTCCGACATTGACCTTGCTTCACCGAAATTGGGCAAGACGGCAGATGACAAGAATACTCTCGTCAGCAATGTGCTGTTGGCTTTGGACGATATAAAGTTTGGTGTGGAAGCCTCGAATGAGATAGATATTCTTGGCGATGCCTACGAATATATGATTGGCCAGTTTGCCGCTGGAGCCGGAAAAAAAGCCGGGGAGTTCTATACTCCGCAAGAGGTCAGTCAGATATTGGCCGAGATTGTCTTTATCGGCCACACACGACTTCGCAATGTGTATGACCCGACTTGCGGTAGCGGTTCGTTGCTTCTTCGTGCCGCAAAGGTCGGTCATGCGGTGGATATTTATGGGCAGGAGAAGAACCCAACGACTTACAACCTTGCCCGAATGAATATGCTGCTGCATGGTATCAAGTTCAGCAACTTCAAGATAGAGAACGGCGATACATTAGAATGGGATGCCTTTGGCGATACGCAGTTTGACGCAGTGGTGGCAAATCCGCCTTTCTCCGCAGAATGGAGTGCTGCCGACAAGTTCAACAATGATGACCGTTTCAGCAAGGCGGGACGGCTCGCGCCGAAGAAAACAGCCGACTACGCCTTTATCCTCCACATGATTTACCACTTGAATGAGGGCGGCACAATGGCTTGTGTCGCTCCGCATGGCGTATTGTTCCGTGGCAATGCAGAGGGGGTAATCCGCCGTTTTCTCATTGAGAAGAAGAACTACATAGACGCTATTATCGGTTTGCCTGCCAACATATTTTATGGAACGAGCATACCGACTTGCATCCTTGTGTTGAAGAAGTGCCGCAAGGAGGATGACAACATCCTGTTCATTGATGCAAGCAAGGAGTTTGAGAAAGTCAAGACGCAAAACAAACTCCGTCCTCAGCATATCCAGAAGATTGTGGAAACTTATCGTGACCGCAAGGAGATAGAAAAGTACAGCCATCTTGCCACGTTACAAGAAGTGGCCGACAACGACTATAACCTGAACATTCCTCGCTACGTTGATACGTTTGAGGAAGAAGAACCAATAGACATCAAGGCGGTAATGGCGGAAATCAAGGAATTGGAAGCCAAACGTACCGAGTTGGATAAGGAGATTGAAGTATATCTGAAAGAGTTGGGAATTGTATAAATTGAACATTATGGCAAACGGCAAAGAGATTGAGGTAATCAATCCTGTTGATTATAACGAATTACTGCAACGAGCTGTTGCAGTTTTGGAAAAAGCGAGAGTTTCCATAGCCCGTAGCATTGCAGACAATGTGAGTAATGCTCATTGGGAAATAGGCAAGTTGTTGCAGGAAAGGAAGTTGGATTCCAAGCATGGAGCTGGTGTTGTAGAACGATTATCTATCGACTTAAAGCAACGCTATCCCAAGATGGGGCTGTCGCCTCGTAGCCTTTGGCTAATGAAGAAGTTTTATTGCAGGTTTTGTGATTCTGCGTTAAAACTGCAACAAGCTGTTGCAGTTTTGCCGTGGGGACATACTGCCGAACTGATGTCAAACAAATGTACTAAGGACAACGATGATGCCATACTTTATTATGCCGTTGAAACCATAACAAAAGGTTGGAGCCGCGACCTCTTAGTCAATGCCATCAGTCTTCGTATGTACGAGCAATCATGTTTGTGTGTTGAAAAAGATAACAATTTTGCCACAACTCTCCCTGTGCCTGTTGCTTCATATGCCAATGAAGTCATCAAAAGCACATACAACCTTGGTTTTCTGGGTGTGACGGAGCCTGTACTTGAATTGGACTTGGAGCATCGACTTGTGGAAAAGATTAAACTGTTTCTGCTTGAATTAGGAAAAGGGTTTACCTACATCGGGAATCAATATCCAATAGAATATAAGGGTCGGAATGGCATTGTGGATTTGCTCTTTTTCCACCGAGGGCTTAGAAGGCTTATTGCCATTGAACTAAAAGCTGGCAGATACAAGCCGGAGTATGCAGGGAAAATGAACTATTACCTTTCCATTCTTGACCGGACAGAACGCGGCGAGGACGAAAATCCTTCTATCGGTATCATTCTTTGCGCCGAGAAGAATCATGTAGATGTGGAGCTGTCACTTGATGGGCTGGATAAACCTATTGGTGTAGCCGACTATCGGTTGATTATCCCACAAGATGACCTGAAACAGATTATACAAGATGAGATTCAGGCATACGATGAAGAAAAAGAAAAGGGATATAAGTAACTGGTAGCAAACTGCGACCGGTTCATAATAATCAGGTTAATCTTCAAGATTAAAGAGTAATGACTATGGCAGACAATAAAGATAAGAAAGTCCTTAATGTTCCGGATTTGCGATTCCCTGAGTTTAGTGGGGAGTGGGAGGAACATTATTTAGCTGAATATTTGGATTTCAAGAACGGATTAAACCCCAGTGCTAATAAATTCGGTAGTGGTATAAAGTTCATATCTGTTATGGATATTCTGAATAACGACTTTATTACCTATGATTGCATCAGAACTTCAGTGAAAATAACACCAGAGGAACAAGTGGCATTTGCTGTTGAAAAGGGTGATGTGTTGTTTCAACGAAGCTCTGAAACATTGGAAGATGTCGGTAGAGCGAATGTCTATATGGATGACCAACCAGCAGTATTTGGTGGTTTTGTAATACGAGGGAAAAAGAAAGCAGAATACAATCCTATGTTCTTTCGGTATCTGTTAGCAAGTCCCTATGCCCGGAAAAAGGTTATTCCGATGGGTGCAGGGGCACAACATTTTAATATAGGGCAGGATGGGTTGAGTAAAGTAAAACTTCATTTTCCCATACTACAGGAGCAACAGAGAATAGCTGCTTTATTGCGGTTGATAGACGAGCGTATTTCTGTTCAGAACAAAATCATTGATAAACTGAAAACCTTAATTAAGGGGATTGTTGATACTATTTTTACAGCTAATAAATTTCCGAAAGTACCATTCAAGGAAATCTATGTTCGGGCTGGTGAGGGTGGAACTCCTTCAACTTCAAATCCCGAATATTATGATAACGGGACTATTCCATTTATAAAAATAGATGACTTACAAAACAAGTATATAAAGACTAATAAAGATTGTATTACAGAACTTGGACTACAAAAGTCATCGGCTTGGATTGTTCCCGCAAATTCTATAATCTATTCCAATGGTGCTACTATTGGAGCAATATCAATAAATCTGTTTCCTGTTTGTACAAAACAAGGCATTTTGGGCGTTGTTCCCAAAGCTGATATAAACGTGGAGTTTCTATATTACTTTATGACATCAACTGCGTTTACCAAGGCCGTTGAACGAATTGTAACAGAAGGAACAATGCGAACTGCATATCTAAAAGATATAAATCACATTCTATGCCCTGTTCCTTGTTCTGTCAACCAGGATGAAATTGCAAAATTGCTATCTACATTGTCTGAAAAATTGGAAAATGAAGTAATATTCCAAATGAAGTTGCAGAAGCAAAAAGAGTTTTTATTGTCACAGATGTTTATATAAACATTCGTGAAAGTAGATAAGATTTTTGCAGTCGATAGCATAAAATTATTCGCTTTTCCACCTCCATTTCATTCTCTATAAGGGAAAGTTTTTGAGCAATCAATGTTTGCAAACTAAGGGATGGACAGTAAATCTTAGCTTTACCATAATCCTTAAAATAAATGTGTGGTATTGCCATTCCTGTTTTATATGGCTCAAAACTAAATCTTTGCAAAGCAAAGTAGATGTACTTTAAGCAATAGCCATCTTTTACGGTTAGGCTGTTGAGAGTTCCGATGTAGCTGTATTCTCCAGTCACAAACTTAACTGTACCAACACCTGAACCATCTTTGATTATCAAAATAGATTCACCGTTTATATCCGCTGTTTCTGTGTAACCACTAATACCCGTTGCTCCATATACAGGGAAAATTCCAGCTTCTGCAACTTGGCTTTCCTGCAATGTGGATGAATTGCATTCGAGGCAATTCTTAATAAGCGTATTAGGCTTTTGTGAAGAAATAACAGTTTCAACAATCCCCTTAATATGGTTATGAAAATCCTTAATTCAGGCGATGTGCGATACCTTAATTGGCAAGGAAACTCAGCATGTCACGTTATCTTTTAGTGACTTTGGGCAATCATATTCGGGGCTATCAGGAAAAAGCGCAGAAGATTTTGGTGAAGGCTATCCGTTCATAACATACATGAATGTCTATCAGAATCGAATCATTGATTCAAAAGATGTCGGTTTTGTCAAAATCAATAAAGCAGAGCAACAGTCTGTTGTCCGTTATGGAGATATTCTTCTTACGTTATCTTCTGAAACGCCGGAGGAAGTTGGAATGGGTGCTGTATATTTAGGAGAAACTTATCCTTTATATCTGAATAGTTTTTGCTTTGGTATTCATATAACCAATGATGCTAAGATATATCCTCCATTTTTGGCTTATTATGTTTCGTCACAATCATTTAGAAAAGCTGTTTACCCATTGGCACAAGGTAGTACACGCTTCAATTTGCAGAAAAGTGACTTTATGAAGAAAAGGTTTTCTTTCCCTGTGATAGAAAAACAGCGTAAAATATACTCAATCTTCAAAGGCTATTCGGACAAGCTAATTGTTGAAAAACTGATAATGAGATTGCTTTGTAATCAAAAGTGTTATCTGCTACGCCAGTTGTTTATATGAACATCTGACGTAACAGATACTCTTTCTCATTGGTGTATGATAGCAATAAATTCTTCTCTATCTCAATCTTTGCTTGGATAGTTTTCAAGATTCCAGCTATAGTGTTTGCCTCACTTTTTGAAATAGGAAGAGGAACGGAATTTTCCAAAAATCTTCCATTGGTTATGTTTATAGTGTTCTTTGCACCTTTTTGTATGAGCGGATGAAGATAGTTGAAAGCATTGCTTGGTCGCATAAAATAAAAATGTAAAATTACGCCTATACTATCACTTGCAGGAATATAAACTCCATACAAAGGTGAAACAGCTACATCTTCTCTAATGTCGCTACGCTTTATTATACCATACGGGAAATCACCCGTTGGACTTTTCGTGTAAACAATATCACCATATTTGACAACATTATAATGGCTCGTCTGTTTCGCCGCAAAAGAGCGTCCAAGATATTCAATTTGATTCACAACCCCTTGGCTGACAGAAACAGAACAAATGGTTCTTCCATCAACATTCTTCTCATTCCGCTCTTGCAAAACCTTACATAGGTCTATTTTTCGCCACGTACCCTTGCTTATTCCATCCATCTTTGCCTTATAAATAATCGCCTGAATTAAGGATTCGTATTTCTCAATGATTTTGTTCTGAGTAGAAATCCGTTCATCAATGAGAGATAATAAGGTTGAAATTTTATTTTCTTCTATTAGGGTTGTTGTATAGATTGGGAAAGAAGCATATTCTTGTGAATTGATACCTGGTTGTCCTGAACGTGCAGACATTATAGAGACCCATCTCCAATATCTATGTGTATGTAATTGAGAGAATACAAAGTATGGATTATGCTCTGCAACATTTGCTCTAATTAGAAAGCCTGCGAAGTAAAGTTTACCATCGGATTTACGGTATAAATAGGACTTACCTGTACTTGCTCCAGTACGAGCTAACAAGATGTCTCTTTCATTAACCACGTAGTTCTCAGATAATGTCCCGTCAGGAGAAACAACATCCTCGTTATTATAAGTTGACGATGCTTCATCTATATCTGTAATGCGAATGTATTTATTTTGACCATCATAAGGTTTTGCTGCTGCATTCATGCCATAGTCAAAACCTGTTGCAATTTCACCAAATTTACATTTCATCCATTCCCCCGTAAACTCTGGGAATCTCAGATTTGGAACATCTCTTATTATATTTCTTTAATTATGAGAATTAATTATCAGAATTTTATGAATAACAAGACAATTAGAGAAATTGCGGTTGCCTGGAAAGAGTACAAGCGACCTTACGTGAAGCAGTCCACGATGGCTGCATATTTATTGATTTTGGAAAACCACCTCCTTCCTGCTTTTGGAGAGAATGACTCACTTCCAGAACAGAGTGTACAGAGTTTCGTATTAGAAAAGATTGAATGTGGATTGAGTGTAAAATCAATTAAAGACATTCTGATCGTTCTGAAAATGGTTATGAAGTTTGGAGTAAAGAATGAGTGGATGAACTACTATGAGTGGGACATCAAATATCCTACAAATACAGAGAACAAGAAACTGGAAGTATTATCTGTTTCTAATCATAGGAAAATACTTGATCATATTCAGAGTCATTTTACGTTTACAGGGCTTGGCATTTATATAAGTCTTAGTACAGGTTTACGTATCGGTGAAATATGTGCCTTGAAATGGAATGACATCAATATAACAGAAGGTACTATAACTGTTAGCCGTACCATTGAACGTATATATATGGTTGAAGGAGAAAAGAAACATACAGAACTTGTTATCAGTTCCCCAAAAACAAAAAACTCATGCAGAGAAATCCCCATGAGCAAGGAATTGCTTGCTATAGTTAAACCACTAAAGAAGATTGTCAATGATGATTTCTATGTACTTACCAATGATGAACATCCCACAGAACCACGTACGTACCGTAACTATTATAACGGACTGATGGAAAAGCTCGGTATTCCTAGATTGAAATATCACGGTTTGCGTCATAGCTTTGCAACACGCTGTATTGAGGCCGGATGCGATTATAAAACAGTGAGTGTTTTGTTAGGTCACTCTAACATTTCTACCACACTTAATCTTTATGTCCATCCTAATATGGAGCAGAAGAAACGTTGCATTACAAAAATGTTCAAATCATTAGGAAAGTAAGAGTATATTTACCTTTTATATAAGATTACAAAAATCAGTAGATTATAAATACAAAGCCAAATGCCTTTTTTCACATAGAGGCGTTTGGCTGACTTATTAGTAGGGGTGTATATTGATTATACTTGTTACATAAGTTAACATTTCTTATATGCTATGCTAGGAAGTGAGCATCAGCTCACTCCATGCCAGAATCGGTAATAAAATTCTTTTCAGTTTCATAACAGAGGGATTTCAAATCAAAATGCACAAAAATAAATGTCTGTTAAGAAGAAAGTCTAAATATAGTATCTGAAATTCTACAGATGACTATATTTAGACTTTTATTTATTTGGTCGTATATATAGAAATTACCGGCCTGGATTTATGAGGTTGATCTTTCGGTGTCTCCTGAATAGTTCCTGACTGCATAGAGTAAAGCCAAGCCTTATTCTCCTTTTGCCCTTCCACTTCAGTAGAAGACCATAACCAGCATTCACCCGGATTCAGATTAATCGGAGTTCCCCCGACTTCAGTTATACATTCATTAATCTGATGCCGGATAGAAAACAAATAATAGAGTTGCCGGACAGAAGGAATATAGGCCGATTGTCCATAACTCCACAGATCAAAAGACTTGATAGCCATTGGTGATTGGACTTCATCATTGTTGAACAAAAGAATAGGTATTCTCATTTCCGTCCTCATCAGTCAATGATGCAGAAGTACCCTGATCAATACCAAGACTGTCGGCAAAAGCCAGAGGTTCCATATCATGAATGTAAACTGCATAACCAAGATTGTCAGTTTCAGCACTACGGTTTACATGGAAAACTATGGCAACAGCTTCCTTGTCAGATTGCTTGAATTTGTCCATGGACAATATATTCCCGTCTGAACAAACCACATTGCCGACTTGAAGGGAAGATAAAAGACCGTCATCTTCTTCATGTTCACAATGGCAGGAAGTGAGTATCAGCCCACTCCATACCAATATCGGTAATAAAATTCTTTTCAGTTTCATAACAGTGGAATTTCAAATGACCTGATTACACATTGCGCTTCCTTGTCCATAATAAACCAGTATTCAGAGCGGTACGGTTGCCCGTCAGAATCAGTAGCTTCATACTCTATCTTTACCTTCCAGCCGCTGAACGGCTTGCGTTCCTGCCCGGCTTCATCACCAGCAGGCTTCAGTTCCCCCGTAACCATCAGAGAGCGGAGTGCCGTCATGGCATCCATCTGACGTTTCATCTGTCCGGACATCCCGTGACATTCTGAATCCGGATTATCAAAATCCGTATCCTCCATAAACCTGCGGCTGATTTTCATCATGGCCACAGAAAGAGCCATCTTCTCCTTCATGGTAACATACTCACGGCCAAATACAGAATCCGGTTTGCTGATGCCGACAATCTTTACTGATTCCGGATTGTCCACTGAAGCCATCAGTGCCTTTTTGGCCATATCCTGTGCCTTATTCTCGCTGTTGTCGGAACAGCCGGTTCCCATTCCGAGCAGAACTGCCACTGCAGGCAGTATCAGTAGTTTCTTTCCCTGTTTCATATCTTTACGATTTGAAGTTTGTCCGGAGCAAGACCGAGGCGTTTGCGGTAAATGGAACCGTCCTCCCGGTACATCTCCAGCTCGGATGAAGTAATGTTTTTCTCACAAAGCTCTTTCACCTCTTCCAGTGTCAGCTGATGGCCTCCTATATTCCTCCATATGGCGAATGAGCACGGTGTTTCCTGATTGCTGTAGTTGGAACAGTTGAAAGCCCTTGTTCCCACACGTACCTCGCCGCCGCAGTGCGGACACCTGCCGATAACAGACTGCATATTGACCGCACCGTCATCAGCAAGTTCCAGCATTGTCGGGAAAGTCTTTCCTTCCTTGGTGGAGAATCCGTCCAGAAGGATACGGCGTTTCTCCAGAAACTCGGCAATCTCCCCGTCATTCATTTTCCGGTTGCCGATGATGGCATTGATGTTGAGCACACAAGAAGGATGCTCACTTGTGTTGTTTTCGCAGCGATACCCCTTGCAGGTCTTCACCACGTTGCCGCCGCAGAACGGGCAGCGTCCTATAATCTTCTTTTCTGAATCCATATTCCTGATAAATTACAATGTTTGAATTAATTGAATGAGAACCCCCGGTTCCAGTCCGCAACGATTCCGCCTATGATGTTCTTGCCGGACATCACGTTTGCCCAACCTTCCGGGTCAAGAGAGAACCAGAGGTCATTCCATGAGAGTGTGCGTACCTGCCATGCCAGGATAAAGAGGTCGGTATTAACAGCCTCCAGTCTGGTCAATACCTCGTTTGCTATGTAGTACCGCTCGGAAGAACTGAGCAGGTTTACCTTGTGCTTCTCCTTGCCTCCGTCAGAACCGCCTGTATCATAGCTTCCGGAAGTCACCAGCTGCTTCATGAACGGATAAAGCGCAGCCATCTGGGTTGCGGCATCAGCCAGCTCGTCCGAGACGATTGCAGCAATGGCCGTTCCCTTCAGGTTACTGCCGACCGATTTGAGCAGCAGGCTGCAGTTCTGAGGTATCTCCGTGGCCACCAGTTCCCCGGCACGCTTAATCTGATAGAGATTCTGCATGGCACCCTGTGCATTGGAAAGATATTCCAGCATCTTCTCCTCCACGCTGTGTACCCTGTCGAGAGCGACCGTTACGGCAGTCTCGGCAGCAATGATTTTCTCATGAGCCTTCTGACGTTTGTCATAGATATTCTTCAGAGTGGAAGTCTGTGCAAAGACTGCCCCCGTCAGTGTAGGGTCTGTCTGTTGTGCAAAAGTGTCTGTACCTTTCAGCAGAAAAAACGCCAAAGCAGTCACTACCGTTATTCTTAACTTGATTCTTTCCATATCATTCAGATTTTACGTCCTTTATTCCTTTGTTCGCTCAGATTCTGTTTACGTTCCTCTTTGTGTGGTGAAATCACCGGCTCCATCGGCCTGTTCAGCAGACAGTCGTTCCAGTCCTTGAAAGCCTTCGGAGGAAGCCACTGTCCCATACGGTACCGAATGTTCAGCTGCCTGGCAACTTGGGCCAGTAGGGGACGCTCCATGTCAGGCTCGAATACCTTTCCCTTCGCTTCAATCCGGATGCCGCCGTCTGTCCTGCTTATCTTCATCTGAATACCTTCCTGCAGAGCCATCATGCGCAGTCCGTATATTCGCCCTGCCAGGTCGTTGTCAAAACAGTCGAAGGCACGTGCATTGGGAAACCGTTCCATGACTCCGGTTATCTGCCGGTCGGAAAATGTACCGCCCAGTGAAACCAGAGCCGCACTGTCCCCAATCTGTATCCGATTCATCTGGTAGAAGGCCATGGCATCAAAAGCCGATTCACAGAAAAACACGCTTCTTACATTGTCCGGACTGATACCCGAAGGAACAGCCACCCATGCCGAGGATGACGAATCCGTACCGGCAGCCTTCGATTTGTAACCGCCATGTCCTCTGATTTCATACCCCCTGACTTCATTTCCCTTTCCGTCAGTATATGGGAATCCGATATTGTAGCCTTCAAACTTTCCGTTGTTCCTGTCCCTTATAAGGGAAATAAAGGGCGAAAGAGCCGTTACGGTTGCTTTGGACAGTCCGCGCCGGAAAAACAGTCCCGGTATTTTACCTGTGTCAACCGGCTTCACCTCATATCTGGAAGCGTC
>OMAY01001489.1_pt1 | contig 10947 bp, 9 predicted proteins | sample 1673611 | NCBI WGS metagenome assembly OMAY01 (sample SAMEA103958117, study PRJEB25191) | human gut metagenome | biome: human-associated habitat [ENVO:00009003]; feature: intestine environment [ENVO:2100002]; material: feces | place: Germany | collected 2013/2015
TAGCCTGAGCTGAATGATATAACAGAAGTACATCAAATACAAGACTTTTTCTACAGTCTGTGACCTGCAGGATAAAACCTGCAGGTCGTTTTTTGTTTTAAGCGTCAAATCTGAATATCTCACTTAAAATTTACCCGATGTGAACAAATCTTTGTTGAGTTTTGATATATACAAATATCTCTTTCGGGTATAGAATATAGAGGTTGCTGTTTGTCCGCAGGACAAAGGAACGGAAAGAGGGAGAGAAATGATAAAGCGTTATTTCAAACGTTTAAAGACAGAATTCAAAGGCTATAATGCAGGAAAATTCGGAAAAGATGTGCTTGCCGGTATTACAGTTGCGGCTGTGGCACTTCCGCTTGCGCTTGCATTCGGTATATCGAGCGGTGCGACTGCCGCCGCAGGACTTATCACTGCACTTATCGCAGGTGTTGTAATAGGACTGCTTTCGGGTGCGTCATACCAGATTTCAGGACCTACGGGTGCTATGGCGGCTATCCTTTGCTCGCTTGTGGCTACATATCAGATACAGGGTGTGTTCATTGCCTGCTTTATGTCGGGTGTTATACTTCTGCTGTGCGGAATATTCAAGCTCGGCGGACTGGTACAGTTTATACCCACGCCTGTTATTACAGGCTTTACATCGGGTATAGCAATAATAATCGCATTCGGTCAGATAAACAACCTTACGGGACTTAAATGCGAGGGTGCTTCTACTATAGATAAAATAGTAAGCTACTTCAACACGCCTCAGACACTGAATTTCGAGGCAATAGCAATCGGCGTATGCGTTATAGTGTTTATGCTTATTTATCCCAAAAAGCTCAATGCGGTTATCCCGTCGTCGCTTATGTCTATTATAATAGCAACGGCGCTGAACTTCATATTCAATTTCAATGTCGGCATTGTAGGCGAGATACCGCAGACGCTTTTACTTAACGACAGGCTTGATATTACGGCGATAGATTTTGACACGGTCAAGAATCTTATATTCCCTGCAATCAGTATTGCGGCACTCGGACTTATCGAGAGCCTTTTGTGCGGTGCGAGCGCAGGCAGAATGAAGAATGAAAAGCTTGACAGCGATCAGGAGCTTGTAGCACAGGGCATAGGCAATATGCTGATACCCTTTTTCGGCGGTGTGCCTGCGACAGCGGCAATAGCAAGAACGAGCGTTGCCATAAAGAGCGGCGCACAGACAAGAATTGCAGGTGTAATACATTCACTGGTGCTTTTAGCGTCAATGTTCCTGCTCGGCGGCGTAATGTCAAAGATACCTATGGCGGCGCTTGCAGGCGTACTTATCGTAACTGCGTGGAGAATGAACGAGTTTGCGGTAATAAAGGACATTTTCGGCAGAAAGATAAAGACCGCAATGTTCCAGTATCTTATCACAATGGCGGCAACGGTTATATTCGACCTCACTGTCGCAATTATAATCGGTATACTTTTCTCGGTCATCATGTTCGTGCTTAAGGTTTCGGATATGACGGTTAATGTTGCGGATGTTGACCCTGCTAAGATAGATATAGCCGACAAGGACGGAAAGCTCTGCGGCACAAAGGTCGTATATGTCACAGGCCCGCTTTATTTCGGAACATCAAACAAGCTGTCAGAGAAGCTGTCACATCTTGAGGTCGATGACGGCGGAAAGCTGATATTCTCAATGCGTGGCGTGCCTATAGCGGATATTTCCGGTGTACAGGCTATGAAGGAGCTTTGCGACAGTCTTTCCGCAAGGAAGATAGAAATATACTTCTCGTGCGTACAGCCTGCCGTTGACGAAATGTTCCACCGTTGCGGCCTTATCGAAACCTACGGCGAGGAGCGTTTCTTCTGGAGTACCGACAAGGCGATGAAATTCATTGCAGGCGAAACCGCAAACGTCTGCCCCCTCTGCTCCGCAAACACATCAAATACAGCCGTAACCGCAGAAACGGCAAGCGTATAAATCTAAAACAAAAATCAGCCCGCAGGAAGATAAAACTCCTGCGGGCTGTTACTTTATGCTAAGCATCTCTGTCGTTGCCTTGCGACATTACGATAAAGCCTACTATCACTGTAACGAGCAGAGCAAGTAATCCAAGCAGCTGATTTTCAATACAACAAACTATAAAAGCAACACCGCCGATTAAAATAGCAATTCCGAAAATCATCCACAAGCATTTTACCGCTTCACTGCGAGTATCGGTTTTGTCCTCATCGTTGACGTGGTGCGAATAAACCGTCCTGCCTTTATTCTGTGCAGGCGGCTGTTCATTTTTCTTGCTGTCCTCGATTATATGATGAACAAGCCCGAAGGTGACAAAATCATCAAAGGCATCGTGCTTACCGTTTCCGTTCCAGTCAAACATAATACCACTCCTTCTTAGATGTGACTTTTGTTTATGTCGTTATTGTAGCATAAGGATTGTACGATAAAAAGGACAAATATCTCAAAATCAGAATAACGCTGTGTATTTGTTCAAATAAAACGAGTATAATATTACTGATATCAAAAAGCGTAAGCTTTTGTAAGGGTGGCGTTGCTGACGTTGCCCTTATTTTGTTTTATTAAGTAAATTTATAATTTTGTGCGTTCTCCTCGCAAGGCTGACAACAAAAAACAAGCACCGCAATCAAATACGGTTGATTGTGACTTTCAGTATGTTAAATTTTATTCAATACGGCAAATAGGACGAATCATCTCCCATAGCATCAAAGTGTCGCCTGTAACGGCGAGGGATAGTGAGGTCTGAGAAATATCCTATATCAGACAGGACGTGCGAAATAGCCGTAAATCCATCGTTATAGAAGCGTGTTATACGTTTCTTCCTGTCGGTAATTCCGCAGTAGTCATGCGGGCATACGAATGTCCATTCGGCAGAGCGGTCGTCAACTATTACTCTGAAATATTTATCAATGTCATTCTGGCTTATGCCGAAGTTTGCAAGCAGTATATGATGCTCAAAGCTGTCGTCAAGCCGTGACATAAGTACTGTTTCACCGTCAAAGGAGATTGCAAATATCAACGGTTCTTTTTTAGCAATATATTCATTTACCGTTTTTTCGTCCGGGTATTTACGATATGTCATAAATTCACCTGATTTCCATATTTAAAAACTGATTCCGAATCTTATATATTAATTATAGCATTTCCGCCGGCAAATTGCAAATCCTGTCTGGGTGCATTCTCCTCGCAAGGCTGACAGCAAAAAATAAGCACCGCAATCAAATACGGTTGATTGCGGTGCAAAGCCGGTGACCGCAAAAAAGTTGTCAGCGATGGCAAGGCTGACGAGTGCAGTACAAGCGAGCAGCCTTGTCGAGCGGCACTTTTTTGCGAAAAGGAGGAACAGTGGAGTGGGTGACTGATTTTTTATAGCATAAAAAATCGGAACAAGCGTAACTCGTTCCGACGTGGCACGCCTGATGCGATTCGAACGCACGACACATAGCGTCGGAGGCTATTGCTCTATCCGGCTGAGCTACAGGCGTAAATATAAAGGGCTGACGTAAATCAGCCCTATTATTATAACACGATTTTAATGTTTCGTCAACATTATGAAAGAGAAATCACTTTAAAAGCGATTCGGTAGCCGCAATCTTTACTGCAACGCAGAATACCTCCATAGCCTTTGCAAGCTCTGCTTCGGTAGGATATGTCGGAGCGATACGGATATTGTTGTCGTGAGGATCCTTGCCGTAAGGATAAGTCGCACCTGCGCCTGTCAGAACAACTCCTGCCTGCTTGCAAAGCTCAACAGTACGCTTTGCCGTGCCGTCAAGACCGTTGAATGAGATGAAATAACCGCCGTTGGGCTTGTGCCATGAGCCGAAGCCTGTGGGAGCAATCTCCTTGTCGAGCATATCAAGAACAATCCTGAACTTAGGCTCGATTAGAGCTCTGTGCTTCTTCATGTGTTCCTTTATGCCGTCAAAATCCTTGAAGAAACGAGCGTGTCTTAACTGGTTGAGTTTATCGTAGCCGATAGTCTGGAATGTCATCTGGCTCTTGATAAACTTGATGTTTTCCGCACTCGCACCGATGAATGCAAGACCGCTGCCGGGGAACGAAATCTTCGATGTGGACGCAAACATAAACACCATATCCTGCTTGCCTGTCTTTTTAGCTTCTTCAAGAAGATTCAGCAGAGTGTCGGGAGTATCTGTAAGGTGATGAACGCAGTAAGCGTTATCCCAGAATATTCTGAAATCCTTTGCTTTAGGCGAAAGGTTAGCAAAACGCTTTACCGTTTCGTCCGAGCAGGTGATGCCATCGGGGTTGCTGTACATAGGTACGCACCAGATACCCTTGATAAGCTCATCTTCGCTTACCAGCTTTTCTACAACGTCCATATCGGGACCGTCGGGGGTATAAGGTACTGTAATCATCTCAATGCCGAGGCTCTGGCAGATAGCAAAATGTCTGTCATAACCGGGAGCGGGGCAGAGGAACTTCACCTTTTCGTTCTTTCCCCAGGGCTTGTCGCCGCCGAGAACGCCGAGCAGCATCGCTCTTGCCATTGTATCGTACATAAGCTGAAGGCTTGAGTTACCGCCGATGATTATTTCATCGTGAGCAACACCGAGCATAGGCATACAAAGTCTTTTTGCTTCTTCTATACCGTCAAGCACACCATAGTTACGGCAGTCAACACCGGTTTCCGACATATAATCACCGTCAAGGCAATGCGTCAGCATATCAAGTGATAAATCAAGCTGTGCGGGAGAGGGCTTGCCTCTTGACATATCCAGCTTCAGACCCTGCTTGCAAAGCTCGTCATACTGCTTTTTAGCTTCTTCATTCAGCTTTATCAGTTCATTCTTTTCCATTATCGCAAACTCCTTATAATAAAGAATTTTAACGCAGTTTTTCACTGCACCCATGCTTTAATTATAATGCAAATAAAGCCGTTTTGCAAGCGTTTTTTCGTTTTCTTGCAAAGAATTATGCAATTTCGTCAAAAAAACGTTGCACAGTAACATAATTATGGCGATTAGCAACTATAAAATATCCATTAAATGTTTAATCTGTGCAACTCGTAATTTTAATTTTTGCATTAACCGGCAAATGCGGCTGTTACAACGCCGTTGTTGTTTGTGAATGTAATGTCGGCGCTCACCGTCTGTTCGTCAAGCCCCGATAGATTCAGCGGAACACTGCAGCGTACATTATATGTCCATTCAAACGTCAGCGTAGTGCTTGTTTTGCCGTCAAGAAAAGCAAGGCTCATATCAAAATCAGTGCTGTCGCTGAGAAGAGCCGTTGCGGATAACGCATCGTCATATATTACGGGAAGAGTAACATTCTGACGTGTAAGCTCGGTAGGCATTATGTTCCGCAGGGATATTATCTTTGAGTTTCCGTCCGTATATATATTAAGCGTAAGGTCGGCACAGTAGAAGCCTACCTGCTTCTGATTATCGAGCGGTATATCCTCCGCATATCCCTGCACGGCAAAATAACCCGTTCCGTAGTCCGACAAGGCTATGTTGAATGTGGGGTGGAATACGGGCGTTCCCTTTGCAAGAATTGCGTCATAAGCCGTCAATGCGCCCTCAACGCCGTCCTGCACATCAAGCAGGGCAGTATCGACCTCTGCCTTATCAAGCCCCGAATAATAGCTTGCCGAAACGGCAAAATTTGAGCCGTCACTTATAATTTCCCTGTTGCTGCCTGCGTACACGGGAGTTGTGCGTGTAAGCAGCATATACAGCAAAAGCCCTATTCCTGCGGTAACAAGCACAAGCAGGATAACAAGTACGATTTTTTTCATTCGTTTCCCTTTCAGAATTGTTTTATATGCAGTAAAGATTCATATCCCACGCAGGAATATACGGGTGCTGTCTTAAATACAGCTTGTATGACGGATTCAGCTCCGTTACCTTTATGGGCAGGGCGAACATGTCCTCAGTGCGATGATAGAGTGAAACGAGCAGCTTCGGCTTGTCACGCTTTATTACTGTCTTACTGCCGTCAAGAGCCTCGCTTTCACTGCCCTCAACATCATATTTTATATAGGTTATACGCTCGTCCTTTACAAAGCTGTCAAGACTGCGCATTTCTATCTCCTTTATCCGTGACGGATTGACAGGCTTACCTTTTTCATAGGGGATAAGCGATGAATTTCTTCCGCCCTTTGATATGAACTCGCAGACCGTATCACAGCTCCACGCACCCGCATTCACCGTTCTGAAGTCATAAGGGCTCAGCTTGTAGTGTATGCGTTTCATCTTTGCGTAATTCTTCCCGTCAGGCTCCATCGCAAAAATCTTGTTGAACTGTCCGCCCGTCACTTCCAGAAACTCGGTTATCGTGTCGCCGTTGTAAGCGCCGAGATCCGCATAGGTTTCGTTGCCGCCGAGGTCAAGAATTTCATATCCTTCCGCTTTATCCGTCTGATTGCGTAAAAGCGGCTGTATCCTTCCCGTTATACGATATTCAAGCCAGCCGTCGAAAACCTGTTTTGATTTCTCGTCCGCAAGCATCGAGTAAACTCTTTCAAGCTCGGCTCTATGCTCCTCGGCATATTCTTTTGTGAATAATCCTCCGCCTATTACCGGAACATCGGGAGCGTATAATTCGTGCCTGTCCGAAATGGCAATGATACGCTGTATCACCTCGTCAATATGAGTGCCGAAAGCAACGAGTATGATACAGTCACCGAACTGCCGTTCAATATCGGACAGCTTTTTCACTTCAAAGCCCGCAAAGCTGTGACCTCTCACGAAGTCATCGCTCGCCATGAATCCCGATATTTTTACATTCTTCAAGGAGCATACATCGAGTATTTTCTGTGCGCCGTCGCCCATACCGTATATTATTATCGGCTTTGAGGTTTCAGCCAGATGATCCCACAGAGAAACTGCGCCTGTTATATCGTACATTTGAACATTCCTTTTCCGTGATTATTCGACCGTTACCGATTTTGCAAGGTTTCTCGGATGGTCAACATCAAAGTTTTTGAGCGCCGCAGTATAATATGCGATAAGCTGTAACGGTACTACAGCGACAAGCGGCATGAGAAGGTCCCTTGCAAGAGGGAGCATAACGGGATAATCAACATCGTTCCCGTCAAACTTCATATCCTCACTGCATACCATTACAACAGTAGCGCCTCTTGTCTTTACTTCCTTTATATTGCTCATCGTTTTTTCGTAAAGATCGTGCTGTGTGGCAACTGCGATGACCGGCATACCGTCTTCGATAAGGGAGATAGTGCCGTGCTTCAGCTCGCCTGCGGCATAGCTTTCCGAGTGGATATAGGAAATTTCCTTCAGCTTAAGACTGCCCTCCATACTGAGCGCATAGTCAAGACCTCTGCCTATATAGAGCAGGCTGTCTGCGCTTATCAGCTTGGACGCTACCTTCTGGTACTGTGTCTGATCGTCAACGCATTTCTGTACCTTTGAGGGAATCTGTGAAAGCTCCGATATAAGCTGTCTGCACTGTTCTTCGTCAATTACATTTCTTGCATACGCAACACGGAAAGCAAGCAGATACATAAACGCCGCCTGTACCATATATGCCTTTGTGGAGCATACCGATATTTCAGGTCCCGCAAGGGTATACATTACCATCTTTGCTTCTCTTGCTATTGATGAGCCTACCACGTTTACTATCGCAAGCGTGTCTGCGCCTATTGAATTTGCCAGCTTCAGAGCGGCAAGCGTATCTGCGGTTTCGCCCGACTGCGAGATAATAACTACAAGATCGTCCGGCGCAAGCAGAGGATCACGGTAGCGGAATTCCGACGCAATATCCACAACAACGGGAGTGCGTGCCAGCTTTTCGATAACATACTTTCCGACCATGCCTGCGTGCATTGCAGAGCCACAGCCTACTATATAGATATGGCGATAGCTCCTCAGCTTCTCATCTGTAAGTCCGCACTCGGAGAAGTCAGGCATACCGCCCTTGATACGTGGATTTATCGTCTTTTTGAGTGCGTCGGGCTGTTCGCATATCTCCTTGAGCATAAAATGAGCATAACCGCCCTTTTCAGCCGCCGAAACATCCCATGTAGCAACCTGTAATTCCTTTTCTATGACATTCTTGTGCATATCATAGAACGTAACGCCGTCGGCTGTTATATCCGCAACCTCTCCCGGCTCAAGCAGATAGTATTCTCTTGTGTATTCGATTATAGCGGTAACATCGGACGCAATAAACATTTCGCCCTTTCCCTTGCCGACTATCAGAGGACTTTCTTTTCTTGCCGCAAATATGCGGTTCTTATGCTCCCTGAACATTATGCCGAGCGAATATGCTCCCTCTATATCGGCAATCGTCCTGATTATTGTATCAATAGGGTCGCCGTCATAGTTGTAGTCGAGCAGCTTTGCCACAGCCTCGGTATCGGTCTGGCTCTCAAAGCCGTATCCCTTCGATATGAGAAATTCCTTCAGCTTGCGGTAGTTTTCGATTATACCGTTATGAACGATTGACACTCTGCCGTTTCCTATCGGGTGAGAGTTAATGTCGCTCGGCTCGCCGTGCGTTGCCCAGCGTGTATGTCCTATACCTGCCGTAGCTGTGAAATGAGGCTCGTTCTCGAGCTTTTTGATAAGCCCTTCCTTGAGCTTGCCCTTTGCCTTGACGGTTTTTATCCTGTCGCCCTCAAACACGGCTATACCTGCCGAGTCATAACCTCTGTATTCCAGCTTCGTAAGTGAGTTTACAAGTATTGCGGTGCATTCTTTTGCACCTACATATCCTACTATTCCACACATGATCTTGTTCCGCCTTTCTTTAACCGGATGAGCAGCCATACTGCTCTGTAATAGTAATAATCATATTCTGTTTGTTTTTCATTAAGTACATTTATCTGTAAGCCGACAGTCTGTGTGACGGCTTATACAAAATACAGTATAACACATTTACAGCCAAAAGGCAAGTGGAACAGAGCAAAGGCTGTTGACTGTCATTGCTGTTTGTGCTATAATTAAATAAAAATCACTGTTAAGTGAAATAAACATCCGCAGGCGGATTATGCCTGCTTTGAGGAGGTATATGTAATGTCATACGCAGAAGAATATGCAAGAGAATTTATCGAGAAGAATTATTCCGAAGGAATGGCGTTTTCGACAGTACTTTTTGTTATCGCAATACTGATTGCAATAACATCCGTAGTTTGTTTCGTGCTTGCTCCCTTTTACAGTAAAGGCATAAACAAAGGGGCTAAAACAGCAGGCAAGATTATTTCGATTTTTGATCTTATCATCGGCATTCTGCTGATTATTGCATTTATGGCAATAGCTGCTATAATCAGCATGGCTTCGTCAGGTGCCTTTTCCGATTTGCCGAATTCTATCAAAAATGTGCTGATTGGTATTGTATATGCTCCCATGCGTTTCGGTATGGAAGTTAAAAGTACATATGATAACCCGTGCGATGCATCTTTAGCCTTTTATGCACTTTATTTTGTAACGGCAGGTTTACTCGGATTAGTGGCATTTATTGTAAGCTGTGTAGCAAGAGGAAAATACAATGCCGCAAACGGTCTTATAAGAGGCGCAGCCGCACCTGCGGGAGCAACTCAGTACAACCCTTATCAGCCTTACGGTCAGCCGAATGCTCAGCAGGGTTACCCTCAGCAGTACGGACAGAATGCTCAGCAGGGCTATTCTCAGCAGTACGGACAGAATGCTCAGCAGGGCTATCCTCAGCAGTACGGACAGAATGCTCCGCAGGGTTACCCTCAGCAATATCAGCAGCCTGCACCGCAGAATATACCGCAGGACAATGTACAATATCAGCCTGCCCAGCAGGAAGTTCCGCAGAATATACCGCAGAATAATGCACAATATCAGCCTGCTCAGCAGGAAGTTCCGCAGAATATACCGCAGGACAACGCACAGTATCAGCCTGCTCAGCAGGAAGTTCCGCAGAATATACCGCAGGAAGATGCAAATACAGAAGTTCCTGTGCAGGCGGCCGTGGCACAAGAGGCTCCGGTACAGCAGGATTTGCCGGCATTCTGTTCTAATTGCGGCCATCCCGTTATTCCCGGTGCTTCATTCTGTCAGAATTGCGGCAACAAAATCAATTGACGATAATTTAACGGGCTGCTTCGGACAGCCCGTTTACTTTTTTACATTTCACCCTTGATGCCTATGATAATTTTTGTTGCTTTTAACAATAGAAAGATATGCGGCGATGTGCTACAATTATTATCGGTGATGTTATGAAAAAGAAAATCAGCGTCTGCGAAAATTCGATGGTGCTTGTATACATTCTTGCAATGTCCGGAGGATTTATGGACGCATACTCCTATATGTGCAGGGGAGAGGTATTCGCCAATGCCCAGACGGGAAATATTCTTCTTATGGCGGTAAATCTGGCAAAAGGCAATTTTGTTGTCGCCCTCAGATATTTTGCTCCCGTAATGGCTTTTATAGCAGGTGTTGTACTTGCACAGACGGTGCATCATATCTTCAAGGGCAGAGCACTCCACAGACGGCAGATAGTTATTCTGTTCGAGGCGGTGGCACTCTTTGCGGCGGCTTTTATACCTTATGAGCTTAATATCCTTTGCAACTGTATCATTTCTCTTGCCTGCGGCGCACAGGTAGAAGCATTCAGAAAAATAAGCATAAGAGGCGCATATCCGCAGAGCTACGCCTGCGCCACCACAATGTGTATAGGCAATATGAGAACAGCGGCTTCATCTATATGCGAATATGTCGCTCATAAAAACAGGGACGATCTGAGAAAAGGCTTGCTTCTTTTCAGTATAAACGCAATGTTCGCCGTCGGCGCTGTCGCAGGCGATCTGTGCGTGACAGCAATAAATCAGTGGGCTGTGATGATTTGTGCCGTGTTTATGACTACGGCATTTATAATTATCACATTGGAAGAAAAGGAAGAGGAAAAAGACGTCGGGTAAAACCGGCATATATAACTTAAGGCACCGCATAAGCGGTGCCTTAAGACTGTCGATAAACCTCTTGATTATATAAAAA
>OMAY01001490.1_pt1 | contig 10939 bp, 15 predicted proteins | sample 1673611 | NCBI WGS metagenome assembly OMAY01 (sample SAMEA103958117, study PRJEB25191) | human gut metagenome | biome: human-associated habitat [ENVO:00009003]; feature: intestine environment [ENVO:2100002]; material: feces | place: Germany | collected 2013/2015
GCAACCGAGCCGTTATTCGCAGTACCGCCGAACAGGACAACTTTCTTGCGCTCCTCCTTGTCCATCTTGGCGATCTCCTCCTTGGTGTAGAGCCAAAACCACGGGAAGTAGCGGTATTCGTCCTCGGTGAACTGCGGTGTCCAACCCTCGTTGAGAGCGGCGGTAATGATGCGGAGTTTGAGGTAGGCTACGAGATCGGAGCTAATATCCGAATCGTCTTCGAGGAACAGATGCCGTTTGTGGTATTCTTTTACGAGCGGATGGTGCTCGCCGAGTTCCTTGAATGCGTCATCAAAGGTCTTGATGCGCTCCATGATGTTTTTCGGGCGGAACATCTCCTTGCCGAAGAGATTTTCGAGCATCTTCTTGTTATCGGCATTGCCTTTCTTGTAGGCATCGAGCAGGTTGTTTTTCTCGATGTAAATATTGTTTCCGTTCATTTTCAGTATGTTTTTTAATTCGTCTTGCGTAAAACATTTCGCGCATTCCATGATGAAGTGCGACAGATGCGCTTTGTCGCACCAATATCCGAGGCGGTTGCAGTCTGCGATATTCCTGACATCACGGTAAATCGTGAGTTCGACGAATATCTGTCCCTCTTCCTCCTTGCGGGTCTTGTCCTGCTTTACTATCAGCATTGCATTCGATTTTTTAATCACTCATATCGACATGGTGTACATTCTTGCATTGATCGCAGATATATACCACATCGTTACACCGATACAGGTATTTGGAATTATCGAACTTCCGCCGGATATGCCCGGCTTCCCTACATTTTTTTAGTTCGGAAGCATTAAAATCGAGTTGCCATCCGAGGTCAGTATATCCCTTTGGCAAGACGAATTTGTTTCCGTTAGGGTTTGGTATTTTTTTCATTCTCAATTTTCTTTAATCGTGGAATAATCCTTTTTGTCAGTCTTACGGCATTGATGAGCCGCGTATTTCCGCTGTCTATCTGCACGTTTTCGAGTATCTGCGGCAGGTAGCGGATCAGCGTTGAAACTATATCGTTCGGCACGGGTCGCATATCAGTAGGGCATTTTATCGAGATTGACCTCCAATCCTGCACGGGCGATATATGCCGGTTTTCCGGCGATTTGCCGAACTTCTTCGGCGAATCCTTTGGCATTGCTGTTGCCGTCGGAGAGATGCAGTAAAATCACCTCATTTGCCGCCGATAGGTCGGTCGTCCGCAAAATCTCTTTCGTCGTCTGCAATTCCATGTGCGAACCCAGCAGCCGTCCCCGCATGGCGGGAGGCATCCGCCCACTGTCGATATTGCGCTGCAAGATTGCATCGGAGTAGTTCGCCTCGATCATGATGTGATTCAGGTTCGGCAGCCGGTATTCCAGCATCATCGTATCGGTGATGAAAAGCAGGCGTCCCATCTCCTGATGCTCGATGACGAACCCGACGCACGGCACATCGTGGACGACCGGCAGTACGAAGACCTTGAAGCCTCCCACTTTGTAGCCGTGCATCGGTTCGATTATCTTGCAGAATACGCGATTTCTCGGATTGGCGGCGTCGAATACATCGGCGAGAGCCAGTACGCGGATGCCGCAGGTGAGAAAGTCGTTCAACGACCTTGCATGATCTTCGTGTCGGTGAGATACGAGGCATCCTACCACCTTGCCGAGCTGCCAGCCGAGACCCTTTTTGATGTCGCGCATCGGTATTCCCGCCTCGACGATCAAAGTTTCATCGGCCGCTTCGAGGATGTAGCAGTTGCCCCGTGATGAACTCCCCAAACATTTCAAGATCATACTCTCGTGCCGTCAGATCAGTATTCAGGTGCAGGAGCGGGTGCGGCCTGCTCCGATCCGGTTTCCTTGACTTCCCCCGTTTCCGTATCGACCTCCTCGTATTCCGTTGCCGAGAGATCGACCGTCTGCGCTGCGGCATTATCGAGCGTGTCGTTGCGGTTCGACATGGCCTCATCCTCGACATCGTGAGCCATCGCGTTCTGCATCTCGACGGAGAGATAGCCGTATTTCGACAGCAGGCGGCGAATCACCGTTCAGAGCCATGTCGTTGAAGTTGCCCTCCCATCCGACTTTCTTGCCGATGATGCCGTCGTTGGCTTTGGCGATGAGCTGCGCGACGGTCGTTTCTTTCTTCACGGAGGGAGAATACCGCTTGGCGTAGGCGGCCATATCCTCGACGGTTACATAGAGCGTCTTGGAAAAGCCGTTGAGCAGCTCGAAATAGCAGAAGTAGCCGATGATCTTGTCGGAGGTCTTTTCGCCGTCGAAAGCGATCTCTCCCGTGAGCTTGTTCACCTTGCGGACTTCGCCCTCATAGACTACATCGGCATTGATCGTCCGGTACTGCCCCGTTCGCATGGCGAGCTGGATATAGCCCTTGTAGCCGGGGATGAACGTCGGCGTCGGAACTTTGATCCATTCCTCGCGTCCGGTCTGCTCGTTGGTTACTTTTACCGAGTTGTTGTAAACCACGATGTAGGCGAAACCGAGGGCCTTGTTCAGAGGTAGGCGGAGGGTTGCCGCGCGGAGTGCTTCGATGATGATTGCCGAGGGCTTGCAGGTCTGCAAGGATTTGTCGCCCGTATAGAGGTCGATGAGCGATGCGACGAACGTATCCTTGTGCTCGCCGAGGGCGTTCTTGAACTGCTCCTGTATTGACGGAGCATTGATTGTTGCTTTGAGCAGATCGACGGGGCGATCCTGCTTTGCGATTGCTTGATTCATTGTAAGGTTGATTTTGAATGTTAATTTTCTGCGAGTTTTTTAAGAGCGGCGAGTTTTGCACTGAGAGACACGACTTCTGCCATGTTGGGCCGTTCGATGAATGCGGCCATGCTTTCGATTAGCCTTTTGCCGCTTCCCATGATCGCTATACATTGGGCCGTCATGTCGCTGTCTTGCGGCTTCTCGTTTACGAGGAGGATGCAAGACCTCTCATTGCCCCCCCCCTCCTGCATCAGCGTTTCGATCTCTTTTACCATCTCCTCCACGCGGAGGATAAATGCGCTTTTCTGTTCTTCGGTTTTCATAATTGCGTTGAATTTTAAGTGAATGATTATTAGTCGAAAAGGCTCTTCGGTTGAGCCGGATTTCCGTTGTGCTTGATGACGAGCTTGTCGTCGAGCGATACGAACAGGCGGATAACCTGCGATTGTGTCGGATGCAGGGTATTGACGCTTTCCGAACCATCGGCGAAAATCGGGGCGGAAATGCCCTCGAAACGGCATATCGCGTTGATGATGTCGATACCCGCGTTGAATTGCCCTGCGGTATTGGCATCGGAGAACGGCACGCCGTTCACCATTGCTTCGCACGTTTCCACTTCACCTCCGTTGATCTGTGTCTCGAAGAGGCGGAACTTCACGAAGTCGAACAGCCCGTTGATCTTGCTTTCGATGGCCTCCGTGCGGGCTTTCGAGAAAGCTGCCATCGTGAACTCGATACCCTCCAACTGCGCGAGTTCTTCCGACTGCATCCGGAGAGACTTTTCGAGTTCGGCGATGCGCTGGTTATTCTTCTCGATCTGTTCGCGCTTCATCAGCCGCGATTTGAGCGCGTCGATTCCGACGGTAAGAGAATCGCGTCCCTCGCGTAAAAAATCATCCTCTGTGGCGGCTATGGGCTGCGAAACTTCCTTTTCGAGTTCTGCGATCTGTTCTCCGAGTGCTATATACTCGGTGTTGGCCGCGATGGTCGGGGTGGCGTCGGGTTCGATGAGTTTTGCCGTGAGGATGCCGCTCATTTCGATTTCGGAGATGATAGATACCTGCTCGGCGATCTTTTCCTCGATTTCGCTGATATATTGATTCACCTCCTCCATGCGGAGTTTGTTCTCCTTGCCGCGACGATTGTTCTCTTCGAGGTCGGCGGCATTCCGGCGATTGAAGTTCTCGGTAATCTCCTGCTGGCGGCTCTCGATCTCCTCGATCTCGAAACGGCGCTTGCAGGTCGGGCAAATAAACTCGTTCTCATCGAATACGAGCTTGCGGGCATTGATTGATTGCCATTGCTTGATAAGCTCGGCGCGGCGATCGGTGCATACCTCTACCTCTCGGCGGGCATTGGCGAGGTCGCGCTCGGCGGCGGCTTTGTCGCGCTTCGCCCGCTCCAAATCCTCGGCAGCGGCCCGCTGCTTGGCCTTGTCGGAACGGTAGAGGGCCTGTACTTCGTCCTTGATTTTGAGTTCGAGGGCCAGCCGTTCGTTTTTCAGGTCGCTGATTTTGCGCACCGTTGCAAGCCGTTCCTCATTCGCGGCGGCATAGGCTTTCGATGCGTCGTTAATCTGTTCCTCGACCTTTGCGAGTGCCTCTTGTTTTTGGCGGAGTTCTTCTTCGAGGGCCGCCCAATCCTCCGCCTCCGGCACATCGCGGCGGCGTTCGTCGATACGTTCGGGGATGGCCTCGATTTCGGTTTTCAGACGGCGTTTTTTCGCGGCGATCTCTTTCTTGTATTCCTCCATCGTCTTACCCGTGAGCGAGGCAAGGAGGGCCGCAAAATCGGCATTTCCGGCGGCTATCTCCTCGTCGGTGATACCTCCGGCCATACGGAAGAGCATCGACCGCTGCGTATCTACCGACTGCGATGTGAAGTAGAGGGGATTGGTGATGAACTTGAATACCTGTTCGGGACAGATGGCGGCGATCTTCTCGTTCCACTCCTTGACCGAGCAGGGTACGTTGTTGTAGAGGCGTTCCTCTTCATGTCCGACGAACTCCTCGACCGCCGAGCCGCGTTTCTTCGTCCATTTTTCATTGAACCGACGGCAGAGGGTTACGACCTCGCCATCGACCAGCAGGACGGCCGATACCTCGTGCGGGAGTTTCGGGATGATGTTTCCGGCCTCGTCGTAGGTCTTGATGCCGAACTGTTTTCTGTCCTCGCTGTTCTTGCCGAACAGGAGCCATGTGAACCCGTCGAAGATCGAAGTTTTGCCGATGCCGTTGCGCCCGTAAATCTCCGTGAGCGCGGGGTCGAACTCGACCGTCAGATTACGCAGTCCCTTGAAATTGAGGAGCCTGATTTCTTTAATGATTACCGTTTTCATTTGCGTTGAATTGAATGTTTACTGAATACTCTCGATGTAATATTGAGCGACCCTTTTCCCCGTCGTCGTCTCAACCCTCGTCGCTTTGAATTTGATTTCGGGATGGCTTTTCCGCAGGTCGCTGATGCGCGATGCGAGCCTCATGCACCCGAAGAGCCGCAATGCTTCGAGGCTCGTGATCCGGCTGCCGTTCAGCAAGTAGGCGAGTATGCGCTTGCATTGGCTTTCGGATTCCTGAATATTAGGGTTGTCGTTCATATCTCTGCTATTTATGCGTTACGGCGTAGGTCGTGCCCCTGCTGCGGATTTCATCGTCGGTCGGGACGCGGGATTGAAGCTGCCATGCTTCGATCTCCTTTTTCCTGAAATAGATTTTGTTGCCCTGCTTGTAGTGCGGAATCTTCTTTGCACTCGTCAAATGCCGCACGCGGCTTTCGGATATGCCGAGCAACAGGGCGATCTCCGAGGTATTGAGCACCTCTTTCGAACCGAGAAGTAGAAGCCGCTCGATACGTTCCAATCTTTCCTCTACTCCCATGTGTTGTCCTCCTCCTGCATCGTTTTCGACATTTCGGGAATCAGCCCGCGAGCGTCCCAATAGTCGCACATCCGAAAGATGAGATACCAAGCCCCGAATCCGATGATCTTCGGGATTATCAGGGCGAGCAGCCATGCTCCGAGCGGTTGGTCGTCTATGGGGACGGAGAATGTCCCGATAACGGCGATCATACCGACGACCATCAGAACGTAGTATCGCCAATTCAGCAGAGCTTTCATATTTCATTGGATTGCACCTCCGATTTTGGGAAGAGGCCGTTTATATTCAGGTTGTAGCGACGGGCTATGATACTCTGCGTCAGCTCGTCGGGGACTTGCCGACCGCAGAGCCACATCTTGACCGTATTCTCGGAACGATGCGTGAGCGCAGCGATCTCGGCGATGAAATTCTGCGCGGGCGTCGGCTTCTTTTTCTGCTCCGCATAGAGGTCGAAAAATGATTTTTTCTCTGTTCTGCTCATATTTCGTCGATAATTATTCACTTGTTAGGTACTATTTTTATATATTTGCACCCGACGGATTTTATTGATGCGTCAATATCTTCCCGTATTGCAAGGGCAAAGATAAATACTTTTGTTTGGATAACCAACATATTTCTTTGTTTTCTGCAAAGAAAAATATTTGGCATAGATTGGGATTTGCGTTTGAATAAGAATAACATTGTGATATACAAACATATATGACAGGACAGAAGATAAAGGACATACTTCGCTCGGAGGGCATCACAATTGCGGATGTTGCGCGGATGCTCGGACATAATGGGGATCAACGTCTGCATAGTGCCCTGAAATCCGAGGATGTCAAAAGTGGGTTGATCGAGGATATTGCCCGTGTTACCAACAAAAGTGTTTGTTATTTCTATGAGGGTAGCGGGAATACGGTAGCGACGGATCACGGTATCGCGGTATCGGGTGATTCGAATCAGATCAATGCGCTGTCGGAGAAATTCATCGCCCTGCTCGAAAAAAAGGACGAGCAGATGGATCGGCTCATCGGGATTATAGAAAAGAATAATAAATAGAGGTCGGATATATGAAAACAGAAGAGATAAAGGAGTTGTTCGAGCAGTTCGAATCTATCGCCAATGAGTATGAGGGGATCGAATGTTGGAGTGCGCGAGAACTTTGCGGGCTTCTCGGCTATTCGAAGTGGGAAAAATTCTACAATGTAATCGAAAAGGCGCGGGATGCGTGTGTAAACGCAGGAGAGCATGTCGAGGATCATTTTCCCCGCGTCGGGAAAATGATCGAACTTGCCAAAGGTGCGCAGCGCGAGATTGATGATTATATGCTGACCCGCTATGCCTGCTACCTGATTGCGCAGAACGGCGATCCCCGCAAGCCGCAGATCGCATTTGCACAAAACTATTTCGCTGTGCAGACCCGTAGAGCGGAGTTGGTGCAGCAGAGAATCCTCGATTACGAACGGGTGCAGGCTCGCGCGAAGCTGGCAGAAACCGAAAAACGACTGTCAGGCGTCCTGTATGAGCGCGGCGTCGATAGCCGGGGTTTTGCGATTATCCGGTCGAAAGGGGATAGGGCTTTGTTCCATCTTGATACAGCATTGGTAAAGCGCAAACTCGGTGCACCCGATTCCCGTCCGCTGGCCGACTTTCTGCCGACGATCGGTATCAAAGCGAAAGATTTTGCCGCCGAAATGACCTCTGTAAATGCCGAGCAGAAGAATTTGCACGGACAGATGGCGATAGAAAAGGAGCATGTCGATAACAACGTCGCCGTCCGCAATATGCTTTTGAGCCGGGGTATCGTCCCCGAACAGCTCCCTGCGGGCGAAGATGTGAAGAAAGTCGAACGACGGCTTAAATCGGAGGAAAAGACGCTAATCAAGGGGAAGAAGAAATGAGCCGCAGACGGGTTTACAGCGACAATACGTTGGCTATTATGGAGCGGTTTTTCACGGCGTTCGACATTGCCGTACAGAATCGGCTGATAAAGAGTATCGCCGAATATTGCCGGGATAATTCGATAGCTCCGCCTCATTTCTATACGCAGCGTAAAGACCGCAATCGTGGCTATTTCGAGGTCGGATGGCTCGTTCCGCTGGTTCGGGATTGCGGCATATCCGCGACATGGCTCCTGACCGGACGGGGCATGATGTTCCAGCAATAGAAAAAGGCATCGAAACCGATGCCTTTCTTCGTTAGAATATGTCGGGTATCTTGGCGACCGCTGCCTGCTTGTTCTTGTCGAGCACCTTTGCGTAAATCTGCGTGGTCGATAGCTCCCGATGTCCGAGTAGCTTGCTGACCGTATAAATATCGGTTCCGAGGTCGAGCATCATCACCGCGAACGTGTGGCGGCCGCAATGGAAGGTTATATCCTTATGGATTCCGGCCCGCAATACCCACCTTTTGATCGTTTCGTTGGTGCAACTCGGAGAGTGGATGTTGGGGAAGATATGCTCGGCGTCCTTGCCGCGCTCGCCCATGAGTTCGGCGGCCTGCGGCGGGATGTCGAGATATTCCTGTCCGCTGGTCTTCTTCTGTTTGAAGATAATCCGAGAGAACTCTCCCTGCTGATGCACATCGCCCCATGTCAGACGGATCACGTCGGAGCGGCGCAGTCCCGTCAGGCAGGAGAACAGGAACGCCCGCTTGATGGCCGGATATTCGCATTCTGTTTGAGCGAGCCGCTGCACCTCTTCGATGGTCAGGTACATGCGTGTTCCCTCTTCGGCCTTGAAACCCTCGACGCCCCTCATGGGGTTGATAGGTATGATGCGATCCTCGTATGCTTGATTCAGGCAGGCCCGCAGTTTATTGAAGTAGCTGACCCGTGAATTGCGAGACAGCGGATGATCCTTGATGCGATCCCGCTCGTCGCAGCTCCACGCGCACGCATCTTTCTCTAAATAGTCCCGAAATCCCTGCACCCATTCCTGCGTGATCTGCGAGAACCTGATCCGCTCGTTCGGCTCGTATTTTTGGAGGTGTTTCAGGCATGATTTCCAATTCCCCCAATTTCCGGTACTCTCCGCTCCGAGCCGCCGGGCGCACATCGCACGGTAGTAGTCGAAGAAGAGGGTGTCGGAGGCGTATGCCGACTTGAAGCCATGCTCGCCGTTCTGCACCTCGACGATGCGCCGTGCCTTGATCGAGTTGGCGAGTTGGAGGGTTTGCCGGTTCGCCTCCCTGTCGGCTTTTGTCTTTTCGGGAATGAGGTACAGTTTCAGAAATTCGTATTCCCGCTTTCCGTTCAGGTAGATGTCGAGGTAGAGGCTGACGTTCCCGTTCGTCAGCTTCTTGCGCCTGATCCGGATCGGTTCTTTGATCTCCGCCATATCCTTTTGCGTTGAATGATTTTTGTTACTTCTGTTACTCATTTTGGCCGAGTAACAGAATAGCAACACAAAAGTAACAAATTATTTGCATCCGTACAGCAAAGAGATGAGAAAATTTTGTTTGGCAGATAAAACTGTAAATAGCTTTGTTATTGCTGTTTATATGCCGATGATGTGCTGGCGAAATGGCGTTTTGGTTAATTGGAAAAATGACGACCTATTTTCCGATGCAGAATTTCGAGAATATTTGGCTGAGAATATCGTCGTTGGTGATTTCGCCTGTGATGGTGCCCAGGTGGTGGATGACCTGGCGGATGTCTTCGCTTAAGAGGTCGGCCGAACGATCGTCATCGAGGGCCGTGAGGGCTCGGTGCAGGGCGTCGAGGGCTTGGCGCAGGGCCTCCAGATGGCGGCTGTTCGAGATGACGGGATCGCCGTCGTAGATGCTTCCGGTGTCGAAAGTCGCGCGGAGTCTGGCAAGGAGCCGTTCGATTCCTTCGCCGGTTTTTGCCGAGATGAAAAGAGTGTCGGGGTTTGCCGACGATACTCTATATTCGATCCCGCAGCCGGAGGATACCTTCGATTCGGTGATACGTGCATCCGGGCTGTCGCATTTATTGACGATGAGCAAGCGAGTCTGTTCGGACGTAATCTGTATGGCGGGAGGTATCGGGCAGGTCGCATCGACGACCTGAAGTACGATTTGTGCGCGGCGGATCATCTCCTGCGTGCGGTCGATGCCCATCTGTTCCAGGCGGTCGGCGGTATCGTGCAGCCCGGCGGTGTCGATGAAGCGGAACAGAACGCCGTCAATATTGAGCGTCTCTTCGATCGTGTCGCGTGTGGTGCCTGCGATGTCGGATACCAGGGCCCGCTCTTCGCCCAGCAGACGGTTCAGAAGGGTGCTTTTGCCGACGTTGGGTTCTCCGACAATAGCGACAGCCACCCCTTTTTTGATGGTGTTGCCGAGTCTGAACGAGTCCGTCAGGCGGGTGATTTCGCTTTCGATGCGGTGCATCATCTCCCGCAGGCGTGCACGGTCGGCGAATTGAACGTCTTCTTCCGAAAAGTCGAGTTCGAGTTCGAGGAGCGAGGCCAGTTGCAGCAGTTCGTCGCGCAACGCACCCAGTGCCGCCGAATATCCGCCCCGCATCTGGGTCGAGGCCATGGCGTGCGAAGCCCGGGAATCGGAGGCGATCAGATCGGCGACGGCTTCGGCCTGCGCGAGGTCCATCCGGCCTGCGAGGAAGGCCCGAATGGTAAATTCGCCCGGTTGCGCCATACGAGCGCCGGAGCGAAGCAGGAGTGCGATGATTTCGGAGACGATGTAGGGCGATCCGTGACACGATAGCTCGACGGCATCTTCGCCCGTGTAGGAGTGCGGTGCACGATAGATGGCCGCGACTACGTCGTCGATCGTTCTGTCCCCGTCTATGACTTCGCCGTAGTGCAGGGTGTGCCCGGCGGCTTCGGCCAGCGGTTTGCGCCCCCGAAAGATGCGGTCGCAGCAGGCGATGGCTTCGGGACCGCTCAATCGGATGACGGCGATGGCTCCGCCCGAAGCGGTGGCGGGAGCGACGATGGTATCGGTCGATGTGTTCATCGGACGAAGATTATCGGCGGATCGGGATCCTGAGCCGTTGGCCTTCCCGCAGCTTGTTGGCGTTTTTCAGCTTGTTCAGCTTCATGATTTGTGCCGTAGTGGTTCTGTAACGGCGGGCGATCGCACCCAGCGTATCGCCTCGCTTGACCGTGTAGGTGGTGTATGCGGGGGTGGCGTCCGCGAGTTTCTTCTTTTCGATGTTGGCCGGATTGATGTACTCTTTCAGATAGGTGGAGTCCTTCCGGTGAATCTCCTCTTCGCTGGCGATGTACTGGCAGAGGTAGTGCTGGGGGAGTACCAGCGTGTAGCTTTTGATCGTAGCCGGGATGATGTCCATTTTGTATTGCGGATTGAGTGTCCGCAAAGTTTCGATGGGAATGTCGAGTGTCGAGGCTACTTGTCCCAGGTGGAGCAGGCGGGTGACGCGGATCGTATCGGTCGCCAGCG
>OMAY01001493.1_pt1 | contig 10935 bp, 5 predicted proteins | sample 1673611 | NCBI WGS metagenome assembly OMAY01 (sample SAMEA103958117, study PRJEB25191) | human gut metagenome | biome: human-associated habitat [ENVO:00009003]; feature: intestine environment [ENVO:2100002]; material: feces | place: Germany | collected 2013/2015
TTTGTTAACTTAGCCACTTCCGACAAGGTGATACGTTTTTGATAATTTTCGTGTAAATATAACATGATACTATCTAAACGATCGGTATCGTTATTATTATAGTTCTTTACCGTGTTCACGGCATTCAACCGACGGGCTGCTTTATCCAAAGATAGAATCTTAAGAATCTCGACCAAACGCAACAGGTTCTTGAAAGAATCCGGCTTGTTATCGTTCGACAACATTCTTAATTTATCTTGAATGCCAAGTATCATTTCCCGGCTGAAAACAAGACCACTGGAAGCGTTATCAAACATATCCTTCATGGTCTTGAAATGCCGTCTATTGATTAAGCTATCAAATAACGATTTATGAAATTGTATCGTTATCTCAAAGATCCCATTACACGGACACTTATGGTTCGAGTAAGCATGCTTCGTTCCTCCCGCGATCAACACCAAATCCAGATCATCGATTTCCTCGACCGAATCGCCAACTATCCGGATAGCACCAGCGGCATTCTCCAGATAGTTCAACTCAAACTCCATGTGTACATGTAACGGAAAATTAAACCCCGATTTCGGGCGTTGCATGACCAAGAAGCAATCTTCTGATGAAAGCGGGGTAGTTTCCTTCAATACGTCTACTTTCCCCATACACACAAAGCTTTTTTATTCGAGTATCAACGTACTGATTACCGGGCAATGGTCGGATGGGAACAGGTTATTCAACGTTTCAGTCAATACACCATGACGCAATACCTTGATATTCCCTTTCACGAAGATATAATCAATCCATTCACGCTTGTCGTAAGGGATCTTTCCAAAAATCATGGAATGTCCATTCCGGGCCGTAAGTAAACCCTGCGATCGTGCGGGAATGAGTCAAATGACGAGGATCACTCGGATTAGTCAATACTTGTATCGGCTCATCAGAAGGCACGGCATTGAAATCGCCAGTCACGATTATAGGCAAATTCTCGGATAATTTCTTCGCTTGCTCCAGCACCAAAGAAGCTCCTTCATGACGAGCCACTTTCCCCATATGATCCAAGTGCGTATTCAAGAAGAAGAATTTCTTTCCCGTATTCTTATCTTTCAAGATCGCCCAAGTAGCAACACGCTCGCATGCGGCGTCCCAACCTTTCTTACCAACGGCATTTATATCTTCGGCTAACCAGAAATTACCGCTTTTCTCAACGGAGAAACGATCCTTACGATAGAAAATCGGAGCGTACTCCCCTTTCGTCTTGCCATCCTCACGACCAACACCCACATAAGCGTATTCCGGTAAACGATCAAGCAAATCATTCAGCTGATTATTCAAGACCTCTTGCGCACCGAACACATCCGCCTCATAGAATTTCACTAAATCAGCAGCGAAATCTCTTCTGAATTTCCATTGATTATCCTTATCACCCGAATTATCGTAACGGATGTTATAAGACATTACATTCATTTTCTCATCGTTGTTTTTAGCGAATAAGCAACCAGTGGCAAATAAAGCCACCATTAAACAAAGTAAAATTCTCTTCATGATATTGATTATTATATGTTTCTTATATGTCTCAGTATTTATCTATGGTCTTTGTTACCTCGCAAAAATAAAGTTTATCCATTTATTAAGCAAATAAGGAAGAACAAAAAAGGCCGACAGATTGCTCTGCCGGCCTTTCTTTATAGTTTATTAAACGTTCCTATTCTTCATCATCTTTGTCCATGGCATTGAAATCAACCACGTTCTTGCGATTAGCGAAGATACGATCGAACTCATCCTTTGCGCCTACGATCAGCTTATCAAACTCACGCTGACCGGTACCAGCAGGAATCAAGTGACCACAGATAACGTTCTCTTTCAAACCTTCCAAACGGTCTACCTTTCCGTTGATAGCAGCCTCGTTCAATACTTTCGTCGTCTCTTGGAAAGATGCGGCGGACATAAAGCTGTTCGTCTGCAAAGCGGCACGTGTGATACCTTGAAGGATCTGGTTGGCTGTAGCCGGAATAGCGTCACGTACCTCGACCAGCTTAAGGTCACGGCGTTTCAACATACTATTCTCATCTCTCAACTTACGTGCAGTCACGATCTGTCCAGCCTGCAATGTCTGAGAATCTCCCGGATCGGTAACAACTTTCTTGCCCCAGATACGATCGTTCTCGTCCATTACCTCCAACTTATCAACAATCTGCTGCTCCAAGAAGCGAGTATCTCCCGGATCAACCACCTCTACCTTACGCATCATCTGACGAACGATAACCTCGAAGTGCTTATCGTTGATCTTCACACCCTGTAGACGGTATACATCCTGAACCTCATTCACGATATATTCCTGTACAGCCGTAGGACCTTTAATGGCCAAGATGTCGGCAGGAGTAATCGCACCATCAGACAGCGGAGTTCCGGCGCGTACATAGTCGTTCTCCTGAACAAGAATCTGCTTAGAAAGATTAACCAAGTACTTCTTCACTTCACCGGTCTTAGATGTTACAATGATCTCACGGTTACCACGTTTAATCTTACCCATGGTAACTTCACCATCGATTTCAGAAACCACAGCAGGGTTGGACGGGTTACGTGCCTCAAACAATTCTGTAACACGAGGCAAACCACCGGTGATATCACCAGCTTTACCAACAGCGCGCGGAATCTTCACAAGGATGTCACCGGCCTTTACCGATTGATTGTTTTCAATAACAACGTGTCCACCCACAGGGAAGTTATAAGTACGTATCAAGTTACCATCTTCTGTCGTAATATGAGCAGAAGGAACTTTTGTCTTATCCTTAGATTCGATAATGATGATTTCACGCAAACCGGTAGCTTCATCCGATTCTACCTTATAAGTTACGTTCTCAACCATACTCTCGAACTCAATCTTACCGGTTGCTTCAGTAATAATAACAGCGTTGAACGGGTCCCATTTAGCAATCAGTTTACCCTTCTCAACCACATCACCGTCAGCAGCATACAATTTAGAACCGTAAGGAACATTATGAGTTGATAAAATGATACCGGTATTTACATCAATAAAGCGAACCTCGGCCAAACGACCTACTACCACTTTCACAGCTTCACCGGTAGTTTCATCTACTGTATCAACAGTACGAAGTTCCTCAAATTCCAGACGAGCATTGTTTTTGGCAACAATACTTGCATTGGCAGCCATGTTACCGGCAATACCACCGGCATGGAAAGTACGCAACGTCAACTGAGTACCCGGCTCACCGATAGACTGTGCAGCAATGACACCGACAGCTTCTCCCTTTTGAACCATACGGCTGGAAGCAAGGTTACGTCCGTAACACTTGGCACATACGCCTTTCTTCGATTCGCAAGTCAATACAGAACGGATTTCTACACTTTCAATCGGAGAATCTTCAATTTCCTGTGCGATATCCTCAGTAATTTCTTCACCTCCGGCAACAATCAACTTACCGGTGGTAGGATGAATAATATCATGTACTGAAACACGTCCGAGGATACGTTCATACAGAGTGGCAATAACTTCATCGTTATTTTTCAAAGCAGTACAAACCAAACCGCGCAGTGTTCCACAGTCTTCTTCATTAATAATCACATCATGCGATACGTCTACAAGACGACGAGTCAAGTATCCGGCATCGGCAGTCTTCAAAGCTGTATCCGCCAAACCTTTACGAGCACCGTGGGTAGAGATAAAGTACTCCAATACCGACAAACCTTCCTTAAAGTTTGAAAGAATCGGGTTTTCAATAATCTGAGCACCTTCAGCACCGGCCTTTTGCGGCTTAGCCATCAAACCACGCATACCTGACAACTGACGAATCTGTTCCTTAGAACCACGAGCACCGGAATCAAGCATCATAAATACTGAGTTGAAACCTTGGTCATCATTTTTAATAGTCTTATAAAGGATGTCAGACAAATCGCTGTTGACATGAGTCCATGTATCAATAACCTGGTTGTAACGTTCATTATCAGTGATGAAACCCATATTATAGTTCATCATGATTTGCTCAACTTCTTCGTTACCGCGTTTTACCAGTTCTTCTTTTTCCTTCGGAATAATAATATCACCCAAGTTGAATGACAAACCACCCTTGAACGCCATGTGGTAACCTAAGTTCTTAATACCGTCCAAGAATTCACAAGCACGAGCAACACCCACAGCCTTAATAACATCACTAATGATGTCGCGCAAAGACTTTTTAGAAATAATGGTATTCAGATAACCTACTTCAGCCGGAACGATTTCATTTACAATCACACGACCTACAGAAGTTTCTTTCATCATCACATCTACAATGTTGCCATCCTTATCCAGGTCTTTTACAACAACATTGATGATAGCATGAATATCTACCTTTCCTTCATTATAAGCAATCAAAGCTTCTTCCGGTCCATAGAATGTCAGTCCCTCACCCTTCGCACCTTTTCTCAGTTTTGTAATATAATACAAACCAAGTACCATATCCTGTGCAGGCACAGTAATAGGAGCACCATTAGCAGGGTTCAGAATGTTATGAGCCTGAAGCATCAACATCTGTGCTTCCAGAATCGCATCATTACTCAAAGGCAAGTGAACCGCCATCTGGTCACCATCGAAGTCGGCATTGAACGCTGTACAAGCCAATGGGTGCAACTGAATAGCTTTACCTTCAATCATATGCGGTTGGAAAGCCTGAATACCCAAACGGTGCAGAGTCGGCGCACGGTTCAGCAATACAGGATGACCTTTCATGACATGTTCCAAGATATCCCAGATCACAGGCTCCTTGCGGTCTACAATCTTCTTTGCAGATTTTACAGTCTTCACAATACCACGTTCAATCAACTTACGGATGATAAACGGCTTGTAAAGCTCTGCAGCCATCAGTTTAGGAATACCACATTCACCCATCTTCAATTCAGGACCAACAACGATTACCGAACGAGCAGAGTAGTCAACACGCTTACCCAGTAAGTTCTGACGGAAACGTCCTTGCTTACCCTTCAAGCTATCGGACAGTGATTTCAATGGACGATTAGCGTCAGTCTTCACTGCACTTGATTTACGTGAGTTATCGAACAAGGAATCGACAGCCTCCTGCAACATACGTTTCTCGTTACGCAAAATCACTTCGGGAGCCTTGATTTCAATCAGTCTCTTCAAACGGTTGTTACGGATAATCACACGACGATACAAGTCATTCAAGTCAGAGGTAGCAAAACGGCCACCATCCAACGGAACCAATGGACGCAGTTCAGGAGGAATAACCGGCACAATACGTACAATCATCCATTCAGGTTTATTACGTCCGCGAGATGCACGGAACGATTCAACTACCTGCAGACGCTTCAAAGCCTCATTCTTACGTTGCTGCGAAGAATCATTACTTGCTTTATGACGTAATTCATAAGATAAAGCATCCAAATCCAAAGTTGAGAGCAGATCATAAATAGCTTCTGCCCCCATCTTAGCAATAAACTTATTCGGATCTGTATCTTCCAAATATTGGTTTTCTTTAGGAAGTGTATCCAAGATATCCAAATACTCTTCTTCAGAAAGCAAATCATATTTATTAATGCCATCTTCAGCCTTCACACCCGGCTGAATAACCACATAACGTTCATAATATACAATAGCGTCTAGTTTCTTTGTAGGCAGCCCCAACAAATAACCGATCTTGTTCGGCAATGAACGAAAATACCAAATATGCGCTACAGGCACAACTAACTGAATATGTCCCATACGTTCACGACGGACCTTCTTTTCAGTCACTTCAACGCCACATCGGTCACAAACAATACCTTTATAACGGATACGTTTGTACTTACCGCAATGACATTCGTAATCTTTCACCGGACCGAAAATACGCTCGCAGAACAAACCATCACGTTCCGGTTTGTAAGTACGGTAGTTGATCGTTTCAGGCTTCAACACCTCACCGCTCGAATTCTCAAGGATTTCTTCGGGTGAAGCCAAGCCAATTGAGATTTTCGAGAAATTACTCTTTATCTTAGTTTCTTTTCTAAAAGCCATACTTCCTTATTTATAATGTAAAGAGTTATATTTTTTTATTATTCAAGGTTGATACTCAAGCCAAGACCTCTCAGTTCGTGTAACAATACATTCAGAGATTCGGGGATACCCGGAGTTGGCATAGGTTCACCTTTCACAATAGCTTCGTAAGCCTTTGAGCGTCCTACAACGTCATCAGACTTAATGGTCAGAATTTCCTGTAAGATATGTGCTGCGCCGAATGCTTCAAGCGCCCAAACTTCCATTTCTCCGAAACGCTGACCACCGAACTGTGCCTTACCACCAAGCGGCTGCTGAGTAATAAGGGAGTACGGACCGATAGAACGGGCATGCATCTTATCTTCAACCATGTGCCCTAGTTTCAACATATAAGTTACACCCACTGTTGCAGGTTGGTCAAAGCGTTCACCTGTACCACCATCACAAAGATAAGTCTTACAATAACGAGGCAATCCAGCTTTATCTGTCCATTCATTTAAATCATCCATAGAAGCACCATCAAAAATAGGAGTAGCAAATTTCACACCCAACTCTTTTCCGGCACGACCTAATACGGCTTCGAAAATCTGACCAATATTCATACGAGAAGGCACACCCAACGGATTCAATACGATATCTACTGGAGTACCATCTGCTAAGAACGGCATATCTTCCTGACGAACCACACGAGAAACAATACCCTTGTTACCGTGACGTCCCGCCATCTTATCACCTACACCAATCTTACGCTTCTTGGCAATATAAACCTTAGCCATCTGAATAATGCCCGCAGGAAGTTCATCACCGATAGTGATAGCAAACTTCTTACGCTTTAATTCAGCATCCAATTCTTTATATTTCTTCAAATAATTCATCACCAAGTCGCGAATCATATCATTCTTATGAGCATCAGCTGTCCACTTGCTCAACTGGATAATAGTATAATCCAATGATTCCAAATCGCGTTTGGTGAACTTCGCCCCCTTGGCAATAACTTCCGTTCCCAAATAATCTTTCACTCCTTGGGAAACCTTACCATTAGTCAAAACCAATAGTTTCTCAATCAAAATATCTTTCAGTTTTGCTGCCTTTTCTTCGAATTCATCATTCAGTTTAGGCAGAATAGCCTTATCGGCATTCTTCTCACTTCTACTCTTGATAACACGTGAGAACAACTTCTTGTCAATAACGACACCACGTAATGACGGAGAAGCTTTCAATGAAGCATCCTTCACATCACCTGCCTTATCACCGAAAATAGCACGAAGCAATTTTTCTTCCGGAGAAGGATCTGATTCACCTTTCGGAGTAATCTTACCAATCAAGATATCACCCGGTTCGATACGTGCACCTACACGTACAATACCGTTTTCATCCAAATCTTTGGTAGCTTCTTCACTCACATTAGGAATATCAGAAGTTAATTCTTCCATACCGCGTTTCGTTTCGCGGACCTCCAAAATATATTCATCAACGTGTACAGAAGTCAGCAAGTCCTCACGTACAACGCGTTCATTCAATACAATAGCATCCTCGTAATTATAACCTTTCCAAGGCATATAAGCCACCAACAGGTTTTTACCCAATGCAAGCTCACCACCCTGAGTTGAATATCCTTCAGTCAGGATATCACCCTTCTTCACACGTTGGCCCTTATCACAAGTAGGACGAAGATCAATAGTCATGCTTTGGTTGGTTTTACGGAATTTAGGAATTCTATATTCTTTCAAAGCAGGTTCGAAGCTTACGAATTCCTCATCTTCATTTCTATCGTACAGGATACGGATAGTCGTTGCATCTACATATTCTACAACACCATCACCTTCTGCAGCAATCTGAGTACGAGAGTCTTCAACCAATTGTTTTTCAATACCTGTGCCTACGATAGGAGCTTCTGTACGCAACAAAGGAACTGCCTGGCGCATCATGTTCGATCCCATCAATGCACGGTTAGCATCGTCATGTTCCAAGAACGGAATCAAAGAAGCAGCAATAGAAGCGATCTGCTGTGGAGAAACATCCATTAACTCTACTTGGTCAGGAGTAACAACCGGATAATCAGCATCACGGCGGGCTTTTACTTTCTCACGAACAAATTTACCTTCATCATCCAACGGGGCATTACCCTGAGCGATAATCTTATCCTCTTCTTCTTCGGCTGTCAGATATTCAATACCTTCATCAGATATATCCACCTTACCATCAGCTACTTTACGATAAGGAGTTGAAATAAAGCCAAGCTCATTAATCTTAGCATACACACACAAAGAAGAAATCAAACCGATATTCGGACCTTCAGGAGTTTCGATCGGACATAAACGACCATAGTGAGTATAGTGTACGTCACGAACCTCGAAACCGGCACGCTCACGTGACAAACCACCAGGACCTAACGCTGACAAACGACGCTTGTGAGTGATTTCAGCCAACGGATTAGTCTGATCCATGAACTGAGACAAAGCATTTGTACCAAAGAATGAATTGATAACAGAAGAAATTGTCTTTGCATTAATCAAATCAATCGGTGTAAACACTTCATTGTCACGTACGTTCATACGTTCACGTATAGTACGAGACATACGTGCCAAACCAATCGCAAACTGGTTAGACAACTGCTCGCCTACCGTACGTACACGGCGGTTGCTCAAGTGGTCAATATCATCAACATCCGCTTTAGAATTAATCAACTCAATCAGATACTTGATGATTTCAATAATATCTTGTTTTGTCAATACCTTCACATCCATATCCGTAGTCAGACCCAACTTTTTGTTGATTCTATAGCGGCCTACTTCACCAAGGTCATATCTTTTTTCAGAGAAGAACAGGTTGTTGATAACCTCACGGGCACTGGCATCATCAGCCGGGTCTGCATTACGCAACTGGCGGTAGATATAAAGCACAGCCTCTTTTTCAGAGTTACTCGGGTCTTTCTGAAGAGTATTAAATATAATAGAATAGTCGGATGAATTCGCCTCTTCCTTGTGAACAAGGATATTCTGAACGCCTGAATCAATAATTTCATCGATATGCTCCTCTTCAATTACAGTTTCACGGTCGATGATAACCTCATTACGTTCAATAGAAACTACTTCACCAGTGTCTTCATCTACGAAATCTTCTGTCCATGTTTTCAAAACACGAGCAGCGAGTTTTCTTCCTACGACTTTCTTCAAATTAGTCTTGTTAACTTTAACGTCTTCAGCCAAGTTAAAGATTTCGAGGATATCTTTATCATTTTCAAAGCCTACAGCTCTCAGCAGAGTAGTAACAGGCAATTTCTTTTTACGGTCGATATACGCATACATCACATTATTGATGTCTGTTGCGAATTCGATCCATGAACCTTTGAACGGGATAATACGGGCAGAATACAATTTCGTACCGTTAGCATGTACGCTCTGACCAAAGAATACCCCCGGAGAACGATGCAACTGAGAAACGACTACACGTTCTGCACCATTAATTACAAAAGTTCCTTTCGGAGTCATATACGGAATAGGACCCAGATAAACATCCTGAATGACTGTGTCAAAATCTTCATGATCAGGATCAGTACAATACAGCTTCAATTTCGCCTTCAAGGGCACGCTGTATGTGAGGCCACGCTCCAGACACTCGTCTATTGAATAGTGAGGCGGGTCAATGTAATAGTCCAAGAATTCAAGGACAAAGTTATTACGAGTGTCAGCGATAGGGAAGTTTTCAGCAAATACCTTGTACAGCCCGTCATTCTTACGTTTTTCGGGCGGGGTATCCAACTGTAAAAAGTCTTGGAATGACTTCAATTGCACTTCCAGGAAATCCGGATACTTCATCGGATTCTTGATGGAAGCAAAATTTACTCTTTTGTTTTCTGTATTTGAAGACATCTGATAATTTATTTGTAGAACTTAATAATAATATAGACACAAAAAGGTTAAGAATCCTCTACCAGAGGATTCCTAACCGTATTACCTGATACTCAGGCTAATATTATTTAAGCTCAACTTCAGCTCCAGCTTCTTCCAAAGTTTTCTTCAGTGATTCAGCTTCGTCTTTAGCCAAGCCTTCTTTTACTGTGCTAGGAGCACCGTCTACCAAGTCTTTAGCTTCTTTCAAGCCAAGACCACATGCTTCTTTAACGGCTTTAACAACCTGCAATTTTGCAGCACCAGCGCTCTTCAAAACTACATCAAAAGATGTTTTTTCTTCAGCAGCAGCTGCACCAGCAGCAGGACCAGCAGCAACAGCTACAGCTGCAGCAGCAGGTTCAATACCGTATTCTTCTTTAAGGATAGTTGCAAGTTCATTAACTTCTTTTACTGTCAAGTTAACTAATTGTTCTGCAAAAGCTTTCAAATCTGCCATTTTTGTATGATTTTAATTGTTTGTTACTAATTGATTATAAAATTGATTATTCGGCGCGTTCGCCCAGAGTTTTAAGTACTCCATGAATGGTGTTACCACCTGATTGAAGAGCTGAAATAACATTCTTCGCCGGTGATTGCAACAATGCAATAATGTCAGCGATAACCTCATTCTTACTCTTGATATTGCAGAGAGCATCCAGTTGATCTGCACCTACATAGAAACCTTCTTCAGCATAAGCTGCCTTCAATGCAGGAATGTCCTCTTTGTATTCTTTCAACAACTTTGCAGGAGCGTTAGCTACTTCGCTAAACATTACAGAAGTTGTACCTTTCAAAGAATTGAACAACGGAGAGAAATCAATATCTTCCATGCTCATCAGAGCTTTGTGAAGCAAAGAATTCTTCACAACAACCAGCTTAATACCGGCTTTGAAACATTTTCTTCTCAGTTCACTTGTCTTAGCTGCGTCCATAGCAGTTGTGTCAACCAAGTAAAAATGTCCGTATTGCTTAACGGTTTCAGCCAACTGACCAATAATAACGCCTTTATCTTCCTTTCTCATGATTCCTCCTTATTATTAGATTTCTTCTACAGTTTTGGGATCAATCTTGACACCCTTACTC
>OMAY01001497.1_pt1 | contig 10919 bp, 7 predicted proteins | sample 1673611 | NCBI WGS metagenome assembly OMAY01 (sample SAMEA103958117, study PRJEB25191) | human gut metagenome | biome: human-associated habitat [ENVO:00009003]; feature: intestine environment [ENVO:2100002]; material: feces | place: Germany | collected 2013/2015
GAGCCATACCATAGCCATGAACGTAGCGTAGAGCACCGCGAGCGACACGACGATCTCCCAGGTCGGAATACCGCACGGGATGCGGGCCATCATCACCACGGGCGAGGTGAAAGGAATCATCGAACACCAGAAGACCAGCGGCGAATTGGGGTCCTTCATCACCACCATCATCACGAAGATACTCAAAATGATCGGCAGCATGATCGGGGTCTGCAACTGCTGTGCGTCCTGCACGTTATCGACAGCCGAACCGACAGCGGCGAACATCGCCGAATAGAGCAGGTAACCGCCGATCACGTAGAGCAGCAGGTAGGCGAAAATCTGGAAGACATATCCGAAATCGGTCGCCGTAGCAAGCGTCTGCACCATCTCCATATCGACGCCCGCCGCTGTGGGATCGAGCGTCCCGGCACGCATCGCCTCGACGCTTCCCATCATCTCGGCGGGGATCAGGTGCGGCATGACGAGCGCACCCACGCCGCACACCAGCACGCCCCAGATGAGCACCTGCACCACCGCGACGGAGGCGATACCCAGGATCTTGCCCAGCATCAGCCGGAAGGGGCTGATCGAAGAGACGACCACTTCGAGCACCCGGTTGTTCTTCTCCTCGATGACCGACTGCATGACCATCGCACCGTAAATCATCAGGAACATATAGAGGATCATACCGAGCACGAGCCCCACGACGGTCGATACGGCCGACGAATTGGCCTGCTTGTCGCTGCCGTCGTCCTGCATCTGGTCGTTGCGGAAGACCTGCATATAGACCGTAGTCTTCACCTCGTCGAGAATCTGCGACAGATTTTCGATGTTATAGTCCTTGAGTTTCTCCTTCTCGATGATGTCGGCGATCTGCCCCGACACGCTCTCCTCGACCAACATCGCCGAGGAGCCGTTGGTATAGAGTTTCACGTTGCCGGGATTGGTCATTATGTCCCCGCCGATCCAGAGTATGCCGAAACGGTCGGTATGCTCTCTGCGAGCCTCGTCGAGCGTCAGGTCGGTCGGCTCATAGACCACCTCCTCGCTGCTCTCGAGCCGGGGAGCGATCACACCGCTCTCGTCGATCACGGAAATATGCCGGGTTTCCCCCTGGGAATAGCGCATGATGAGCGCCGGGGCCACCATCAGGCCGATCATCAGCACCGGCATAAGAATCGTGGTCACGATGAACGACTTCTTGCGCACCCGTTCGTTGAATTCCCGGGTAATGATAATTCCTATCTTCGAATTTGACATGGCTTTCTACTTTTACTTGTTCGTTTTCTTCCGATTACTCCGCGTTGAGGGTTCCCCCGACGGCCCGGATGAAGATGTCGTTCATCGACGGGATGATCTCCGTAAAGGAGCGCAGCTCCACCGCATCGTTGATTCGGGCGATCACCTCCCGCACGTCGGCATCCCGCTCCACATGCAGCTTGAGCGACGAATAGGCCGCCCCGAACTCCGGCTCGGGCTGTTCGAGCACCTCGCAGCGACCTTCGAGCACGCCGCGCAGCGTTTCCGCATCGCCCCGATAGGCTACCTGGAAGATGTTGTTGCCGTGCCTGCGCCGGATCTCGTCCACACGGCCCGTAAGAATGTTGCGCGACTTGTTGATAAGCGTGATATGGTCGCAGATCTCCTCGACGGACGACATGTTGTGGGTCGAAAAGATGACCGTCGAACCCTTGTCGCGCAAGCCGAGAATCTCCTCTTTCAAAAGGTTGGCATTGATCGGATCGAAACCCGAAAAAGGCTCGTCGAAGATCAGCAGCTCGGGTTCGTGCAGCACCGTGACGATGAACTGGACTTTCTGGGCCATACCCTTCGAAAGTTCGTCCACCTTGCGGTCCCACCACGATTCGATGCCGAATTTGACGAACCACTTCTTGAGCCGCACCACCGCTTCGTGGCGCGAAAGCCCCTTCAGGCGGGCGAAGAAGACGGCCTGTTCGCCCACCTTCATCTTTTTATACAGACCGCGCTCCTCGGGCAGATAGCCGATGCGATAGACATCCTGCGGCTGGATTTCGCGGCCGTCGAAGATGACTTTCCCCTCGTCGGGCGCCGTGATGCGGTTGATGATGCGGATCAGCGTGGTCTTGCCCGCACCGTTGGGTCCGAGCAGGCCGTAAACCGACCCCTTGGGAATCGTGAGCGACACATCGTCCAGAGCCGTATGTCTGGCGAAGCGCTTGGTAACGTGTTCTACTTTCAATATCTCCATAATCGATCGAAAACTTAAAGTGAGTCCGGGCATTCCGTCCGCGATTTCCTACATCTCCGGCTGTACCGCATAAGGACAATACATCACTACGCCCTGCTGTCCCACCGCCTCACGGATCTTGCGCCACTCGCCGGCCCAGGGTCCCAGTTCTCCGGCCACGATGTCGGCCTTGACTTTGGCCATGAATCCGGAGAAGAACGCCCCGAAGCCGGTCGGAGCCTCGGTCATCTCGACGATGCGGAACTTATCGCCCAATTCGGCCTTGTCAGCCGCAATAGCGATGGCCGTCTTCAGACCGCCGTTGGTATCCACCAACCCGAGAGCGAGGGCATCCGTGCCGCTCCAAACCCGTCCGCCGGCAATGTCGAGCACCTTTTCCAGCGGCAGGTTACGGCCTTCGGCCACGTAGGAGGTGAAAGTTTCGTACACCTCGTCCACCGAGCGCATGATCGCCGCCCGTTCGGTCGCCGTCAGGGGACGCATCACGCCCATATCGGCCGACGTATTGGTTCTCACGGCATCGAACGTAATGCCCAGCTTATTCTTCAGGGCATCCTCCAGGCGCAGGAACATTCCGAACACCCCGATCGACCCCGTAAGGGTCGTCTTGTCCGCCACGATGGCATCGGCACCGCACGAAATATAGTAACCGCCGCTGGCCGCATAGCTGCCCATCGATACGATCACCGGCTTCTTCTCCCGAAGCAGCTCCACCTCGCGCCAGATCACATCCGAAGCCAGCGCGCTGCCGCCCGGCGAATTGACACGCAGCACCACGGCCTTGACATCGTCGTTGCGACGTACCTTCGCCAACTTCGCAGCCAGCGTATTGCCGTAAATATCGGCACCGTAGCCTTCGCCATCGACGATCGCACCGTCAGCATAGACGATCGCTATCTGCGACGAAGAGATATTCTTAAGATCCGCATTCAACTGCGACACGTATTGTCCCAATGTCACGAACTCGAACTGTCCGTCGCTCTTGGCCACGGCGCCGTGCTCTCGGAACACATCGTCCATCTGATCCTCGAACAGCAATCCGTCCACCATCCCATGATCGAGCGCCTCCTGTGCCAGCGACACTTCGAGCCCGTCGGCCAATCGGTTCAAGGTCGAAAGCTCGATGCCGCGCGACTCGGCGACGGCCTCCGCCATCACATTCCAATAGGAATCCACCAACAACTGCATCTGCTCGCGGTTGGCATTCGACATTTTCGAAAGGAAGTAGGGTTCCACGGCACTCTTGTACCTGCAAGCCGTCGGACGGAAAATCTCGGCCTGAATGTCGAGCTTGTCGAAAAGACCCTTGTAGAACATCAGTGTCGAGGAGACACCCATCCACTGCATCCCTCCGTGAGGCTCCAGGTAGATCTCGTCGGCGACCGATGCCAGGTAGTATCCCCCCTGGCCGTAGGTTTCGTTATAGGCGATGACGAACTTGCCGCTCTGCCGGAAATCCTGAAGCGCCTCGCGCAGCTCCTCCAGAATGGCATAAGTGGCCATTCCGCCTCCGTTCGGACGCAGGTAGATACCCTGGATGCGGGGATCGATCTTGGCCGTTTCGATGGCCCGCAACGCATTGTAAAGAGTAACCTGACGTTTGGCCGTCATCGTGGCGAAATCGATGCCGGCGAAAGGATCGCTGCTCGGCGAATCGATCAGGTCTTCCGAGAAATCCAGTTTCAAAATCGCGTGCTCTCCGACCGTCACCGCCTCCGAAGAGGTCATGGAACCTACGATTCCGAACAAAATCACCACGGAAAGAAAGAGCATCACCGCACTGCCCACGACAAAAGCGAGCAGACCGGCGAAAAACATTTTCAAAAATTTCATACCGATTTATTTAATATTCATTCGCTGCGAAACGGCGCATGAGGCGCGAACGGGGCGAAACTTTTCCGCATCGCCGAATCCCGGCCCCCCTCCGAATCGGAGTTAATATGCGGCAAATATAACCGTTAATTTTATGAAAAACAAATAATATTTATCGTTTATCGATAACATAATTTTCCATAAAGACTTATTATATCGGAAATAATAGTTATCTTTGTCCAGATAAGCCGCATCCGGACGAGCAGGAGCAGGCTCTTTGCCACCCGGTTTGCATGATCGTTGCTACCAACTTAACTGAAAATATGGAAGAGAGAGTCAAGGAATTACTCAACCGTATCCTCCATCCGGAGACCCAGCACGGTCTTGTCGAGAGCGGATTCGTCGAACAGGTTTCGACTCCCGGCGACAAGATAACCGTCACCCTGAATTTTGCCAAAGTGCGCGATCCCTTCGCCCTGAAGATCAAACGGCAGGTTCAAGCACTGCTGGAAGAGAATTTTCCCGCCCTGAAAGGATCCATCACCGTTATTATTAAGGAGGCCGCTCCCAAGAAACCGCAAGCTGCGGACAAACCGACCATGACGGGCGACATAGCCCACATCGTAGCGATCGCTTCGGGCAAGGGCGGTGTCGGAAAATCGACCGTCACGGCCAACCTTGCCGTCGCCCTGCGCAACCGGGGTTTCCGGGTCGGCATCCTCGACGCCGACATCTACGGCCCTTCGCAGCCCAAGATGTTCGGTCTGGAAGGTTACCTGCCCGAAGCCGAACAGGTGGACGGGCAGGACATCATCCTGCCGGCCGAAGCGATGGATATGAAAATCATGTCGATCGGCTTCTTCGTGAAACCTTCGGACGCCCTGCTGTGGCGCGGTGCAATGGCGGTGAACGCCTTGCGGCAGATGATCCACCAGACACGCTGGGGAGCGCTCGATTTCCTGCTCGTGGATCTTCCTCCCGGCACGGGAGATATTCACCTCTCGATCATTTCGGAGTTGAAAATCGACACGGCCGTGATCGTTTCCACCCCCCAGCAGATCGCCGTGGCCGATGTACGGCGCGGCGTGGAGATGTTCCGCAATCCGCAGGTGAACATCCCCCTGGCCGGCATCGTCGAAAACATGGCCTGGTTCACGCCGGAAGAGCTGCCCGAAAACCGTTACTACCTCTTCGGAAAGGGAGGCGCCCGCCGCTTCGCCGAGGAAAACGGCATAGACCTGTTGGGAGAAATACCTATCATACAGTCCATTATGGAAGGCGCCGATACGGGAACGCCGTCGGTGTCGATCGACGCCCGCGTCGAACCCTACTACCGGGAGATAGCCGACCGGATTGTTGATAAGGTGGTCAAATAACCCCACGAACGATGTTGATAAACCCGCAATAACTTTTGAAAAGAAAAACCCGGAACCGTTTGCAAAATCCATCTTTCGCCCGGTATAGACAAAACAAGAAAACGGCAAAAAAAAGTTTTCGCAAAGTATGATTCGGGATATGCACGGAAAAAGAGAAGCGAATGTTGACAATCCGGAGATGTCGAAATGTCGAAACCGGTTTTGAACATTTGTCGGTAACTTTCAAAAAACCGGGTTTCGACAACCTCCCGGACCTTATCGGCAGAACAGAATACGGAACTTCGAAAAGCTATGCTGTGGATAACCCGAAATACGGTATAATTATCAACACTATCAACAGGCATTATATTTACTTTTAATTATTTTTTTAATAAAATAAAAGTATAAAAAATAAAAAACGATGGTCGATAACTCATCGAAACTCAAAACGGAAATCGAGCGGCTCAAACGCGAGAAGAACGCCGTTATCCTGGCGCACTACTATACGCTGCCCGAAGTGCAGGCCGTCGCCGATTTTCTGGGCGACTCGCTGGCGCTCTCCATCGAGGCGCAGAAGACCGACGCCCGGATCATCCTCTTCGCCGGCGTGCATTTCATGGCAGAGACGGCCAAGGTGCTCTCGCCTGAAAAGAAGGTGCTGCTTCCGAATCTCGAAGCGGGATGTTCGCTGGCAGAATCGTGCGATGCGGCCGCTTTCGCGGCTTTCAAGGCGAAATATCCCGGCTACAAGGTGGTTTCGTACGTCAATACTTCGGTCGGGGTGAAAGCCTTGACGGATGTGTGCTGCACCTCGTCCAATGCCCTGAAGGTCGTAGAGTCGATTCCGGCCGACCAGCCGATCATCTTCGCTCCCGACCGGAACCTGGGTTCCTATATCCAAAAGCTGACTGGACGCGAGAATATGGTGATCTGGGACGGCGCCTGCCATGTGCACGAGGAGTTTTCGTTGGAAAAAATCCTGGAACTGAAGCGGCAGCATCCCGCAGCGCAGGTGGTGGTGCATCCCGAATGCAGGGCCTATATCGTGCAGGTGGCCGATTTCGTCGGTTCGACGGCGGCTATTCTGGACTATTGCGGCAAAAGTTCCGCCAGGGAGTTCATCGTGGTGACCGAAGCGGGGATTCTGACCGAGATGAAGCGCCGCTATCCGGAGAAGACGTTTATCCCGGCCCCTCCCGACGACGAGGCGTGCGGATGCAACAATTGTAGGTATATGAAGATGATTACGCTGGAGAATATCTTCACCACGCTGCGCGACGAGCGGCCCGAAATATCGCTCGACGAGGAGGTACGCCGCCGTGCCGAGCGTTCGATCCTCAACATGATCGCCATCAAGTAGGTTTTTCGCTCGCCGGAGGGCGATCCTCCGGTCGCACGGCCTGTGCGGTTACGGAGGCGGAACGGCGGATTTCCGGTCGGTGGCCAAAGAGGAGAAACGAGGGAGAACCTGCCCGGCCGGTTGCGGCGAAGGACGAAAAAAGAGAACAGGGGAAGGAACGGAGAGAGTGCGGCATTCCGATCCGGTTGGGCGGATGCGGAGCCGGTCGTATGAAGTGCGAACAGAGAAATTCAACTATATATTTTTTATAAACCAAGTAAACAAACATTTTAAGGAGAGATGAAAAAACTGATTTTATGCCTGGCTGCGGCAGTCGTATCGCTGACTGCCGCTGCAGACGAGGGTATGTGGCTTCTGCCCTATCTTCAGAAGATGAACATCGGGGATATGAAAGCCAAGGGCTGCCAGCTCACGGCCGAAGATATCTATTCGGTGAATCACGGATCGCTCAAGGATGCGATCGTCATTTTCGGTAACGGTTGTACGGGCGAGGTCGTATCGCCCGAAGGACTCGTTTTCACCAACCACCATTGCGGTTACGGTTCGATTCAGGCCCTCTCTTCGGTGGAGCACGACTACCTGAAGGACGGTTTCTGGGCCATGTCCAACGAGGAGGAGCTGCCGGCTCCGGGGCTGACGGTCACTTTCATCCGTCGAATCATCGACGTAACGCCCGAGGTGCTGGGCAACATCCCCTCGATCGCCAAGGGCGAGGAGCGTTCGGAAATGGAGGATAAGAACATCGAGGCGCTGTACGAGAAATTGCGGGCCGAGAATCCCGGCATGACGATCAACATCCAGCCGTTCTTCGGTGGCAACCAGTACTTCGCGTTCGTGATGGAGGTTTATCGGGACATTCGTCTGGTCGGTACTCCCCCGACGTCGATCGGCAAGTTCGGCGGCGACACCGACAACTGGGCATGGCCCCGGCACACGGGCGACTTCTCGATGTTCCGCATCTATGCGGATAAAGACAACCGGCCTGCGGCCTACTCGCCCGACAACGTACCCTACCGCTCGAAAAAACATTTCAAGATCTCCACCGAAGGTATTCAGGAAGGCGACTTCACGATGATCTACGGCTTCCCGGGCAATACCCAGGAGTACATCCTCTCCGACGCGGTCGATTACATCGTGCACCGCAGCGACCCGATGAAAATCCGTATCCGCACCGAGCGGCTCGATCGGATCAATGCGGCGCAGGAGAAAGATCCCGCCATGCGCATCATGTACGCAGCGATCAACGCCGGCATCTCGAACGCCTGGAAAAAATGGCAGGGCGAAGCGCTGGGTCTGACGCGTCTGAACACCGTGGCGAGCAAACAGGAGTACGAACAGGCCTTCCAAGCCTGGGCCCAGGACAAACCCGAATACCGCGACGTGCTCAAAGAGCTCAAGGCGGAGTACGCCCGCATCTTCGACGCCTACTTCGCACTCGAACTGATGAGCGAAACCATCCGCACCGGCGAGCTCAACCGGATTTACAACCGGCCCTCGTTCGGCGACGAAATCTATCCCCAGGTGAAGGCGCTCAACCGCGACCTTTTCCGCGTGCTGTACCGCGAATATTACGACAACTGCCCGCAAGAGTACATGGTACCGCTCTTCGCCGCCGAAGTAGAGCGTCTGGGATCGCCCGAAGCATACGCCGAGCTGATGTTCGAAGCCACGCACAAGGAGGACGAATCGACCGAGGCTCCCGAACTGGAAGCTCTGCGGGCCGATATTCGGACGACAGTCACCCGCATTTTCGAGGAACTGGGCAAGTGCTCGACCCGTAACCTGAACAGCGAGCGCCTGAACGAACTCTACACGACCTATATCAAGGGTCTGCGCGAATGGGATACGGAGCGTGCCTTCTATCCCGATGCCAACCTCACGCTGCGCGTGGCTTACGGCAAGGTAGGCGGCTATCAGTATGCCGACGGGGTATATCACAAGCCCTACACCACTGTCGAAGGTATTTTGGAAAAGGACAATCCGGAAATTTACGATTACAACATCCCGCAGCGGCTCCGCGACATCATCGCCGCCAAGGACTACGGACGCTGGGGCGTGGAGATCGACGGCCGCACGACCGTTCCCGTCTGCTTCCTTGCGGACAACCACACCACGGGCGGCAACTCCGGTTCGCCGGTACTCAACGGCCGGGGCGAGTTGATCGGCGTGAATTTCGACCGCACGTGGCTCTCGACCATGAGCGACATCGCTTTCGATCCGGCTTTCTGCCGCAACATCGCGCTCGACATCCGCTACGTGCTTTTCGTAATCGACCGCATCGGAGACGCTTCCTACCTCTTCGAAGAGATGGACTTCGCCGAATAAACCGCTTCCCGAAGCAACCGTGCCGGCCGCTGCCGGGACCGCCGCATGCTTCGGAAACGACATCGAATTGCCGGGTCAGTTTCGTGACCCGGCAATTTTTTTGCCGTATATTTTGGGAAAAACAAAATAGTCACTATATTTGCACACCTGAAAACCCGCTGCGGCGGGAATCGAGGCCCAGGTGGTGGAATTGGTAGACACGCCACTTTGAGGGGGTGGTGGGCATTAGCCCGTGTGAGTTCGAGTCTCGTCCTGGGCACAACAAACCGGTTTAGAATAATTTCTAAACCGGTTTTATTTTTCCTGATCGTGATTGCATACTTCATGACCGCTTGGGACGCTATGCACCCCAAGTCCCCCTCCGAGAAGAGAACGCAGGGAAAGTGCAGAATTATAAACGTAGCCGCAGGCCGCGAATAAGCGACCGTCGGATTCGATCTGTCTCGCAACGACATTTAGAGGAAAACATCCTTTTCCCTGATCGTAATCCGGTTATTCTTCCTCGTCTTCTTTTTCGGCCCAGCGTTCGAGTGTCTGACGCACGGCTTCGTCGTGGTCTCCGTTGGTGATACGATAAGTCCAGCGAACGCTGTTTCCGTCCACCTTTTCGGATACCCACTGCAATTGGTCGCGCGGCGTACCGCGTTGCAATTCGGTCATAGGGTCGAAGAAAGAGTATTGAGCGCACGTATCTACATCTGGGGTAATGGCATGGTAATTATCTTCCGTTATTGGGGGCACATTGAAATATAACTGAACAAAACCCAACGCATCCAGATTTTTCACCAACACATCGTTATCGTCTATCCACAACATTTTCTCCATCATCTGTCCCCATGTCCCCTGTTCTCCCGGGGCGATTCTAATCATATCACCGCTCGCACTCATTTTAGTTGAAATGAAGAAAATCGCATTCTCCTGACTGGCGTTCTGCATTCGAAAATAAGTGTAATAACAGTCTGGATATTCTTCGCCGATATTCTCTTCCATCGTTGTGTTCTTATCCACGAACTCCGGTTTTTCGGGCTTCGGTGTGGGCTGTTCTTCCGACGGAGCTTCCGGTGAGGTGTTTTCCGCTTTGTCGGAACAGCCCAGCGAAGCCAAGAACAGGAGCAAGGCTCCTAACGATAAATAGACACGTACTTTCTAGGTTAATTATTAAGGGATAAAATTCGTCCTGCAAAAAATATTGAGATCGAACGCCCCCTGAAACGAATTTAACAAAAGCGCTGAAACAACCGATTGTTCTGCCGATCATCGAGGAACATCCGATCACTTCAGATCGAAATCGTCGGCATCGCGCCAGGCGGGAAATTTCTCGCGGAAACGACGCAGCTCGTCCATATCGAGCCGTGCGGTCAAAAGCCTCTGCCCCTCCCCTGCTTCGGCAAGGGTTTCTCCCTTACAGCCGATCACGGCCGAATCGCCCGAATAATGCAGCCGGGGGTCGTCCCCCGTACGGTTCACCCCCAATACGTAGGCCTGGTTCTCGATCGCCCGGGCCCGGAGCAGCGTCCGCCACACGTCACGGCGGCCCGCAGGCCACGAAGCGACGTAAATAATGGCGTCGTAATCGTTCCGGCAGCGGCTCCATACGGGAAAGCGCAGGTCGTAGCAAACCTGAAGCAGGAAACGAATGCCGCCGTATTCGACGACGACCCGCTCCCGTCCCGGACAAAAATTAGCTCCTTCGCCGCCGATGGAGAAGAGATGCCGCTTGTCGCTCTGCACCCGCTCGCCCGAAGGTTTTATGAAAAGCAGGCGGTTGTAATAGCGCCCCTCCTCTTCGACGATCAGACTGCCAGCGACGGCCTTGCCCATCGTCCGGCCCCAGCGGGTCATCTCCTGCACGATT
>OMAY01001505.1_pt1 | contig 10870 bp, 7 predicted proteins | sample 1673611 | NCBI WGS metagenome assembly OMAY01 (sample SAMEA103958117, study PRJEB25191) | human gut metagenome | biome: human-associated habitat [ENVO:00009003]; feature: intestine environment [ENVO:2100002]; material: feces | place: Germany | collected 2013/2015
GCGCCGACAGAAGCGAGGGTGATGAGGATGAGAAGGATAAAGCGGAATGTGCGCATGTGCTTCCGGTAATGGGCGTGGATGGGGTTAATGACGGCGAGTGTTCCAGATAATCAGGGCGATCAGCAGCGCCAGCAGGGGAAGGCCGATATTCGTCAGGAGTTCCAAAACGCCCAGGGCGTTGCGGTCCAGATTCAGCTTGACGGTCAGGTCATGGCGAGAACCGAGGCCGCGCAATTCTTCACGGTCCGTCATCCAGCCGATCAGCGTGCGCATGAAATCCCTCTGCTCCGGTTTGATTTGCCGGGGCTGAAGCAGGTCCGTATTGCCAAGCAGAACCAGGCGTCCGGTAGTCTTGTTCTGGTTCACGTCTCCGGCATTCCCCCGGATAAGGGCCGCGCCGATCATCAGAGGCCCCGGATTGTCTTCCCTTGCGTCGAACTTGGCTGGGAACTGGTTGTATTTGGTTTCTCCGTAATAATCCTCCGTAGTCACCAGAAGGGGATACGGCGTAATGCGCTTCTGTTCCATGGCCGCGTTGTCGGAATCCAGAATGAGGGAGATGCTCTCCCCTTCCAGTCCGGTGCTGGAATTCCAGAATTCACGGGTGCAATTCAGGGAGGGGGCGAAAATGGAGTTAATTTCAAAAACGGAACGGTTGCTCCTGTTGCGGAGCATCACGCGGTCATTCTGGGGCCGCAGCCCCTGTTCGCGGAGAAAGCGGTAAAGCTGTTTGGGGGTGTCATTCTGGGGTTCCAGCATGATCAGAATGGCGGCGTTCGGTCGCGCCCAGTACCGCTGGAGCACTTCCGCCTCCTGCGGGGACAGATCATACCTGGAACCGATAATCATGAATCCTGCGGCATCTTCCGGAATCTCTTCCAGACCGCTCATGCGGATGGGCACAAGCTGCAGGTTGACGGAACGGCAGATTTTGCCCAGCGTCGTGAAAATGCTTTCCTCCTGGTTGTTGCTCAGGGTTTCGTTGAAGTTGCTCTTGTCCGCCGCGATATAGATTTTACGAGGTTCGCCGTTGGCCGCTCCGTAAATGCCGGCAGTCATCATGTCTTCAATCTGGAGCGCCACCGCCTTCATGCTTTTGCCGTCCGGCCCGGGGGCGTACACTACGAAGGCGTCTCCGGGCAGGATGCGCACGTGGGCGGCGTCCGCCTGGGTGCCTTCAAACGTCTTGAGTGCTTTTTCCGTATCTTCCCGGGCATCAATGATGACCAGGTTCTTCTTGAATTCAATTCCGTAGATATTGGAGATTTCACGGGCCTTGTTCGGCTGGCGGAGGGGATCCACGTACTCCACTTTCACCTTGCCGTTGGAATAACGTTCGTATTCCTCAAGAAGAGAACGCATACGGGTGTAGTTCTGCGTGGTGCGCAGGAAAGCGAACGTGATTTTGACGGGGGTTTTGCGCTTCTGGATTTCCGGGGACTGGAGCATGTTGATGCTCTGACGGGATATTTCATAGCGCTGGTCTTCCGTCAGGTCCCGGCGGTAATACTCGTGGCAGCCCACGTAATTCAGGCATACGACGATAAGGAACAGCAGGAAAAGCTTGATCCAGGTCATCCAGGGGCGTTTGACCTTGCGGGAGGCGGGCTGGGAGGCTTCCGCGGCCGCGGCGGGGGTGTCTGGTGTTTCGCTCATAGATAGATAAAAATAAAAAAGGGTGAAGGCAGAATGAATCAGTGTTTCCAGCGGCGGTGGTCAATGATGCGGATGGTGACGGCCAGCGTCAGAACCGTCATGGTCAGGTAAAATATGACGGGGCGCGTGTCAACCAGCCCGGCGGAAAAGCGGTCCAGATGTTCCGAGCAGGACATGTAGTGGAAAATCCCCGCTGCGGGAAATTCCCCCCACACCACGGGAATCAGCCCCATGAAGAAAATCAGAACCAGCAGGCCGATGGTGATGATGCCGGAAATAATCTGGCTGCCCGTCATGGAAGAGGCGAAAATGCCAATGGCCGTGAACCAGGCGCCGATCAGCAGCAGAATAGCGTATGCCCCGGCCCAGTCCGCAAGGCGGTAGGGAAGAACCATGCCCGCATCATACCCGTAAATCCACTGTACAATCAGGTTGGACCAGTCCGCCAGGAGGGGGTATAGCAGCATGGGCAGCCACAAGATGATGTAAAAAGCGTACGCGGAGAAGTATTTTCCCAGGACCACCTGCCATGTCTTGATGGGCGTGGTAAGCAGGGATTCCAGCGTTCCCGTCTTTTCCTCCTCCGCCAGGGAACGCATGGTGAGCAGAGGGAAGATGAACAGGAAGTAAAACCAGAACATGGGAGAATGCAGGATGAAGAACAGGATGCCTTCCTTCTGCGGGGCCAGTTGAAAAGCCTTCAGCGTGCCGGACAGGGAGACGCTCTGAAGGGCCATGACGAAAGCCAGGATAACCCATCCGTACGGAGTCATTACGTAGCTTCTGAGTTCTTTTCTGAAAATGGTAAGTACTGGAGACATGGGGAGAAAAGGGAAATGGGAGGTGGTGGATGGGCGGGGATGGAAAATGGGGGTTAATCTTTACGGGTCATTTCCACGAACACTTCTTCCAGCGTGGGGGTGTGGCGGTAAATATGGCGCAGGGGGCATCCCTGTTCCGCAAGGAGGCGCGCGGCCTTTTCACGGGTATCCGTCCCGGCCTCCGCGCGTACGGTCAGCGTATGCCAGCCGTCGGCGTCCGTTCCTTCATGGATGACCTTCTTCACATGTTCCAGATTTTCCAGTTTCTGCGTAATCAGGGCCAGGTCTCCCCGGAATTCCAGCGTAATCTTGCCGGCGGCCCGGAGATTGGCCGTCAGGTTGGAGGGGGTATCCGCCGCCTTGATAGTTCCCTGGTCAATGATGATGACCTTGTTGCAAATCATTTCCACCTCACTGAGAATGTGGGTGGAAAGAATAATGGTGTGGTTGGCCGCCAGACCTTTGATTAGCTCTCGTATCTGGCGTATCTGGTTGGGGTCGAGACCGTTGGTAGGTTCGTCAAGGATCAGCAGGTCCGGTTCCCCCAGCAGGGCGTCCGCCAGGCCTACGCGCTGGCGGTAGCCTTTGGAAAGGGTGCGGATCATCTTGCGGCGCACGGGATCCAGGCCGCATTGTTCTACAACCTTGGAGACGGCAGGCCAGATCTGCTTGGAAGAGATGCCTTTAAGCCTGGCGCGGAATTTCAGGTATTCCGTGACGCGCTGGTCGTCGTAAAGGGGCACGTGTTCCGGCAGGTAGCCCAGATGTTTGCGAGCCTCCAGGGGATTTTTCACAATGTCAAACCCCGCAATCGTGGCTGTGCCGGAAGTGGGGGGCAGATAGCCGGTCAGCATGCGCAAAGTCGTGGTCTTGCCTGCGCCGTTCGGCCCCAGGAACCCTACGATTTCCCCCTTTTCAATCTGGAAGGAGGCATTCTTTACCGCTTGAAAGCGGCCAAACTCTTTGGAAAGCTGGTCGGCGTGGATCATGGAATCAATGGGAACAGGGTGATTCTAATCCAAACCGCTTTCGCCTCAAGCTTATTCTCCCCTGCGCCGCGGAAGCGCTTCTTCCGCCTGAAAAGCCATGGGGGCTAACGGGACCGATGCTTTTCCTGTCTGGCCGGGAGGGAATGAAGATAAGGAAATCAATCCCTCAACTCTTCTTCCAGCCTCTGGACGATGTCCCTCACGCGTACATCTTCTTCCATACGGGAGGCGACCAGCTTATTCGCATGGATGACGGTGCCGTGGTCCCGGCCGCCGAATGCCTGGCCGATATCTTTCAGGGAGCGTTCCGTCAGGCGGCGGCTCAAGTACATGGCGATCTGGCGCGGAAAGGCGATGCTGTTGGGGCGGCGCTTGCCGGTCAGATCGCTGACCTTGAGTTCGTAAAAATCCGCCACGCGCTTCTGGATGGAATCCACAGTCAGGATGCGGCTTGTTTCTTCCCGCAGGATGTCGCGTAGAAGCTGCTCAATTTTGGCGATGTCAGGCATGTCTCCGGACAGGGAAGTAAAGGTGGCTACACGGAGCAGTGCGCCTTCCAGACGGCGCACGCTCTTCTGGATGCGGCTGGCCAGAAACTCCAGAATTTCGTCGGATACGTTCATGCCAGCCCGGTCGCGCTTGCTGCGCAGGATTTCCAGCCGTGCGTTGTCGTCCGGAAGGTTCAATTCTACCGTAAGTCCGGATTCCAGGCGTGCCGCCAGCCGGGGATCCAGATTGGAAATATCGCATGCGGCGGCGTCTGCGCAAATCACGATGGTTTTGTGGGCATGGAACAGTTCGTCAAACGTATGCAGAAATTCCTCCACCGTTTTTTCCTTGCCGGAAATAAACTGCACGTCGTCCACCAGCAGGACGTCAGCCTTGCGGTACTTGCGGCGCAGTTTGGTGAAGCTTTGTCCGTTCTGGGTCCGGGAAGCGTCAATAAATTCATTGGCGAACTGTTCGCCCGTGACGTACACCACATTGGTGGATGAATCCTGATGAAGCACCTCATGGCCGATGGCCTGGAGCAGATGGGTTTTGCCAACGCCGGATTTTCCGTACAGGAAAAGCGGATTGAACAGGGCCCGTTCCGACTGTGCGGCGGACAGCCCTGCCTGATAAGCAAAGCGGCTGTCTTCATAAACCACAAACGAATCGAACGTATATAAGTCATTCAGGCATGCCCTGGCGGCCGGTGTGCGCTGTTTTTTTGCCGGTGCGGCCGGGGAATCCGCCGTCTGCGACGTTTTGGCCCGGGAGGAAGCCTTTTGCGGCTGGCCTTCTGCAGCGGGCATGGAAGCCACTTCATCCGTGCAGATGAACTTTATCTGGCGTTCCGTGCCCAGAGCCAGCATGGCGGCCTGCTTCAGCTCCGGCGTATAGCTGTTTTCCACCCAGAGGGCGGCCATAGGATCGTCGCACACCAGCGTCAGCGCCTTCCCTGAATCCTCCAGCAGGGAAAACTTGGGAAACCACAATCCATAAACCTCCGGGGACATGATTGTTTGCAAGGCTCCCGTGATTCTGGACCAGGTGGCTGACAGTTCTGATGGCGGCGTCATTGTTATTGGAAATAAAAGATGTTGCTGGTTAGAAATAGCCGTAAGGCGTTCCGTCCCGCTACGAGGCCGCCCGCGGATGGAACCGGATCAGGTTCATCCGCAGCCGTGACAGCTCGTGGCGTCCATCGGGGTGGAGAAGGCGAACTCATCCGCTTTCAGCTCGACACCCCGGTTGACGGGAGCGCCAAATTACTGATTTGCGCCTAAGGAAAAAATATCTTTTTGAAACAGCGCGAGTCATCGTTCCTCGGCCCTACGTTCCACGGGGGTTCCACATGAAAAAATATTTTGTTCTTGCTTCCTCCGATAATTTAGTCCTCCTGAGTATATTTTCTGTGTAATTTTATAAATTATTTATTGTCAATATATTATGGTTTTGTTACAGGCTTGGGTGACGAAAAGGACATGATTACGCCGCCGGAAATCAACCACTTACAGGAACCGGATTGGAACTGCACGGGAAGATGCAGAAGGGAGGCGTTCCGCATGGTTGACAACAGACGGCCGGAAACCTAACGTGGGCTGCATCATGGAACAAATGGAACAGCCAGAGGAAGCATGCCTGTCTCTCTGCCGGGGGAAATTTCTGGAACTCCTGAAAGAGGGAAGGTGGGAATACGTGCGCCGGGTGAATGCCAGCGGAGCTGTTATGATCGTGGCCGTGACGGAAGAAGGAGAACTGCTTCTGGTGGAAGAATACCGTGTTCCCCTGCATGCCCGGACCGTAGGGCTGCCTGCGGGTATTTCCGGGGATGAAGGGGAGGAAAGCTCGCTGCAGTCCGCCCGGCGTGAACTGGAAGAGGAAACCGGGTACCGGGCGGATTCCTGGACGTATCTTCTTGCGGGGCCTTCCTCTCCGGGATTGACTACGGAAATGGTATCTTTCTATCTGGCGGAAGGCCTGCATCGAATATCGGAAGGAGGCGGTGTGGCCCACGAAAATATTACTGTGCACCGCATTCCTCTTACTCTGGTGCATGACTGGCTGATGGAGCAGATGGAGCAGGGAAAAGTGGTGGATCCGAAAATCTTTATGGGTCTCTATTTCCTGTCCCGCTCTGTCAATGGCATGGGGCTGGAGGAATAATCATACCCTGCGTTGTAAATGTCGGTATGCAGGAAATGGTCCGGGACGCGGGCCATATGAGACGGTTGAGTGGAAAAATGATTCATCAGTAATGATTTCCCCGGAGGGAAAGGCGGATTGTCATGATAAAATGCTCCTGAACCATAAAAAAATCTGGACATTCTTTCCAATCCGGGCTAAATATCTCCCCGCCTTACGGCATCAACCACTTAACGGCAGGGTAGCTCAGTGGTAGAGCAGAGGACTCATAAGCCTTTGGTCGGGTGTTCAAATCACCTCCCTGCTACCATCTTTAAAGCCCCTTAAATCCAACGGTTTAAGGGGCTTGTTACTTTTAGAGCATAGTTTATATTCCATGCTGGAAAACAGTGAAAAAGGGTATCATATGGTCAAAAAAGCATGCACAATGATGCACAGCTTGGTTGACGATTGGAAGCCGCGCCCCAGCGCTTCCCGCCCTGGAAAACCGTGGCGGGTTGTCATCCCTGAGCGCATATCCCACGCGGGGATATGAATGTTGGATTGGAGTTCCTCTTGTGAGAAGCTGCGCTTTCTTTTCTCAAGATTTTGCCGTTTAGGACACCGCATGAAGTTAAAGCTCCGGCGCCGGGCGGATGCGGGAAAATAAAAAAATCATTGTTTTTGGCCATGCGGCGGAGGAGACAGGGGGGAATGGGTTTTAGATGCTGCGGCGTATCATCAGAGCAGTTAAACCAAAAAGGTCCGGAGAAGCCGCAGCCGGGAACAGTTGCCCGCCCGTTTGGACCAGTGAATTCCGCCCATAAGCAGGAACGGGGCAAGATTGGTCAATAGAAAACTATTTCAGCCTTAACCCGAAAACCCCGGATTTGCGGCCGCTGAGTTCCAGGGTGCGCAGACGTTCCGGAGGCAGGCTGTCGCGGGAAAATTCCGCGTAATGCATGCGGTCCCGGAAGTAATGGACGGCGCTTTGGGAGAGGGCGAAGATGAATTCCATTCCCATTTCTTCCGCTTTTCTTTTGGCAAATTCACATAGTGCGCGGCCATAGCCGCGTCCTTCATGGCGGTGCTTGATGTACAGGCAGCCCAGTTCCGCGCTGTGGTGCTCCGGGTAGGGATAAACGGCAACGCAGCCCACGATGCTGTCGTCCAGGGTCAGCACGTAGTAACTGTCCATTCTGGCGGCAATGTCTTCGTAATTCCGGTTGACTAATTTGGAGTCCACCACGGAACGGGCGATCATGGAGAGAAGCTCCGGAATATCTTCTTCTTTCAGCGGGCGTATTTCCCGGTAGGAGTCCGTGTGAACCATGGTGCCTACGCCTTCTTCGGAGAAAAGTTCCTCCACCAGCACGCCGCGCATTTTCCCGTCCAGCAGGTGTACGCGGGGGATTCCCGCCCGGCAGGCTTCCGCCGCCTGGTCAAGCAGTTCGCGGTGGGTTACGTTTCCTGCCAGTTCCGCTACTTCCGATTCCAGAATGGCGGCAATGGGGCGTCCGTCCAGGGACGGAACCTTGTGGTCATTGAGCAGGGCGATGTATTTGGAGGCTCCCAGGCTGAAAGCCATATGGACGGATTCCGGGTCAAAGGAGCCGGAACGGCCGGAAGCCACCACGGGAATTTGGTGACGCCCCAGAATTTCCCGGACTCTTTCCCGGACAAGCTGGCCGCCCTTCAATGGCGCTTCCACCAGGGCGGAGCGCATTTCACAGACGCGCGTGTGTTCGTACAGCGCGGAGGCGTCCGCCCCTTCCACAATCAGAACGGGCCTGACGCCTATTTCCTGCAGTACATCCAGGTCCAGCAGGGCGTCCACCAATTCCCCGGAATCCACCAGGGGGCGTTCCACATGCACGGCAAAGATTTTATCCCTGAAGTACGGAACATACTCCAGCACGGAACGGACATTGGCGGATTTGTTGGGAGGGAGCGTAGCCAAGGCGGACCGGAAGTTTGGGGCCGGGGAAAACGGACATTCCCGTTTCCCCCGGCCTGTAAGTGATGCGCGGCTTTTTTAGAATGTACGGGTATCCGCGGAATCCCGGTTGTCCATGGTTTCCGCAAAGTCCTGGGAGTCCAGAGTGACGGCAATTTCTTCCCCTTCTCCGGGGACCGGCGTTTCCGCCGGTGCCTGGGGGGCTTCTTCCTTGCGGAGCACGACGCTGACCTTGCGCTTGGGCATGACCAGTTTGGGTTCCGCCACGGCTGGTTTGTAACCTTCTCCGATGGTGGTGGCGTCGGAAATGACGGCCGGGGCCTGTTCCGGTTCCGCCTGCCGGGCGGATTGTTGTTCACGTGCCCGGGAGACTTGTTCCCTCAGGGCGGAGAGCAGGTCCGAAGGCATGCCGTCAAAGCCGATTTCCGGCAGGCTGGTTCCGCCTTCCTGGTTTTCGTCGGAAGATTCAAACTGGGGCAGGCTGGCCAGGAAGTCCTCAAAGGCGTCCAGGTTGGTGGTGCTCTTGAAGAGGTTGCTGATGGCTTCGCTCTTGATGCTTTCCATCAGGGTGATGAAGAGATCGTAAGCTTCCGATTTGTATTCCACCAAGGGGTCTTTCTGCCCCTGGGCGCGGAGGCGCACGCCTTCCCGCAGGGAGTCCATGTTGTACAGGTGTTCCTGCCACATTTTGTCAATGGCCCCCAGGATGATCTGGCGTTCCATGTGGTCTAGGTATTCCGGGCGTTCGCGGGAAGCCTTGTCTTCATAAGTGGCCTTGACCTTGTCAATGAGGAAGGCAATGGTGTCGTCTATGGGCCGTTCTTCCAGCTTGGCGGCCTCCGCCGTGAGCCCCAGCGGGAAGGAGGCGTTCATCCAGGCGAGCAATTCGTCCGGGTGGGTGACGCCTTCCGCATCCGGGTCCAGGAATTCATGGGCGCGCGTGGCGATTACTTCTTCCAGAATATCGTAAATCATTTCGCGTGGGTTTTCCGTGGAAAGCACTTCATTCCGGTATCCGTAAACGATTTCGCGCTGCTTGTTCATTACGTCGTCATAGTCCAGCACGTGCTTGCGCCACATGTAGTTGCGCTGTTCCACCCGTTTCTGGGCGGATTCCACGGATTTGTTCAGGAAACTGTGTTCCAGCGCTTCACCGTCGGCTACGCCCAGGCGTTCCATCATCTTGGTCATGCGTTCCGCCGCGCCGAAGTTGCGCACATAGTCGTTCCCGCTGCCGCAGGGCACACAGCCGACCGCTACATTCGCGCTGCCTGCCGCGCCCTGAACCAGCTCGTTCAGCGTTCCATCTCCACCGCAGGCATACAGCGCCACCGGGGTACCGGATGCCGCATACCGGTGGGCTGCTTCGCGGGCCTGACCGGCATACTGTGTGACAACAATTTGAGGCTGGGGCAGCTGGAGCTGGCGGGCCGCCGCCTGGATCCGGGGCACAAGCTCTGCGCTTGCATCCCGTTTTCCTGCAACGGGGTTGATGAAAAATACCTGTTCCACCGCGGTGCTCCTTCTGCCCAATAGGAACCGCTTTGCCCTTCACGGGGGTGGCAGCTCTTATTTCTGGCTCCAAAAATACAGAATATATTGTATCTGGTTTGGCTGTAAATAGCAAGTGCTTACTACAAGATGTTACAATTTGTGCGGATAAAATTCACAAGATGTTCGATTTTGTTCGATTTGTCCGCTCTATTTTTGCCTGCTGTTATTCGCGCGGGCGGGCCAGGGCATCGCGGCGGAACGCCTGCATGGCGGCTTCGTCCTCAAAGCTGGCAATGTACAGCTGGTCCCCCATTTCGCGGGCCAGAACTTCCGGCAGGCGCGGAGCCGCGTTCAGGCAGGAGCGGTACTTTTTCAGCAGCTCCTCATGCGGCATGCGGTAGCGCAGTTCATCGTGGCGGCCCGCACAGCAGCAGTAGCGGTGGTAACGCGCCAGCGGATGGTGCGCAGCGCCGAATGCCACCATATCGGCCCAAATCTGGTACAGGTCCAGCCCGCCGGCATAGTTGAGCATATCCACCGTATAGCCGCCAGCCGGGCGCATGTTGACTTCCAGCCCCAGGATATCCCCCGCATTGCCCAGACTGGGCTTGGCGGTTTTCAGGCGGAAAAATTCCAGGTGGAAAAAGCGGCTTTTGGCACCAAAGGCTTTCAGGGCAGCTTCGCCCATTTTGCGCAGTTCGGGGCTGATTTCCGGTGCAACATAGTACCACATCGGCTTTTTGCCATGGGCAATCTCCATGATGCTGTCCGGCGTAACATGGCTGGCGGCATAGATCGGCTCGGCATTGGCATCGGCCACGCCGTCAAAGGTCACGATCTCACCATCCACAAATTCTTCCAGGATATAGCTGGCCGCATTGGGGCCCTCCTGCTGGAAAAATTTGTTCAACTCGGTTTTATTCTTGAACTTATGGGTGCCGTTTGCCCCCACGCCGTTATCTGGCTTGGCAATGACGGGCCAGCCGACAGTTTTGGCGAAAGCCTGGGCCTCCGTTACATCTGCCGTCACACACCAGCGGGCGGTGGGGATACCGGCTTTCTGGTAGTAGGTTTTCATCACGGATTTGCGCTTAAACTTTTCGATCTCAGCGGATTTAATGCCGGTGGTGATATTAAAATCTGTCCGCAGGCGGGCATCCTGTTCCAGCCAATATTCATTGTTGCTTTCTACCCAGTCGATCTTGCCATACTTGAAAGTGAAAAAGCCCATGGCGCGCAGCATTTCATCATAGTTTTCCATGTTGTCCACACGGTAATACTCGGTCAGTGCGCTTTTGAGCAGGGCGGGCAGCGTTTCGTAAGGGGCATCGCCAATGCCAAGC
>OMAY01001516.1_pt1 | contig 10797 bp, 8 predicted proteins | sample 1673611 | NCBI WGS metagenome assembly OMAY01 (sample SAMEA103958117, study PRJEB25191) | human gut metagenome | biome: human-associated habitat [ENVO:00009003]; feature: intestine environment [ENVO:2100002]; material: feces | place: Germany | collected 2013/2015
GAAGCACTACATGCGGATGAATTAGGATTTGATTTTATTGGAACAACCATGGTTGGATATACGAAACAAAGTAAAAATTTTAAGATTGATGAAAATGATTTTGAAATCATGGAACTCTTAAAGGACAGAAAAGCGATTGTTCTTTTGAATAAGTCAGATCTTACACCGGTTACCGACAGCGAATCGATCAGGAAACATCTGGATAAAAAAATGATTGCAATCTCTGCCAAAGAACAGACTGGCATTGAGGAACTTGAGGAGACAATCCGTGAGATGTTTTTCACTGGAGAGGTTACATTTAATGATGAGGTGTATATCACAAACATTCGCCATAAAACCGCTTTACAGGAAGCACGGAATAGTTTAAATTTAGTGGTGCAGAGTATCTTAGACGGAATGCCGGAAGATTTTTATTCCATTGATCTGATGAATGCGTATGAAGAACTGGGAAGTATCGTTGGTGAGGCAGTCGAAGATGATCTGGTGAATGAGATATTTAGTAAATTCTGTATGGGCAAATAGTTGTCGCCATTGGACGACAACTATTGGAAGAATGCAAAAGCGGCATTCTTCTGGCGTGTTGGCAAGAACTGTAAGAGAGGTAAAGCAGCATTCTTCCAGTGTGCTGGATTTGATTTAAGATAATTTAGAAAGAAGGATAAAAGATGCCTGCGATTGAAGAAAATTATGATGTGGTAGTTGTGGGTGCTGGGCATGCAGGATGTGAGGCGGCACTGGCATGTGCAAGGCTTGGACTGGAAACAATTATTTTTACGGTCAGCGTGGACAGTATTGCGATGATGCCTTGTAATCCGAATATTGGAGGAAGTTCAAAAGGCCATCTTGTAAGAGAAATCGATGCACTCGGCGGACAGATGGGTATCAACATTGACAAGACGTTTATACAGTCGAAGATGTTAAATAAGTCCAAGGGGCCGGCGGTACATTCTCTGCGTGCACAGGCAGATAAAGTGAATTACAGCATGGAAATGCGGAAAACGCTTCAGAACACAGAGCATCTTACAATCCGGCAGGCGGAAGTGGCGGAGATCATTACAGTTCCGGCAAATTCTGCTGATGGAGAAACAGCTGCTGTAGAAAAAAAAGATGGACAGATGGTTGAGATTAATGGTGAGCTTCAGAAAATTACCGGGGTAAAGACTGTTTCCGGTGGAATTTATCATTGTAAGGCAGTTGTGCTTTGTACGGGAACTTATTTGAGAGCGCGTTGTCTGACCGGAGAGATGATTACTTATACCGGACCGAATGGTCTGATGGCAGCAAATCATCTCACGGATTCTTTGAAAGCACACGGAATCGAGATGTTCCGTTTTAAGACGGGAACACCTGCGAGAGTGGATAAGCGTTCTCTGGATTTTTCAAAAATGCAGGAGCAAAAAGGGGATGAGAGGGTAGTTCCGTTTTCTTTTACGACAAATCCGGAGGATGTGCAGATTGATCAGGTTTCCTGCTGGCTGACGTATACGAATCCAAAGACGCATGAGATCATCCGTGCAAATCTGGATCGTTCCCCGATTTATGCTGGAATTATTGAGGGAACCGGTCCGCGTTACTGCCCGTCGATTGAGGATAAAGTGGTAAAATTTGCAGACAAAGACCGTCATCAGATTTTTATTGAGCCGGAAGGAATCAATACCAATGAGATGTATGTCGGTGGTATGTCATCTTCTCTGCCGGAGGATGTGCAGATTGCGATGTATCACACCGTGCCGGGTCTGGAGCATGCAAAAATTGTGCGGAATGCGTATGCGATCGAGTATGACTGTATCAATCCGAGACAGCTTCTGCCGTCCCTGGAGTTCAAGGCGATCAAAAATCTGTTTTCCGGCGGCCAGTTTAACGGCAGTTCAGGATACGAGGAAGCTGCGGCACAGGGCCTGATCGCGGGCATCAATGCGGCGCTCCGCGTGCAGGGAAAAGAGGAGCTGGTGCTCGACCGTTCCGAGTCGTACATCGGTGTTCTGATCGATGACCTCGTAACGAAAGAGAACCACGAGCCGTACCGAATGATGACGAGCCGCGCGGAATATCGTCTGCTGCTCCGCCAGGACAATGCGGACCTGCGTCTGCGCAAATACGGATACCGCGTGGGACTGATCAGCGAGGAGCAGTATGCGGCGCTGAAACGGAAAGAACAGCAGATCCAGGAAGAGATTGAGCGCGTGGAGAATACGTATGTGGGAACGAGCTCGAATGTCAATGAACTGCTGGCAGAATATGGTTCGACGCTGCTTTCCGGCGGAAGCTCACTTGCAGAGCTGATCCGCCGGCCGGAGCTGAACTATAAAATGCTGGCAGAAGTAGATCCGAAAAGACCAAAGCTGCCGGAGGATGTGCAGGAGCAGGTCAACATCAACATCAAGTATGACGGCTACATCAAGCGCCAGATGAAGCAGGTGGAGCAGTTCAAGAAGATGGAAGAGAAGAAAATCCCGGAGAACATCAATTACGACGAGATCCAGAGCCTGCGCATCGAGGCGAAACAGAAGCTGAACCTGTACCGCCCGATCAACATCGGCCAGGCGTCACGTATTTCGGGCGTTTCCCCGGCGGATATTTCGGTTCTGCTGGTGTATCTGGGACATAAATAAATGACAGATATGCATGCCTGAATTACGTTCTTATGCAGCGAAGCAGCAAGTGCTTTCACGCTGTGTGAATCGTAACAAAAAGTGCAGCGGGCACTTGGAAGAATAGAGTAGAACGGAGAACAACATGAAAGAATACAATCTTGAAGGATTTGAGCGCGGCCTTTTTGAGCTTGGAATCAAACTTTCCGAGGAGCAGAAAACGCAGTTTCTGCAGTATTACGAGCTGCTGGTGGAGTGGAATTCGTTTATGAATCTGACGGCGATTACGGAGTTCGATCAGGTGATTACGAAGCATTTTCTCGACAGTCTGTCGCTGGTGAAGGTCTGTGATGTGGCACAGGCGGGACGCATTCTCGACGTGGGAACGGGAGCCGGTTTTCCGGGAATCCCGCTAAAAATTGCGTTTCCGGAGGTGGAAGTTGTATTGCTGGATTCACTGAATAAGAGGGTGAAATTCCTGAATGAGGTGATCGGACAGCTTGGCCTTTCGAAAATCACAGCGGTTCACGGAAGAGCTGAGGATTTCGCACGCCAGAAGGATTACCGGGAGCAGTTTGATCTCGTGGTATCGCGGGCAGTGGCGAATTTAAGCTCCCTTTCGGAATATTGTCTGCCATATGTGAAGGTGGGAGGACGGTTTGTCTCGTATAAATCGGGCAAATTGAATGAGGAGCTTACTGCGGCCCAAAAAGCGATTCATGTGCTTGGCGGCGAGGCAAAAGAGCCGGTTTATTTCCAGCTTACGGGAACGGAGGATGAGAGATCGTTTGTCTGTATCGAGAAGGGGAAGGCAACGCCGAAAAAGTACCCGAGAAAAGCGGGAACACCGGCGAAGGAGCCGATTCAGTAAAAAATTCAAAGAAAATAAAAGAAGCGCTGCAAAGAACAGAAGAAAAAAGTTCTTTGCAGCGCTTTTTGACGTTCTGAAAACGTTTAGGATGCCATACAGCAGCCCGGAATCAGAAATCCGATATAGCTGATGAGGAACAGTACCAGCCAGATCGTTCCAGGCAGGAGTGTCAGATGGCAGGAGGCGCGCTTCCACTCGGCGGGAAGTTTTGCGGTGAGAGAAGAGTAGCCGTCGTCGATCCAGATCATCAGAGGGACGAGCGCCGGCATCAGGTAGCGGCCCTGAGACTGGTAATCGCTGAAATACGTGTTGTACATGTCCATGAACAGCGTGATCAGGCAGGCGAGGAACAGCATCACAAAGAGGAGAAGCTGCGGCTTTTTGCGGAACCAGTGCGGAACCATGCCGAGGAACAAAAACACTAGGAATCCGAATGCCATCAGGGCGCCGTACAGCAGATAAAGCACCATCGGGAGATGGACGGTCATGTAGGAGAACGAGCCGATGAAGCTGCTGACGGTCGAGAACAGCCAGTTGGAGGTGCGGCCCTCCGGGGTCTGTAAATACGTCTGCTTAAAGCTCCAGCCTTCGGATGCCGGTGTCTGCCGGTTTTCCGGTTTGTACTCCTCAGTGGCATACAGCGATGCGGATTCATTCGAGGTGCGCATGCCGAGCAGATCGCCGTCGTGGATGACGGCATTGCGGATGAAGAACCAGCCGCCGATCAGGAAGGCGATAACGAAAACAGCCAGCGCTTTGACAAAAATTTCTTTTGCTGGTTTCCGGAAATGAATCATCAGCGCGAAGAACAGCAGAATGCTGCACAGCAGGTACGCGTAGGCGTTATAGTACGACAGCGCGCAGAGTCCGCAGCCTGCTCCAAGGCCGATGCAGTCTTTCTTGCAGAATGCGCTTTTCATGCCGCGAATCCAGAAGTAGATGATCAGTGCGACCGTGAAAACGGCGAACGAATCGTTGTTCACATAGCAGGAGAGGAACACAAACTGCGGCAGAAAACCGACGAAAATACCGCCGAGCAGTGCGGATTCGCGCCGTTCAAAGAGCTCTTCGCCGATCAGAAACACAACGATCAGTGTGCCGGTGCCGGAAAGGACGCTGGTGAGGCGGGCGGCAGTTAAAAGAGCCGCTGCACTTTTCGTAAACAGCGATGTAATGGCCATAAACACGGAGCTGATGATCGCGGTCAGATACGGATACAGCGCATAGGAGAATCCCCACAGCGGGTGGCGCACCGCTTCCTCCATGCCGTTCGGCAATGCGTGGTGTGAGACGATGTATTCCGGAATCAGCATCCGCATCGCCTCGTCGGGGGCGTGTTCGGTTTTCAGGAAAATGGAAGTGCCGAAGCAGATGCAGAAAAAGCCGAAAATCAGCATATACTTGGCCCAGTAGTAGTCTTTTTTATTCATAGAGTCTCCTAAAATCTCCAGTCCCGGACGGGAAAAAGTCCGGCGTAATGTTTCGCGGCGGAACAAAAATGGAAAAGCGTCCGTCCGCGGATACGTTATAGTATACATGATTCTTATGGTAAAAGAAATTGATTTTTCGTCGAAAAACAAACAAACTGCTCCATGGCTTCACCGTTTTTTCACAAATTTTCCAGCAAATTATCACATTTTCAGAATAAGATAAAGTGTCTTTAGAAAATGAGAGCATCTCCGGCTCTTTCACCCCCAAGGGCGGGCTGGGACTGCTTTAAGAAACAAGGAGGAAGGAACATTGATAGAGGTTAAAAACCTGGTGAAACGCTATGGCGACCACGTAGCTGTCAACAACCTGAGTTTTACCGTAGAAGAAGGCCAGATCTATGGTTTCCTTGGCCCAAACGGTGCCGGAAAATCAACGACCATGAACATCATCACCGGCTATCTGGCATCTACGGAGGGCGAAGTGCTGATCAACGGCCACAATATCCTGGAGGAACCGGAGGAGGCAAAGAAATGCATCGGCTATCTGCCGGAGCTGCCGCCGGTCTACACGGATATGACCGTTCTGGAATATCTGAAATTCGTGGCGGAATTAAAGAAAATTCCAAAGGATCAGAGAAAGAAACAGATTCTTGAGGTCATGAATCTGGTGAAGATCACCGATATGCAGAACCGTCTGATCAAGAACCTGTCGAAAGGATACCGACAGAGGGTCGGACTGGCACAGGCAGTGCTCGGTTATCCGCCGATCATCATCCTCGATGAGCCGACAGTAGGCCTGGATCCCAAGCAGATCATTGAGATCCGCGATCTGATTAAATCACTGGGCAAAAAACATACCGTTATCTTAAGTTCCCATATCCTTTCCGAGGTCAGCGCCGTCTGCGATTACGTCATGATTATCGCAAAGGGACAGCTCGTTGCGAGTGATACCCCGGAAAACTTAAGTAAACTGATGCTTGGATCAAACACGGTTACATGTACCGTTCACGGAACGAGAAAGCAGCTGGTTCCGGCGCTTAATGCGCTCGATGCAAAAGAGATCCAATATGAAAATACGCCGAATGAGGAGCAGATTAAGGTAAAAATTACCACGGAAAAGGATAAGGATATCCGCGAGGAGCTGTTCTATGCACTGGCAAAGGCCAACTGCCCGATCCTCGAGCTGACTTCCTCCTCGATGTCTCTGGAAGACGTCTTCCTGGAGCTGACCGATGATTCCGGAAAGGCTGCAAGAAAGCTGAAAAAAGCAGAGAAAGAACAGCTGAAACAAAAAGAATGTGAAAAAGAATGTGAACCAGAAGCAGACAAAACGGCTGTCGGGGAAACGTCTGAAGAAAAAAGCACAGATGCAGCGGAATCAGCCGCTGAAACAAAACAGGAGGAGGGAGACGCACAATGACGGCGATTTATAAAAAAGAGTTAAAAAGCTATCTGACAAGCATGATCGGATATCTGTTTATGGCGTTTACTCTGGCGCTGTTCGGCCTGTATTTTACGGCCATCAACCTGCAGCAGGGTTACCCGGAGATCGGATACGCGCTGCAGAATTCCGCATTTATTCTGCTGATCGCAGTACCGGTTCTGACAATGCGTGTCCTGTCGGAGGAGCAGAAAAATAAGACGGATCAGCTGCTCCTTACCGCACCGGTAAAAATTTCCGATATTATCCTTGGAAAATATCTGGCACTTCTCACCATTTATGTGATTCCAGTGCTGATTATGTGCCTGTATCCGCTGCTTCTTGGAACCCACGGAACAGTTTCCTACGCTGTATCCTACACTTCGATCCTTGGCTATTTCCTGCTGGGAGCAGCCTATATTTCGGTCGGTGTGTTCGTTTCCTCCATCACCGAGAGCCAGGTCATCGCAGCCGTTGTCGGCTTTGTGATCCTGTTCCTGTGCTACGTGGAGAGCGGTATCGCAAACTTCTTCCCGGAAGGAGCCGGAAGCTCTTTCTTTGCTTTCTTTATCATCATTGCACTGGTATGCCTCTGGATCGGCAGTATGATTAAAAACCCGATCATTACAGGTGTGATTGCCGTGATCGGCGAAGGCGCGCTGACGACAGTTTACTTCACAAAATCCACCCTTCTCGAGGGAAAAATCCAGGATCTGCTCGGTGTATTCAACATGGCAGGCCATATGGATAACTTTGTGAACGGTATTCTGGACATTGGCGGTGTTGTTTACTACCTGTCCGTGATTGCAATCTGCACTTTCCTTGCAATGCAGTCCCTGCAGAAGAAACGCTGGAATTAGGAGGTGGAGACGATGAGCAGCGAAAAGAAAGAAAAGAAACAGCATAAAATGAATTTCAATATCAAAGAAAAGCTGAAAAAGACGTTCTCCAAAGAACATCTGAAGGAAGTGTTCACCGGCGAGGAGCAGAAAAAACACCTGAAACAGGGCTCTTATTCTTCGATTATGACGGTGATTGTTCTGGCTGTGATTGTGGTTATTAACCTGATTGTGGCGCAGATTCCGACCAGTAAAACACAGATTGACCTGAGTACGCAGAAAATGTATTCCATTACAGATGAGACGAAAACGGCATTAAAGGATCTCGATCAAGACGTTACCCTGTATTATATTGTGCAGAAGGGCAGTGAGGATGACACCATCGAGAAGCTGCTGGAGCACTACGATGAACTTTCGGACCATATCAAAGTAGAGACAAAAGACCCGGATCTGTATCCGAAATTTACGAGTCAGTATACCGATCAGACGGTAGCTGCAAACAGTGTGATTGTCGTATGCGGCGATAAGAGCAAGGTGGTCAGCAACAGTGATATGTGGGAGACTTCCACAAACTATCAGACCTATCAGACACAGACGACCGGCTTTGACGGCGAGGGTCAGATTACCAGCGCCATCACGTATGTGACGAGTGAAAACAACCCGAAGGTTTACTGGGTAACCGGCCACGGCGAGGCTTCCGAGAGTGATCTCTCTACAAACTTCAGTGATGCCATTAACAAAAACAATGTGGAAATCAGTGATCTTGCCCTGATGACAGACGATATCCCGGAGGATGCCGAGGAGCTTGTGATCATGTCCCCGACCACCGATTTCTCCGAGGATGAGGCAAATAAAGTCATTACCTACCTGGAAAACGGCGGAAAACTTCTGATGTTCACCAGCTATACCGGAACGGATATGCCGAATCTGGATTCCATACTGGAGAACTACGGCGTGAAACGCTCCAGCGGAATTGTTGTAGAGACCGATTCCCAGCATTATTATCCGCAGATGCCGTATTATCTGCTGCCGAACATTCAGAGTGATGACATTACAACCGAAGTAAAGAGTAATTACATTCTGATGCCGGTTGCACAGGCAATTCAGAAGCTTGATTCTTATCGTGATACCATTACGATCAAGAGCCTTCTGACGACCACCGAGGACGCTTATATTGAAAATGATCCGGAGAACAGCACCTGGTCGAAGAGTGCGGACAGTGAGACGGGCGCATTTGACCTTGGTGTTTCCATCACAGAGACCGTAGATGATAAAGAGACACAGATCATTTATTTCTCGAGTGCATCGATGCTGAGCAGCCAGATTGACCAGGCAATCAGCGGTGCGAACTCAAAGCTGGCAGCGACTGCACTGACCTCCATGTGTGATGTGGAGCAGACCGTTGTTATTCCAAGCAAGAGCACAAGCTATACAAACCTGGTATTTACACAGGGAGCAGTTAACACCTGGTCTATTATTACCATTGCGGGAATTCCGCTGGTACTTGTTGTGATTGGCGTGATGATCTGGATGAAGAGGAGAAAACAGTGATGAAGAAAAAAGGAAAGATGGCGGCCTGCCTGATCCTTTTGGTACTGCTTCTTGCCGTACTGGTGGTGCTGACGAAGAAAAACAGCACCGCCGATGCGGACAGCAGCAGTTCGGATTCTGGTGCAGACGCCGAAAAAGTGGTTGATTTTTCAAAAGATGATGTAACAGCGCTTTCGTTCCAGATCAACGGAGAGACGGTGTCTTTTACGAAAACAGCAGGAGACGATGATACCGATATCTGGACATACGACCAGGAGGATGGATTCCCACTGGATGAGAGCAAGATAACGAGCGTTTTAAGCTCTCTTAGCAGCATGACAGCAGAAAGAGTCATTGAAGACGATGAAATCGATTCTATGGCCGATTTCGGGCTCGAGACGCCGTCTCAGGAGGTTGTAGTGACTGCGGGAGACGAGAAAACGACGATTCATGTCGGAGATAAGAACAGCTCGAGCAGATACTATATTTATCTGAACGATGATACGAGTAAGGTTTATCTGGTAAGCACATCGCTTGAAACGATGTTCCCGTCCGATATGATGGAGTGGGCGACAACGGAATCCATGCCATCTGTGACGGCGGAAAACATTACGAAGCTGCAGGTGGAGGGTGAGAACGGATATACGCTGACAAAAGAAGTAAGCGCTGCTGATTCGGAACTCCAGACGGATGAATGGCAGGTTGTGGACGCAGATGGAGCGGCACATGGCGGTGATGCGGATTCGATCGGCACCATGACAAGTGCAGTGGCATCTCTTAGCTTTGGAGATCTTGTTACGTACAACGCATCGGATCTTTCCCAGTACGGACTGGATCAGCCAAAGACGACGATCCGCGTGCATTACACAGAAGAGCAGGAGGTTGAGGCTGACGATACAACAACGGCAGATACTTCTTCGGATTCCACAGCAGATTCTTCATCAAGCGACAGCACTGCAACGAGCTCTTCTTCCGAAACGACAACCGTTACGGTGGAGAAAGATCTGGTATTGTATGTCGGCAATGCAAATGAGGACGGCGGTTCTTATTACGTGAAGCTGGACGGCTCGAATGAAGTTCATCTGATGACGGCTTCGAATGTTGAAACCTTCACCGGAAAGAAGGCATCTGATTTCTGGAACATGTATATCGGCATGGAAAATGTATCGGATCTGACGAGTCTTGATATTACGTATAACGGCGAGACGAAGACGTATGTACGCCATGTGGAGGAGAAAAAGGATGACGACAGCGATTCCACAACACAGGAAATCAGTTACACCTGCGGCGATGAAACGATTGATAAATCAACGTTTACCACCTTCTATTCTTCACTCATTGGCCTGAAGGCACAGACGAAGGATGAGAGCCTCGTACAGGCCAAGGATGCCGAGTTTACCGCAGTCTTCCATATGACAGACGGCGACCTGACATTCGCTTACAGCCCGTATGATTCGAGCTTCTATTACACGGTAGATGAGGACGGGGTTCCGTCTCTTGTGAATAAAAATAACGTGAAGACCATGCTGGAAAATTACGATGCGCTGCTTGCGGCAAAGACGGAGGATGACAGTTCTTCGGATACGGCGGAGTAAAGAGTCATTAAAGGCTGGTTAAAATTGAAAACGGAGGATTTACTGACATGGAAATATCAGTAAATCCTCCGCTTTTTTTGTCTCATTTTTTCGCTCGCGGCCGGGAGCAGAAGGGGGTATTACTGTACCGGTGCGAAGAAGATCTGGATCTGGTCTAAGAGGGCCTGCGGGGCCTCCATCTGTGGCATGTGCTTTGTTTTCGGCAGGATCTGGGTTTCGATGGAGGTGTTGAGCGCTGTGTACAGCGCAAAGGTTTCTGCGATGCCCGGCTCTTCCTCGCCGCCGATGAGGAAGATGCTATTGTCAATGTGCTTTAAGGCGTGGCCGATGTTGAGGTTCACGTAATTGCCCGCAAGGCTTGCAAAAAGGTACTTTCCGGCGCTGCTCTGGAGGTGGGCTGACTCATAGAATGCGTCTACGTCCTCCGGCGAGCGGTGGAACGGGTTGTGGTAGTAGCTCTCGGTGAATAAAAGCTCGATGTTGGAGCGGCCGGTGAGCGTGTGGTACAGCAGCGTTCCGAC
>OMAY01001518.1_pt1 | contig 10790 bp, 10 predicted proteins | sample 1673611 | NCBI WGS metagenome assembly OMAY01 (sample SAMEA103958117, study PRJEB25191) | human gut metagenome | biome: human-associated habitat [ENVO:00009003]; feature: intestine environment [ENVO:2100002]; material: feces | place: Germany | collected 2013/2015
TATGTTTGATTATCAGAGGCTTATGCGCGTTGTTCTTAAAGTTGGTTCATATCTGTCCTAATAAACTAGTCGCAAATATAGCTATTTTCAATGATACATTTAAATAATAGTTGTAATAAAAGACTTTGATTGCAGAAAAATAATGCAAGAAGTATTAGGTTGACGAAATGTAAGCTCTGATCTATTTGGGACCAAATAGAAATAGAGAGCGTAAGTAATTCAAATAATGAATTGGACTAGATTGTTGCGCTGGTAATAGTGCTAGCTAATATTGGCAGTGAAGCAGTCTCTATTCATAAATATAATAAAAAGGAGAAGAATACTGGGAAATGTCTACTTTTAATGATTCGGTTAAGCGGATTGGAAAGAGTGATGCAACTTCAAAGACAACAGTTTCACTGGGAATGTGAGGGCAAAATTCTATAATGAAATTGATATATGCTTTCTTGGCACCACATTTTTGTACCAAGCGGTGGGTGGCTGCCATTGTTCCGCCTGTAGCCAATAAATCGTCGTGCAGCAAAACAACATCCTCTTCACTGATGGCATCCTTGTGTATTTGGATGGTATCGGTGCCGTATTCTTTGGCGTATGTTTCCTCCAGAACTTCAGCAGGGAGCTTTCCGGGCTTGCGTGCCATTACAAAACCTGCACCTAAACGTGCTGCCAAAGCACCGCCCATGATGAATCCTCGTGATTCGATACCCACCACTTTGGTGATGCCTTTATCCTTGTACATCTCATATAATGTGTCCAACATTTCCTGCATGCACTCGGCACTCTTGAACAGTGTAGTGACATCATAGAATAAAATACCCGGGATAGGAAAATCAGGTATTTCTCTTAAATTAGCTAATAGCGTTTCTTTGCTCATAACCAGCGTTTTATTGTTTAATAATTAAATAACTTGTTTCACGTGAAACATTGCCTTTTTATCTTCCGAGAAGCACCAGCAGAACATTGATATCGCTGGGCGAAACTCCCGGGATGCGGCTGGCTTGCGCCAATGTTTCAGGGTCTATCTTTATTAATTTCTGACGGGCCTCGGTAGAAAGCGAGTTCAGCGAATTATAATCAAACTTGCCTTTTATGCGGATAGCTTCCAGGCGGTGAATCTTGTCGGCAATCATTCGCTCACGGTCGATATATCCCTGATACTTGATAAGAACTTCGGCTGCTTCGATTATCTCTTCTTTGCGGTCGGTTATATTATTCAGCATTTCTTTGAACGAGGGGATATGCTCGGCAATACTTTCTATTGTTATTTGCGGGCGGTTTATCAAGTCTATTAATTTGCATCCGTGAGTGAGGCGGGCGGTTCCCAAATGTTCCAAAGCGTCATTGATGAGTGCTGCTTTGATGGAGAACTTCCTGGTAAAATCAATGATGGAGTTTACCGCTTCGCGTTTACTGCATAGATGCTCATAGCGGTCTTGTTTGACAAGCCCCAGTTTATATGCCCGTTCGGTCAGACGCATATCGGCATCATCCTGGCGGAGCAGGATGCGATATTCGGCACGTGAGGTAAACATACGATAGGGTTCGTCGACACCTTTTGTCACGAGGTCGTCAATCAATACACCGATATAAGCTTCGTCTCGTGCTAAGGTGAATGGTTCTCCACCGTGGCAGTTGATGTGTGCATTGATGCCGGCAATGATACCTTGTCCTCCGGCTTCTTCGTAACCGGTCGTTCCGTTCACTTGTCCGGCAAAGAACAAGTTCTTGATTACTTTCGATTCCAACGTGTGTTGCAGTTGGGTAGGGTCGAAGTAATCATATTCGATGGCATAACCGGGGCGATAAACAACCAGGTCTTTGAAAGCCGGTACCTTCTTCAAGGCCGCAAGTTGGATATCCATTGGCAGAGAAGAAGAGAAGCCATTGAGGTAAAGTTCTTGCGTTGTCTCGCCTTCGGGTTCCAAGAAAAGCTGATGCTGTTCTTTATCCGGGAAGGTTACGATTTTTGTTTCTATACTGGGGCAATAGCGAGGCCCGATACTCTGAATTTGTCCGTTGAAAAGGGGAGAGTCGGGGAGTCCTTCACGCAAAATCTTGTGTACTTCTTCATTTGTAAAGCAAGTCCAGCATTGCAGTTGTTTCAGCTTGCGCGGTTCGCTCATGAAAGAGAAACGGTGAAAGTCATTTTCTCCGTCTTGTGTTTCCATCAGTTCGTAGTGTACGCTGCGACCGTCAATACGAACAGGAGTACCGGTCTTCATTCGTCCTGCAATGATTCCGTGACGAGTGATAGACTCGGTCAAATGGTAAGAAGCAGGTTCGGCGATTCGTCCTCCCGCCAGCTTTTTGCGGCCGATATGCATCAGCCCGTTCAGGAAAGTTCCTGCGGTCAGCACGATGCATTTTGCATGGAATGTAACTCCCCAGCAAGTGACCAGTCCGGTTACTTCACCATTTTCGACTATCAACTCCTCTACTGTATCTTGCCAGATATGCAGATTGGGTGTGTTCTCTAATATTTCACGCCATGCCCAGATAAATTTACCGCGGTCGCACTGCGCACGCGGACTCCACATGGCAGGTCCTTTTGAGCGGTTGAGCATGCGGAACTGGATAGCAGTGCGGTCGGTTACAATTCCCATGTATCCTCCCAGCGCATCTATCTCTCTTACGATTTGTCCTTTTGCGATGCCTCCCACAGCCGGGTTGCAACTCATTTGCCCAATCTTATTCATATCCATCGTGATAAGGCAAGTCTTTGAACCCAGATTCGCTGCGGCAGCGGCTGCTTCGCAACCGGCATGTCCGGCACCAATTACAATTACGTCGTACTTAAAATCCATTGATTTATTTCTTTTTACCGTGGCAAAATTACTAAAAAGTTGTCAGAAAGTAGGTTGAGGGATTGTTAGAAAATGATAGAGAGAGGAAAAAGGATGATAAAAAAGAGAATCGAGGGATTATTTTGTCAGGAATCGAGTGTTTTCTTATTGAAGTTCTCTGTTTGGGAGCGATGTATTTCGGGGCACATTGTTTTCTTGGGGATTCGACATCTCATACTCACCGACCAAGGGAAGGATAAGCCGTTTTTTAGGGTCAGTCAAAGGCTTTTAAACGGAAGATTATTACAGTCCATTGCAGCAGACCGTACAGTCTGCTACGGTGGACTGTACGGTCTGCCGTAACAGACTATACAGTCCACTGTGGAAGTCTGTAGTAATCCGACTTACAGACAGGCATAACCGAAAGGATGGAAATGCATAGTCCGGCTAATGAAACGACTTAGGTGGTTCAAAACGTATGCAGAGTTTGAAAATCGGAGAAGACAGCATCCGGTGACAGGGAGTGCTTGATATATTAATGGAAGAAGCGGTTCAGATACTCAGCATTTCCAATGCCTTGTTTTCTGCTGCTTCCATTATTTCGCGTTCTCCGGGACCCTTGTCATTGATGCCGCAGAGATGCAGGATACCATGTATAATGACGCGGTGAAGCTCCCGCTCATACGGTTGGTTGAATTGCTCTGCATTCGTGCGGACAGTATCCAGGCTGATGAATAAATCGCCCGAAAGACGGTTGCCGGCACAATAGTCGAAAGTAATGATATCCGTATAATAATCATGTTGTAAATATTGGCGGTTTACTTCCAGAATCTTTTCATCCGAGCAGAAGATATAAGCTATTTCACCGACTCTTTTTCCATAGTCGGCAGCAACCTTTTTTATCCATTCTGTAGTTTCCCTTTTCTTGATGGCAGGCATTTCAATGCCTTCTGTCTGATAACTAATCATACTTTTCTCATTTTTAAAGACGGGCAAAGATAGATAAAGTATTCTGATAATCCTCTTTTATCCAAAGAAAAGGTAGCAAATAAAGATAGCCGCAATCACTCCTGCCAGGTCTGCCAACAGTCCGCAAGGCACCGCATGGCGGGTTTTTACGATACCTACACTGCCAAAGTAGACAGCGAGGATATAAAAGGTAGTATCAGTAGAGCCTTGAAAGATACACGCCAGACGCCCGACGAAGGAGTCCGGACCGTAAGTCGTCATGGCATCTACCATAAGTCCTCTGGCCCCGCTTCCGCTTAACGGTTTCATTAAGGCAGTAGGCAGTCCGCCCACAAAATCGCTGTTGATGCCGCATAGTTTGACTGCACCTTCGATGCCGTCAATCAGATAATCCATCGCACCGGAAGCACGGAAAACACCAATTGCAACCAAGATTGCAACCAGATATGGGATGATGCGTACAGCGGTACTGAATCCTTCTTTTGCTCCTTCTACGAAAGCATCATATACGTTGATTTTCTTTTTCATTCCTGCTATGATGAAACCGATAATTATCAAGAATAAGAAGACGTTGGCAGTGGTGGTGGAATAAATATCAATCTGTGTTCGGGAAAGAGTATTGAAGAAATAGATGATACCTGCTACCAAAAGGCTTATTCCTCCCAGAAATAACAAGATAGTGCGGTTAAGCAAGTTTATTTTCTGGTAAATGCTGACAGTGATAATTCCGGCAAGCGTTGAGAAGAAAGTGGCAAGAAGAATGGGTACAAAAATATCAGTCGGTTGAGCTGCCCCCAGTTGGGCACGATATACCATGATGCTGATCGGAATGAGTGTCAGCCCGGAGGTATTTAAGACCAGAAACATAATCATCGGATTAGTGGCTGTGTCTTTCTTTGGGTTTAGTTCCTGTAAGCCTTCCATCGCTTTCAAACCTAACGGTGTGGCAGCATTGTCCAATCCCAGCATATTTGCTGCCAGATTCATAAAAATGCTCCCGGTCACCGGATGCCCTTTGGGAATCTCCGGAAAAAGTTTGCAAAACAGAGGGCTCAACAATTTAGAGAACAAAGCAATGACTCCCCCTTTCTCGCCTATCTTCATAATTCCGAGCCAGAGTGAAAGCACGCCGGTCAATCCCAATGAAATCTCGAATGCAGTTTTGGAAGAACTGAAGGTTGAATTGATAATCTCGGGGAAGACCTGGGTATCTCCTAGAAAAACAAGTCTTACCAATGCAACTGCAAAGGCGATTAGGAAGAAGGCAATCCAAATATAATTGAGCACCATAACTGTTGAGTGTTTTTGTTTGCGAGCAAAAGTACAAATAAATCCTCTAATTCGGATAAGGATGCATGATGGAAATTTTTAAGCGATTCTCGTTGATTGGCGGGATGAACATTTGATAGAATTATCACTTGTTTCCGTCTTTTTTTGATTGGATAATTCCATTTGAGTATGACTTAATGTGTGTTTCCTTTTAGTTTTTATGGAAAAAAGGAAAGGAAAAGAAATAGAAAAGAACTTTTTATTCTAGAAAGAAGATGCCCGGTTCGTCGTTTTTCGAGTTTCGGAGAATAACTCCTGCGGTTGTAGAGACGGTAAAATAGTGCTTTTTGCCATATACTCTTTATTGTTGGCATAGATAAAGAGCACACTGCCTCCCTTAATTGTATTAATGATCGGTTTGGTAAGTGCCTGCGGCAATGCCGGACATCCGAAACTTCTTCCTAGCCTCCCCCCTGCACGAATGACGGAAGGATCGGCATAAGCAGCTCCATGTACTACGATGGCACGTTCGCGGGCGCGATCGTTTATACCTTTCTCCAGTCCGTCGAGTATCAACGAATAACCGTTCTTTCCCTGATAAGTAGAAGCCGTAAGATAGAATCCCAATGAACTTTTGTACGAGCCATATTCATTGGAGAAAGACGTTGCATATACTCCTCCGCTATTCTTTCCATGAGCTACTACCGAAGAAAAAAGCATTTTCTTTTCTTTCATATCAAATACATACAGGCGCTTTTCGGTAGAAGGTTTGGAAAAATCTATCAGAGTCAGTATTTCTTTTTTGCGCTGAGCAATCCGGTAATATCCTGTTACCGCCTGACGAAAAGCAGTGTAATTCACTTCACCCTCCAATTGCATTTCTCTAAAAAGTTCAGCACACCGGTCGGGTTTTGCCATACTTTTAACTTCAGGTACGGCAGATGCTCCCTCACCCAGTCCGGTAAAGGAATACAAAAAAGAAACAAACAGGAAAAATACAGTTAATGATATACGCAGCATGGTCTTTCTTAAAAATAACGGCTGCAAAATTACTCATTTTATCTGTAACTATTTATTATCAGATAGTTAAAAGCAACAAGTTTTATTATTTATTCACTCTATTACGACTATCAGCGTAGCTTCGGCAGGCATATTGTCGAATATAAACTTGGAATGTGAAGTAGCATTACGCACACACATGTGCGAACGGGGAATGGTTCCCAGCGACCAGCTGTATTCTATCATTTCTGTACGGGGTACATTAACGGGTACTCCATGTATATATGCCCCGTTGGTAAACCGTGAGGCATAAGGAGCATATCCGCCCGTAGCTGAACCTCCGTCTTTCAGGAACACCATTTTTGTTTTCTTTTCCTGAAGCAGAAACATTCCCAATGGCGTTTCCTGAGCATAAGGCGGACGATGCACGCCTGTAGTAGCCGGATTCATGCTTCGTATCACCCACTCACCTTCTGACAGACGTTCTAAAGTTGCTATATTCTGATCGCCCCGGTCGACAAAAACGACATGGTGAAAAACAGTGCTGTCGGGCAAGACACGAAGATAGCGCGGCGGTACAAGATATTCTTCATCTTCCACCACCGGAGCTATACGCAGGAAACTGCCAGCCTTTCCACGGAGATATGCCAGCGAGCCGTCACGTCCATAACGTTCCGGGACAGAAGAATCTGTCGTTAGATACAGGGGAACAGACTGATATCGCTCCACGCCAAGCGTATCGGCAACCCGTCCATAAGCATTGCGTATATAACGTCGTACCAAAGGAGCCTCACTGTTTAGGTTTTTATAGTTTCGCAACACTACCCATTGTGACGTATCACGATGCATGTTTTCGATAAAGGCAAGACACTTCCGTATCGTTTCCCATTTGAAACTGCGTACGGTATCACCATAAGGATAAGTATCCTCAAGTGTATATTTATCGTAGAGCAAATCCTTGGTCAGATTGATATCAGCCGCAACGAGAAGTTCCGGAGTATGAGCCGGAAGAACCGGAAGAAGAAGACTGTCGGGAGTTAGTTCTGTTTCTTCTGACAGACGGGGCATACCGGTTTGTTGTTCGCCGCAGGCAAATAATAACAAGCAAACGGTCAACAGCAATATGGAGAAGCCCTTTTTCATAGCAAGGAGGTTAATGTTCATTGTAAAAGTAATAAAAAAATTTCAAAAAAAGAATCTTTTATCTAATAAACAAACCACTTTGCCTGTTTGTTGCAATTCCTTAAAAAAACACTCCGGAGCAAACGGAAAAACATCCATTTTTCCCATCTGCTCCGGAGTACCCAGAATAGTTACAAATATGACCTTATCCCATTTTTCCTGTCAGATAAGCACGTGTACGCTCGTCTGTCGGGTTATCAAACATCTTGTCTGTACGGTCATACTCTATCAGTTCACCCATATACATAAACATCGAATAGTCGGATATACGCATAGCCTGCGACATGTTGTGGGTAACGATCAAGATAGTAACATCTTTCTTCAGACCGTCCATCAGTTCTTCTATATACTTGGTTGCAATAGGGTCCAAGGCAGAAGTAGGTTCGTCCATCAGCAGCACATCCGGTTTCAACGCAAGCGAACGGGCGATACACAAACGCTGCTGCTGCCCTCCTGAAAGGAATGTACCACGTTTGGTAAGTGAATCTTTCACTTCATCCCACAGAGCAACACTACGCAAATTACGCTCTACGATTTCATCTTTTTCCGATTTGGAAAGGCGGATTCCATTCAATAAATAGCCAGCCAGTACATTATCGTAAATATTCATGGTCGGAAACGGATTCGGACGCTGAAATACCATACCGATACGGCGACGTTCTTCCATCGGTTGCATCTGAAGCACGTTTTCGCCATTCAACAGAATTTCACCTGTCACACGAATATTTTTATAGAGTTCGTGCATACGGTTTACGGCACGCAGTAAAGTACTCTTTCCACAACCCGAAGGTCCCATGATAGCCGTAATTGTATTTTTCTGAATGTCTGCCGACACATGCTTCACAGCCATCGTACTGGATGTATATGAAATACAGACATCCTTTATTTGTAATATCGGTTCTTTTATATTTTCCATTTCTTTGCGATTCGTTTTGCTAATAAGTTCAGACATAGTACAAAAGTAAGCAGGAACAGTGAGGCTCCCCAAATCAGGCTCTGCAAATTAGGGTCATTGAAGAATTCCCAGATAAGCAAGGGAACGGCCGACATCGGCTTAGTCATATTCCAACTGATAGCAGCTCCTCCCAGTGCAGTAAACATCAGCGGAGCTGTTTCACCTACTACACGCGATATAGCCAGCAAGATACCTGTAAAGATACTTCCCAAAGCAGAAGGCAGCATTACCTGCAGCATAACACGCCAGTAACTACCTCCCAGCGCCAGTCCGGCCTCTTTCAATGTCTCCGGCAGCACTTTCATTGTTTCTTCTGTAGAACGGATGATAAGAGGCAGCATCATAATGAACAGTGCCACGCTTCCGGCTATAGCCGAATAGCCCTTCATCGGCACTACCACCCAGATATATGTAATAATACCGATAATGATAGAAGGAGTACCCTGAAGCAAGTCTGTAAGGTAACTGACAATCGTTGCAAACCAGTTTTTCCGAACACACCCACTGGTATAGCAACTACGGCAGCAAGCATCAACATCAGGAAAGTACCCACAATTCCATTGGCAATACCACCCGGAATATCCTGCCCCGCCGAAACAGCCTGCATCGCCTTATATGCATTGGGAGTTGCCTCGGTAATGAATGACCATCCCAACTGTTTCCATCCTTTTATCAGCACTTCTCCCAAAATAGCAAGCAAAGGGATCGCTGTCAGTCCGGATAGCACACACACCAGCACATAAAGCAACCGATTCTTGAATATACGGATTCGAATGTTATTATCACGTACCATTTATACAAATTCTATTTTATAGATTACACATGTCTTGCCTTGCGTATCAATATTTTTCCAATCATATTGATAACAGCTGTTATAAGGAACAATAACAAACCGATGGCAATCAATGACGAAAGTTTCAGTCCGTCGGCTTCACCAAACTGATTGGCTATGATACTAGCCATCGTGTTACCTGTAGTACGCAAGGTCTCAGGCATCTGATTGGTGTTACCAATCAGCATTGTAACTGTCATCGTTTCTCCCAAAGCACGTCCGATAGCCAAAATATAAGCGGAAAAGATACCCGATCCTGCCATAGGGAAAACCACTCTCCGGATAACTTCTGCACGGGTTGCTCCCATAGCATATGCTCCTTCTTTCAAATCGGAAGGAACCATTTTGATAAACTCCGAACTCAGAGAAGCTGCATAAGGCACAATCATAATAGCCAACACAAAAGCCGCAGTAAGGATTCCCGAACCTTGCGGAGAAAGGTTTAAATGCATGAATACGTTACGCAATACATAAAATCCCCACAAGCCATAAATAATAGAAGGAATACCAGCCAGCAGATCGGTAACGGTTCCCAGCACTGCTGCAATTTTCTTTCCACGGAAATACTCACCTGTAAACAAGGCAACCGGCAAAGAGAACGGAATACACATCAGCAGAGCAAGAATTGTAGTAAGCAATGTTCCGGTAATGAACGGAAGTGCTCCGTAGCTTTCTTTTCCTGCCGTCGTTACCCAGTCGTCGGAGAAGATAAAATTCCAGAAACCAAAATGTTCGAACGCTCCGGAGGCATCGGCAGTGAGGGAATATACGATTCCCCCACCGATGATAGGAATAACAACAGCCGACAGAATAAGTAAAACTCTAAAAATTTTGTCTTGCATAAAATATCAGCTTTGCAGTAATAATCTATTATTTCAGAATCGGCTGTCCCTGATAAGTAACAGTCTTAAGGTTTGCCAGACTTTGTTCAACAGCTTTCTTAGGCAGCGGAGCATAGTGTACGGTAGCAGTAGTCTGCTGTACGCTGTCGCTTAACATATATTGCATCAAATCCAATGTAGCTTTAGCCTGTGCTTCCGAACGGTCTGAATAATTCTGTTCCTTGTAAATCAGCAACCAGGTAAAACAGCTGATAGGATAAGCTCCTGCTGCATCGGCATTGGTTATAGAACAACGAGTGTCCTGAGGAATATCACCGGCAGCAGCCGAGATACTTTCTGTAGACGGAGTGATCAGCTCACCACGCTGGTTCTTTACAGCTGCATAAGGAATTTTCTGTGCGAAAGCATATTCAGAACCAATATATCCCAATGAATACGGAGTCTGTGCAATGATACCAGCTACACCCGGATTACCTTTTGCAGCCTGTCCGACAGGGAAATCCACTGTCTTACCTGAACCGAAAGTATTTTTCCAGCTTTCGCTGACTTTAGACAAATAATCGGTAAATACAAATGTTGTACCGCTACCATCCGAACGATATGCAAGAATTATCTTCTTTGCAGGCAATTTCACATCCGGATTCAGTTCCTGCAAACGTGCATCATTCCAGTCTGTTATCTTTCCAGCATAAATATCAGCAATAACATCACCCGACAAGTTCAATTTAACTACATCCGGTAAATTGTAGGCCAATACCACAGCTCCCATACATGTCGGGATGTGTACTACAGGTTCCATTTCTGACATTTCCTTATCGCTCAAGAAAGCATCACTTCCGGCAAAGTCTACGATACCATCTTTCAGGTTACGTACTCCACCACCACTACCAATGCCACCATAAGAAACTTTATTATCGTGTGTAGCACCATATCCTTCAAAGCTCATGTTATAGAAAGGT
>OMAY01001521.1_pt1 | contig 10771 bp, 10 predicted proteins | sample 1673611 | NCBI WGS metagenome assembly OMAY01 (sample SAMEA103958117, study PRJEB25191) | human gut metagenome | biome: human-associated habitat [ENVO:00009003]; feature: intestine environment [ENVO:2100002]; material: feces | place: Germany | collected 2013/2015
GAATGATTCCGTAATATCAAAATAATTCGGACTACACTAATCAACAAAATATAGAGCATTTCCACATTATGGAGATAGGTAATTGAATCGCATTAATATATAATCATAGTGGAGGTGTCAATTAATGAAAAATATAATTTTAAAAAGAAGAAAACAATTAGGTTTAACACAGCAAGAACTAGCAGATAAATTATTTGTTAGCAACAAAGTAATATCAAAATGGGAAACTGGAAAAAGCGTTCCAGATACATCAATGCTAGTTGAATTGAGTAAGGTTTTAAATATTTCATTAGATGAATTACTTAATGTAAATAATGAAGAAACAGATAAAAATATTAAACTTGCAATAAACGATCATGTAAATATTAAATACACTAATATAGTTATAATGACATTTGCACTGGCAGGAATCGCGTGTTTATTATTTTGCTTTACAAGATATTTTGATCGTAATAGTCACCATATCATCTTTAAATTATTATATGTTATATCTGTGATAGTTTTGATTGTGAGTGTAGTGTATTTTGTGTTATTAAGAAATAAAATCTCAATGGATTATCCTAGATTTAAAGAAATAGAAAAATTTAAGATTAAGACAGTAATTATCGGATATGGATTAATCGTATTTACTTGTACTGCTACAATAGTTTTTACACATGGATTGACTTCATTTGAAGAATTAATAACTCTATTAATCGCTGGAGTGATAGAATCAATTTTCTTTATTTTACTAAATTTACTATTATTTAAATTGCTTAACAGAGAATAAATTAGTTCAGAATGTTAAAATTAATCAGACTATGAATAAGGAGGTATTTACATGAAGAAAATATTTTGTATGATCATTTCATTAGTTGTAATGATTACTACTCTTACATCATGTGGTGGAACAAACTATCCAGGTAATGTTAAGCCTAAATATTGGTTATCTACTGATAATACAATGATGTTTTATTTTCCTGCAGAAGCTGGAAGAGGAAATAGTGAAGGAAGATACTTAGCAGAAGAAGGAATTATTGAAGATTTAATTTTTGAGTTTGATACTAAAACTGGTGTTGTTCAAGTTAAAACAAGTGGATATGTAAATGTATTTTCAGCTAATACAGTTACTGATGAAAATAATCTAAAATGTACTTTTGAAGTAATATCTCAAGAAGATGGATATAGTTTTCCAGATACAATAATTTTTAATTGAACAAAAGAAATTAAATTTTTTGAATGTCTTAATAATATTCATCAATGGCAAGCAGTACATTCTGATATTATAGAAGGAACTTTAAAAGAAGAAACACTTTATAGATGTACAGTTTGTAATAGAAATAAATATGAAATTACAAAGAATCCTACTATTGATGAATATGTCACTTTTACTGAAATGAATATACCTTATGATTATTTTAACCAATATGATTTAGTTGAGGAAACTAGAGAAAACATTGATTTTATAAGAAGTTATAATATGATAGGAAATCAAAAAAAATACGATTTTGAATACGGATATTTAAATAATTGGTACAAAGATGGGGATTTATATATTAGAAATAGTATTTTAGAAAACACAAGATTAATCAATGATAAAATACTTCAAGTTAAAGAATTTCATAATTCTGAACATAATAATTTTCAGTTTGAACAGATCATAGATGGAAATGGATTTTTCTTGAACCAAAACCCTCAAATAGATGATGCACTATATGTAGGTAAATTTACTACTGATGCTGAAGGTAGTTTTACATTTTTATGGGTCAAAGACCATCTGATATTTTATCTTTACCTACGAGTGAAGTGAAATATGAGTATAGAGTTTATCCAAATATTGAAATCGTAAAAATATCAGGCAAATACAATGATTCTGAAAATAGAATTGAATTATTTAATGTTGCTTTTGATATTACTTATTTAATTAAAGATAATACAATTATTGCTTACTTGTTTAATGAAATCGCCTCTAATGATGATAATACAGAATATACAGAAATTACTGAATATTGTATTCCATTTACTGGCGAATTAAAATTATTACCACAAGATTTAATTGATGAGTTATTAGCCATTTCAAGTTCTATTAATTGATTTTAGTGAGATATATTAGAATATAACGGACAGGCACATAATAAAAAAATCTATTATTGCTGGCTGAATATATTAATTAAAACAACAATTTTATATAACAAAAAAGTCCAAATGATACTACTATTAGTTGTAATCATCTGGACTTATTTTATTTTTTAGGTTTTAATAATTCATCAAAATTAGGAAATTGGCCTTTATTATATTCTTTTACATTTGGTTCAAGTTTTCTAGAAATATCCATTACCATAGCTACAACATCTTCATAAGAATATTTTCCACCATAGTGTTCTGGATTGTGAAAATTATCAATAATATTAAAACATATATTTCTGACTTCTAAAGCATTTTTTCTACGTTCATCTATGTTGTTTAAAACATCACCATAAAATTCAATGAATTCTTCAATGTGTTTATTATTATCAATTTTAGTGTTGATCTTAGGTAAAGAAGAGCTTGCATCTATTTCATGATAGTTATAACCAGCAAGTTCCATTAGTGTTGTTAAATCTAAGTCTAATGTTTCTGATATACCTTTTAGGTATAAAACATTAGGCTTTTTTCTTTGTCCAGCTTCAATACGTGAAACTTCAGCACAATCCATTCCAACTAATTTAGCTAACTTTCTTTGAGATATACCTTTATCAGTTCTAGCTTTATTAATAATTTGTCCTAAATCATTAGATTCTAAGTCTTTAATTTCATTATTCATGACCTAATAACCTCACTTTCGATAATAGTATAACATAAAGTGATGTAAAAATCAACAAAAATAATATTTAATGTGTTGACAAACTCAACAAACAATGATATTATATTTATGATGAGCAACTCGACACTTGTTTTGATGAGTTATTCCATCAGTGAAAGGATGTGGTTATTTGGGTTTAAAATATATTAACTCTAAAATTATACACAAGTAAAAATACTTGTTTTTTATATCTGTATTTTTTCCATCACCAGTTCGTCGACTTCCTGCTCCAATCTCAAAATTTCTTTCTGCAAAGTCAAACAGTGGGCATCGAGGACTGGTTTCCTCAATGCCCACTGTTTTTGCAACTGTGTGACCTTTTTCAGTTCGGCTGCATACTGTTCCCGCAGCTTTTTCGCGTGATCCCAAACGGCTTTATCCAAAACCTCCTCGTGAATCCGGTGAGAGCTGCAATAACCTTTCCCGTTCCGTTGGTATCCCCGGCAGACGTATTCCACACGGCGGCTGCCGTTCCAGTAACGGATCATGGGACTGAATACGTTCCCACATTCCTGACAGGTCAGTAGCCCGGCATAACGGTGCTTTGTACGATTGTTGACCGCCGGACGCGCCTGCTGTTTCAGCCGCGTCTGGACTTGCTGCCAGATTGCTTTTTCAATGATAACCGGATAGAAATTCTCGTGACGAAGCCAGTCCGCTTCGCAGACAGCTCGCGCTTTGCCGCCGAGATATTCCCTGCGGTGATTGACCAGAACGCCGGTATAGGCTTCCTCCGCCAGCACGTTTTTCACACTGGCATATGTCCATAGGAACTGACCGTCACGGGTTTTGTGCGTATGCCGGACTTCTTTGCCGCACCATTCAGCCCGGAGCTGCGCCGGTGTTTTTCGCCCCTCAGTATTAAGCCACCGGGTGATCTCTTTCTGTCCGCAGCCCTGTAAATACAGAGCGTAGATAAGCTGTACCGTCTCCGCCGCTTCCGGATACACCAAAACCTGATTTGTATTTCGATCCTTCCAGTATCCGAAGGGCGGCGTGATCACCAGCCCCTCTTGTTGCTTCTGACGGTATCCTGCTCGAATCTTTTTGCCAATATCCTTCGCGTAATAATCATTCATCAATCCGCGGACACCGATCATGAGATCGTCTTCTTCGCAGAAAGTATCCACACCTTCCGTTGCGGAGATGACCCGCACTTGCTGCTGTCTCAGGAAGTCGATAAACAATGCGGTTTGGGTTCGGTGACGACCCAGCCTTGAAAGGTCTTTCACGAGAACTGCATCAACCTGTTTTGCCTGAACCGCCGCTGTGAGCATATCCAGCCCACGGCGGCTGAAATTCATGCCGCTGATGTTATTATCGGCAGAACTGCCGACGATCGTCCAGCCGCTCTTTTCTGCAAAAGCGCGGCAGATCTCCTGCTGATTTTGCAGAGAATTCTGCGCCGGATCATCGTCGTTGGAGAGCCGCGCATAGAGCCAACCCCGCATTGCCATAATCTTTTACCCCACAAGCCCGTCGCCATAGAGCAGCCGCGCCAGCCGATCCCAGTCAAAATCCAGCGCACCGTATCGCTCCGTGAGCGTCCCATTTTCATAGACATCCAAGTGTGTGCGGAACGGCGCTTTGATCTGAATGTCCAGGCTGAGCTTTCCGTCTGTTTCCTGCACATAGATCTTTTCGACCAGCATCCGCAGATGCGCTTCCGTCATGGCACCCTCAGCAAGGATATCGTCGATCATGCTGATATCCCTCTTGAGTTTCGTTTGCCGATCCCGCAGGACGGCGGAGATGTTTTGCAGTTCTTCGATCTGCTTTTTTGCCGCAGCGATTTCTTCTTCACGTTTTTGGATCATGCGGTCATAGCGTTCAGCGTTCGCCCGATCTCGTATCCGCTCCATTAAAATTGCCTCCGTTTCATCCTCCAGGCATCGAATTCGCTTTTCTAACTTGACAATCTGCGCACCGGTCAGTTCTGCCTTTGGTGTCCACTGTGCGATCAGCTGCTCCAGCGCATCCCAGTTCTGCTGATACAGCGCTTTTGTATTGCGCAGTTCGTCGATAATCAGCCTGTCCAATACGGACTCGTCGATCTGGTGCTGGGAGCAATGCTCCTTCCCGAAGCGGTTGTAGGTGCTGCAAACATAGGTGACCCGTTCGCCGCTTTTCAGATGGATGCGCCTGCCGAACATGACCCGGCCGCAGTCAGCGCAGCGCAGGAGTCCGCTGTAACGCAGGATCTCCTGCGAGGGCGCGGCGCGCACGTTCAGCCGTTTCCGCTCCGCCAGCATCATCTGCGTCTGCTCCCACAGTTCCGGCGTGATGATCGGCGGGAGATAGTTTTCATGACGGAACTGTTCTTCCGGCTCTGTGAAGCGGAAGGTTTTGTTGATCTTGTTCCGTTCGCTTTTGTGGCAGATGAGCGTTCCAACATAGCTTTCGTCCCTGAGAATGCGGGCTATCATGGTTGCGTCCCAAAGATACTTTTTTAGGATGACGTCCTGCGTGTTGGGCAGGCTCTTGTTCAGCAGTTCCAGTTGCATGAGCGCAGGTGTTTTTCTCTTCTGCTCATTCAGTGTGCGGGCGATAGTCTTCATACCGCTGCCGCCAACGTAGGCGGTGAAGATCAGTCGAACGGTTTCAGCTGCTTCCTCTACAATGACAACCTTCTTCGTGTTTTTATCCTTGAAATATCCGAATGGCGGAATGGTCACGAGCCCTTCCTTTTGTTTTTGCCGGTAGCCGGTCCGCACACGGCGGCTGCCGTCGCGCGCATAGAAATCGTTGACCAAACCTTTGAAGCCAATGATGAGATCGTCATTTTCGTTGAACGTATCGATATTTTCCGTCGCCGAGAGGACGCGAACATCGTGCTCCCGCAGGTAGTCGATGAACAGGGCAGTCTGCGTTCGGTGTCGACCCAGCCGGGATAGGTCTTTGACAATGATCGCCTCGATTTTTCCAGCTTCCACAACTTCGTAGATTTTGTCAATGCCCTCGCGGTTGAAATGCATGCCGCTGACATTGTCATCGAAGGATTCTCCGACGACCTCATGCCCGTTTGTGACGGCGTATTCATAAATGATTTTCCGCTGATTCGTCAGGGAATTCAGTTCATCGTCCTCATCCCGACTCAGGCGGTAATACAGCCAGACTTTCATGGTTCCTCCTTCCCGCTATGGTGTGTGCTGATTGCAGCACACACCATAGCACACTGTTTTTCGAATAGCTAGAACAATCCATCATGCGCAGCAGGAATCTACATGATCAACAAAATCCTCCTGCAACTTTGTATATGGCTGATCTACCGACAGGTAGTCATGCACCAGCATTTTCAAAAATTCATCGAACTGCGCATCCGTACCGATGTAGCTGAACGTGACCTCCGAAATATTGTCTTTTCGCTTTCTCGCCATAGGTACTCCTTTCATAGTTCCTGTTTCATATCCCAATCTTCATGATCGTCCTCAGCGTGACCGAGGGCGGTTTTCTTTTGCCGGAGCTTTTTGCGGCGCTTGCTGTCGATGTGCAGCGGCATAGTCGTTCCGTCGCGCGTCGGCGCATCGTCCGTCATCTGCTCCACAGCACGACCAAGGCGCACAAGATCACTGCCGTAATCGAGATCCATGCGCACAGATGAATTTTCTTCTTCGCTGCCTGTGCCAGAGCTGAAAACTCTTGTTTGCTGCTCTCTGAAATCGTAGTCACGGCTTTCTGCGTACTGTCTGTCAGCTCTTTGCAGGCGGAAGAATATCTCGCGTTCAGGCTCCCAGCCTGTTTCTCGAATTTTTCTGTACTCTCCTGCATCTCGTTCAATGCGGTCTGTGCGTCCTCCCGCGTCAGGAGCGTTTTCAGGTCCGTGTCCAACTGCATCTGCTGCCGGAACAGCCTGTCCTGCATTTCGAGCAGCGCGCTCCAGTTCCGCTCCGTGACCATCACGCTGGGTTCCAGCCGTTGCGCCTCGTCCATCAGCTTTTTGTGCTGCGTCAACATTTCTTGTGTTGTCATTCTCCGTTCTGTATCCAAATTCAGCCTCCATATTTTCTTTTAAGTATTTCTCCATGTGCAGCTTGCTGTCACGGCATTTGCGTCCATCCGGCGTGACGTAGGTGATATTCTTCCGGCTGTCCGTCCATGTGGCATCGTAGCCCTCTGCCCGAAGCAGCGCCAGAAATTCTTCCCTGTTCCCGGCATAGCGCATACAATCGTCGATGACTCGCATCAGCTCGAACTTCCAGCTCTCACCCTTGACTGCCGTGTAGTATTCCGCATTGGACATTCCTCGTGACTGCCACTGCTCATCTTTCTGGAATTTTGGCAACCCCAATTCCTCGCAAATCTGGTCATTGCAAACGCGCAGCGCCTGAATCTGCTTGTCCGCTATATGAACCTTTTTTCCGGTCTCGAAATTCACGCTGTTGATGATACAGGGGGAATGAATGTGTTCACGGTCGGTATGCGTACAGACCAGCACCTCGCAGCCCTCGAAATATCCGGCAAGCTGCCGTGCTGCTTCGTGCGCTGTGCGAGGATCAATGTTCGCACCTTTTGGGAAGCTTTGCACCATGTGATAGAACATCACGCCGCCGTCCTTGTGGTGCAGCAGCTTCGTACTCAGGAACTCGTCGAACGCAGTTTCCGGTTGACAGCCAATACCGCTGACGAGCGGCTGTCCATCCCAGAGCGTCTTGCTGAGTTGGGAAACGTAGCGCATGACACTTTTCATGCAGCTGCGTGTTTGCGTACCCTTTTTGTAATTCACGAAATGGACGATTGCGATTTCGCCGCACCTCCCTCCTGCAACTCCCGCAGGGCAATGTTGATCTTGGAAAACTCCTGCGCAGCAGAATCCAAATTGGCAAACTGGACTTTCCCCATGTTCGCCAGCACAGTCAGCTGGTTGAGATTGTTGCCGATGGCTTTCTGCTGCCGCAGGACTTCCTTCAAGCCGTCAAGAATGACGATATGTTTTCCAAGGCAGCAGGCGGTCACATAGTCGCTCTGGCTCATGTGCGCCTGCGCTGCTTTTCGGCGGATTGTCTCTAAATCCTGTTCCGAGATCCGAATGCTGAATTGCTTGTCTTTTTTCATGTTTCCTCCGTTTTCATTGAAGTGGGTATGGGCTTCTGCCCGATTTGAGGCATTTGGCAGGGAGCCGGGACACCGGCGACTAGCCAAATGCGATGCTGGCTCCTCCCGAACGGGAGGATTTTTCCCGCCGCGGCGGGACTTCTCTGCGTTGGGTCGGCGTATTGCGTCTGCGTTTTCCCGCGTTGCCCGCACGTCGGTGCAACGTGGGCTTTTTCTGCCGCGCCGCACACACACTCGCTGTCGGGGCAGAAAGCCGCACACAGCGGCGACACGCGCCTCACGGCGCGGTGCAGGCGCTCGGCACACCCACAGGGTCGATAGGGTCGATTTTTCCCACGGTGGGAAGATCGGCACTTTCGGCACTCCGGAGCGAGATCAGCCGCTTTCCGTTGCTGCGGTAGATCTTGACCAGAACTCCGTTTTCCCTTAGAGTCTCAACGCTTTCCAGCACCAGACGGGTAACCTTTTTGGGCGTGATGCCGAGGCTGCCGTCAGGGTCGATCTTTGCGGACAGTGCCGATGGTGAGCCGAGATATGTAGAATCGGCACGGAGCAATTCAGAGAGAAGTTTTGTGAGTTGAAGCGTTGAAATCTTAGAAGCACTGCTGCAAGTTTTGCTGTCCTCAAGCAGTTTCCAGACGTGATCTTCCTCGCCAAATTCGAGTTTTAACGTGCGATCCGGAATGTCACGGCCGGTGCAATGCAGCGAGGCAATGTTGGCAAGGCGAGAACTTTTCTGGAGAACAAAGGTTGAATCTGCCGCGCCGCTTAAGCCCGTCGATCCAGAGATCATGTTCATCGGATCGTCATCGTGGAGCTTCCGCAGATGATGAATCAATAGGATTGCAATGTGCTGATTGTCTGCAAGTTTTTTCAGAAGCCCGATGTCCTGATAGTCATTTGCGTACAGATTGCTGTCATTTCCTGTGCTACGAACGCGCTGCAAGGTGTCAATCACGACGAGTTTTGTGTCAGGATGCTCTGTCAAGAACTGCTCGATCTGTTGTTCCAACCCGTGCTTGAGCGTGTCAGCCATGATCGCAAAGTGCAGCGTCGGCGGTGCATCTTCCGTCAGGTCAAAGAGTCGCGTCTGGATGCGCTGGAACGAATCTTCGAGGCTGAGATACAGGACTTCGCCTTGGGTTGTTGCGAAATTCCAGAGCGGCTGCCCCTGCGAAACGCACAAGCAAAGCCATAATGCCAGCCAAGACTTGCCGATTTTCGGCGCACCCGCGAGGATGTGCAAGCCCTCTGGAATAAGCTCATCTACCAGAAAGTGCGTCGGTTCATATGTCCTGTTTTGCAGATCTTCCGCATTGATGGTTTCCAGTTTGGTCATTTTTTCACTTCCTTTCGATTTTATTTGTTATAGATACATTCTCTACAAATCTACAATCGAATGATAGCACAACCATTGACATTCCACAATAGGCAATGTATCATTTAAGCGCATACACTACACAAGCGAAAATACATTCTCTACAAAGGAGGCGCACGCACATGGGCGTTTTGGGGAAAGATTTATTGGATTTTCATCGGCCGCGCACCAATACGAAGGTGGAGTTCGGCGCTTCCGGCTATTGGGTCGAATCCCATCCGACGATGCAGCCCTACGGCGCTGTGCTGACGGAAATTCTGAATCTTGACGCTGCGCCGTTTCAAGAATTATTGGATCAATATCGGAAGACCGTTGCAGAAAAGGATGCAGAGCAGGCAGCGCGGGCATTTCAGGCTGTGACAAATGGATTTGCATCTTTACCGCTTTACTGCCTGTATTGGAATGACGTTCAGCTGTTTGCAAGCATGGATGTGCGTGAATTATTCGTGGGAGAAGCGCAGGAAGCGTTCCGCGAATATGTGATGCAGGACGATACGTTGCCGAGGTTCATGCAGGAGCAGCTGGACGCCATCCGATTGATTCAGGAGCGCTATGCGTGGTTCCTGGACGGCATTTTTGCGGGCAAGCCGTTTGAAAAGAAAAAGGGTCAGAGAAAAACTTCTCTGGCCCAGCAGATTGAGAAAAAAGGCTTGGAGCCGTTCGTCAGCGGCGTCAGCCTTGGCGCAGATTCGAAGGTGGACGCGCCGAAGGTAAACGCGCAATTCTGCATCCGTGTCACTGGGCGCGAGGCGGAGGTGGTCGAAAAAATGTACTTTGACCGGCTGCTGGATTTTGTCTATGTGGAGTTTATGAAAGGACTGCAAAAGGGATTTGTGCCGAAGCGCTGCGCCAACTGTGGTCGCTGGTTTTTGCAGGCGCCGGGCGCGACCTTTGCCTATTGCGCCGGTCCTGCGCCGGAAGACCCAGGTAAAACCTGCCGGGAGATCGGCGCGGCCAGCAGCTTTAAGGACAAAGTTGCGAACAATGAAGTCTGGCAGGTGCAGCAGCGGGCATACAAGAAATACTACGCGCGCACGATGCGGAAGGATATGACCAAGGTCGAGTTTGAGGCATGGACGCGCGACGCGGAGCAAAAGCGGGACGCCGCGCTGGAACCGTATGCACGCGCAGAAAGCGAGGAAGAACGGCAGCGCATCGCGGCTGAACTGGAGGAAAAACTCAACAGGCTGTGACGCATCGCTTTTGCTTATCTCCTACTTGAGTATTTCTTCCAACACCGCATAAAATACAAGTAAATTCTGCGCAGAAAAAGTCCCGGCAAGCCATCAGACGATGGTTTACCGGGACTTCGTGTTTCGGCTGATTACGATTTTGTTTCTTCCTGCTCCTGCAGTTTTTTCTCCAGCGCAGACTGCTTTGCAAGAATGGCATTGACCTTATCATAAAGATCCTCGATCATGATCTCGGTTTTCAAATTGACCTTGTAGTCGTTCTCCGCGCGGCGGCGATCCTTCTCCTCCTGCCGGTTCTGGCTCATCATGATGAGCGGTGCCTGGATC
>OMAY01001531.1_pt1 | contig 10735 bp, 7 predicted proteins | sample 1673611 | NCBI WGS metagenome assembly OMAY01 (sample SAMEA103958117, study PRJEB25191) | human gut metagenome | biome: human-associated habitat [ENVO:00009003]; feature: intestine environment [ENVO:2100002]; material: feces | place: Germany | collected 2013/2015
ATTAGTTTCCGGTTGCACACTATTCAGAAAATAAGGATTGAAACAAGTCTCCCCTACTCCATTGCGTCCGCTAAACAAGGAATCACTTAACGTTTCACTCATCAACACCGGCATGGGGTATTCATTCTTGTCCCAACGCTCCGCCTCAAATGAGCCTGATAATGGCTGCAAACGAAATACCTTGAAATAAGTAGGGCTGACATAACGGATGAAACAGCCTACCACATGGGTCGAATCCGAATGCGGAGCATATCCCTCATACATATTATTTCCCGTATAAGGTATTGTCCCATAATAAAAACAAGCTTCCTCCACCCCTTGATATTGTTGGATTAAATGATAGATTTGTTCCAAATATTCAGCAGAATGACTCATTAATACAGAATCATTTTGCAAAGCCGGCTTAATATTCAATTGAATATCAAAAACATTCTCCGTGTCATATCCTTTAGACTGACGGGCAGCAGCCTCATAATTATAAACCAGATCGATGCTGTACCATAGCAAGATAAGAACAACAATCAATTCAACCCACACCCATACATTGGCGTGCCTCTGGTTCCACATTTGTCTGAATAAACTCTTTATCATTTTTCTTTCCTCCTATTCTCCTTTGATGGTAGTCGCAATATTACGATGTGTGACCATCCATACCGGAATCAATACCGACAATAAATTAAAAACAACACATACGCCGAAAACCAACACAAATAAAGCAGGATGCAACAACAAACCTCCATCCAGACTGATATCTGATAATTCTACCTCGCCGCTACCAAACAACCATACACGTCCCAGCCAAACCAACACACACGAAAACAGATATCCTAAAATTCCACCCAAAAAGACCGTAAACAGATTCTCTAAAAACAACCTCACCATAATGGAAATACGTGATGCACCATACGCCTTGCGAACTGCAATCTCTGTCACACGCTCCTGCATTCGGGCATTGGTCATACCTGAGATATTAATAGCAGGAACAATCAGCAAGACCATCAATAACATACTGTAAACCAACGGTGCACTAATATCTTTTCCACGAAAAAAGGTATATTCCGTATGAGTATAGAGTTCGTTCATCTCGAAAGCATATTCTGCCGTTGAACTATTCAAACGATCCTGCCGATGCTGTACTTCAGTCCGTACCTCTGCAGGACGAGTGTCCGGCAGCAGTTTGAGCAATCCCAGACGGATTCCTCCCAAGCCCCCTGTCCAAGTAGCATAATAGTCTTCATTTTCCAATGAGAAAGGAACAAAAGCATCAGCGTATGCTGTCTGGAAAATAGCATTGACATCTTTCACCACGCCTACCACTTTAGTCGGAAAAAAATTACTTTGATATTCTTTTCCTACCACATCCGTCGTGCCGAAAAGCTGCAAGGCCATACGCTCGGTTACCACACTGACACACCGACGGGCATCATACTCCTCTTGTGTGAAAGGACGTCCCGCTATAAATTCATAATCAAAGAACTTAAACCAGTTATCAGCCACAGGCCGCACAAAATAGTTGAATATCTCATTCGAAGCGGACAAGTTACAAGGGGTCTTGGAAACGCCACGATACCAAGTAACCTCTTTTACACCAGAGAGCTCTGAAAACAATGCTTCAAAAGCCTTGCGTCCCATACCGCTGTTCTGGTTGGTATGATCCTGCTTACGATAGGTCATTCCCGAACCTGTATACATCATATCGCTCCGATCACTTTCCGGAGCCATATCCATTGTACGGAAGTCATAAATCATCACTACCACCATAACAAAAGCGATAGTGACAGCTGTTCCTATAATACTGATTGTAGCATAAAAAGGATTCTGCCGTATCAGATTAAATGCTTGTAATAATAGCTGTTTCATTCGTTTTATCTCTTCATTTTATTTATTCTTCATGTAATGCCTCAGCCGGTTCGATACTCATGGCACGACGGGCAGGGTATCCTATTCCAATGACAATCATTCCAGCAATCAGAATGAAAGTGCCCAGAATTGTAATCGCAAAACGACCTTCCGTAAAAGGCATACGTGTAACTTCCACCAGTTCGGCATATCCCAAATTCCACGCTACGACCAATGCAGGAATAGCAGATACCAACAATAAAAAGACTCCTTCCCCCATCAGACGACCGCAGATTCCCCAACGGGTAGAACCTAAAGCTATACGCAACGCAATTTCGACACGCCGATGCTGTGTCCGGAACCAGAAAGTTCCGATAATGCCTAGAAAGATATTCAGCAATAAGAAAAATATGATACAAAATTGCGTATTCAACTCATTCACCGAATCCGTTTCATAAGCAGTGCGTACATCACTCAAAGGAGTTATATCCAAAAGATATAGATTGCCCACCTGATATTGACGGTCGGCATCCACTATCAAACGGTCTATGAATCCATCATTCTGTCCCTCACGAACACGTAGGCAAACTTCTATATAAACCGTTTCGCCCAAGGATTCCATTACCTCATCTGTCAGGTACACAGCAGCATAACGGGAGCCGTAATCATCCGGAGCTGTAAAATGATCATAACGGACCGGCTCGGTAAGAGCAGCTATAGAAAGGTGCTCCGCCTCCGGCTCATTCCGCCAAACAGGCACCCTACGCCCTAAAAGTTCCTTACCATGCCAAGGTGCATCCTGATAAACATCGGCAATATTCACAGATAAGACCATGCCGGACGGTGTCAGTGCCTCAGCAAGGCTTTCACTATCCGAACCGTCTATATTGCGATAACGGAATACATTAAAATACTCCGGAGTTATCCATCGTTTCAAACTACGTACCGGGACTGTATCCAGATAAAATGAAAAACTGTTTGCACCGTCATTATAAGGTATACAGTTTTGCGAGAGGCTGACTGCTTCCACATCCGGACGATGCGCAAGCCTGTTTACAATTTCATGCAAATCGGCAACATCTTCTTTCATAGTACGGCCAGGCTGATAAGCAGCCGCCTTCGAAGTCATCCGCTCAAAACGAAGAACATACGTATTTTCTATATCAAAGCCCATCGGCAAATTATAGATGCTCAATGTGACATATACCACATCCACAATATACCATAATATGACAAACACCACAAAAAGTTCCATCCACAGAAACGCATTGCTGCGGCGCTCGTTCCATATCTGTTTCAATAAATTCCTGTTCATGATCTAACGTTGGTTTAAAGCGTCCGTAATATTCATGCGCGATGCCCTCCAGGCAGGAATGCACGCTGACAGCAAATTCAAGAGCAGGCAGAAAATGAATGCGGCCAAGAATATCCAGGGACTGAACAACATATCTGCCGAAAGACTGGTTTCTCCTATTTGGGCACGGTTCTCGCTATTGGAAAATAAGAAATCATTCAATAAAAAAGTACATGCATAACTGAAAAGCATTCCTACTGCTCCGGCTATGAGCGTCAATAATAAGTTTTCATAAAACACTTGCCTCAACAAGACATTGGCAGTAGCACCAAATGCCTTCCTCACTCCTATTTCCGACATGCGCTTCCGCATACGGGACAAAGTCATGCTACTCAAATTTATAGCCGGTACCAGCAATAAAATAACAATCACCAACAGGTAGTGCAAATAAGCTTCCTTCGCCTGTAACTCTCTTCCCCAGTGACGAAAGATAAAAGAGAAACGATCATCGGGTTGTCCACGATAAAAGATTTCAGAATCCTGCAATCCGTCATTAAATTTCTGACGCAGACGTTCCACCTCTTCTCTGATAGCAGGAAAATCTTTCTCCGAATGTGCCAGAATGACCACACGAAAAGTTCCCATCGCATTGTCATACCAACACTTCCTGGCTATTTCAGTTGAATTGAAAGGTATCCAAATCTGCGCATACGAAGAAACAGCCAGTTTGGATACATCTTTCACAACACCCACTACCGTATAATCGGCCAAGTTAAGTTGGACTGTACGCCCCACTGCTTCTACCGTACCAAATAAATTCCGGGCCACAGAAGCGCTAATTACAACCTTAGGAAGTCCGCTTTCACTATCGGCAGCCGTAAACGGCTTTCCGGCAATAAAATCAAAAGAGAACACTTTCCAAAAAGTATCGTCAGTTTCAAGATTATCCACTGTCATCGTTTTTCCCGCAGGTACAGAAATACGCATCCTGCCTCCTGTAGACACTATAGTTACCGTTTCAGGAACAGTAAGCGCCTTAAAACACTCTTTAGCCACCGTAAGTGACATACAGCCGTTTGATGAATTATCACTAGTATCTCCTTTCTGATGAATAGACATCGCTTTCATATAAAGAGAACGTGAACGGTTCACCTCAGGCACACAATCCGTAATGCGCACTTCCAACACCAAAACGATGACCATGATCATACAAATAGCCAATGCCGTTCCTATAATAGAGACCAAGCTGATGAGCCTATTCTCACGGAGTTGGAAAAAAGCCTGTTTGAAATATAGTTTTATCATGTTTGTGCTATGCTCTAAAATCTTTTAACAAAAAAAGAAATTACTCATTATGCAATGCTTCCGCCGGCTGAACTTTCATAGCCTTACGTGCAGGAATCCAAATGCCTACTACAATCATCAATGCAATCAAAATAAAGGAGATAAGAACTGTTATTATGAAGCGTCCACCTTCAATAGTAGTACCATTCATCCAAGCATTCAATTCACTATTTGCCAGATTCCAATTGATAAAAACAGCCGGAATAGTGGCTATAACCAATAGCAGTAATCCTTCCACCAACTGGCGTACAAAGACACTGTGGTCTGTTCCTCCCAAAGATTTCATCAAAGCAATCTCACCACGTCGTTGCTGAGTACGAAACCAGAACGTGCCCAGCAATCCTAAAAAAATATTCAACAATAAAAAAACCATACCCAAAATATAGCTGCGCATGGAATTGGTTTGTGACTGTTGATAGTTACGACGGATATCATCAAACGAACGCACTTCGGCTATAAACACATTCCCCACCCGATATAGCTTCTCACTATCAGCTTTCAAACGGGTTATAAAATCTTTATCCTGATCTTCTTTTACCCGTACACACAATTCAAGTCCCACATCATACCAATTCTCCGGCAAAAGTTTCACCATACTGTAGCTGTTCCATGCCTGCTCATAATCTGAATACCGGACTACCTCCAACGATGCTCCCAGCGTATAGGTTTCCGTCGTATCTCCAAACAAATAAAACTGTTTTCCTACCAATGGAGTCAAATCTCTTCCGTAACGTTTCTTGTATAAATTATCGGAAGCCAAAAAATTCTTGGGATGGCTAAGCAACTCCGCCAATTGTTCAGGAGTTTCCCCACGAGTACCATGATACTGGAAAACCCGGACAAAATCAGGACTTACTAAACGTCGAATAGTCCATCCCGGCGACTGAAGTGTGTCATATCTAACCTCCGTACCGCTGTTACTCCCATTATAAGGATAAGAATTCTGACCAAAACCAACCGCCTCTATATCCGGACGATATTTAAGACGCTCGGCAAGTCCTTTCACATCTTCCCGCTGCTGCTCTTTTGTCTGATTAGGAATAAAATCAGGACTTTTATCAGTAAGGCGTCCCATTTGTATCAAATAACAATGGGAGATATCAAAACCACGTGGCTCATAGTAAACAGCTGCCTTAACATACATATAATCGACAATATACCACATAACAACGCTCACCAACAACAATTCGGTAACAAGCCAAAGATTGGAACGCCACTCATTCTTTATTTGTGTCAATAGTTTCTTATTCATTCTAACTCTTCTTTTAAATTCTTAATTTTTCATCTATTAATGTATCTTTCCTCCCAAAGCATTGACTATGTTAGTACGCGATGCCCGCCATGCGGGAATACCGCTACTAAGCAAATTCAATACAAAACAGAACAACAATGCATAGAGGAAAGTAGATGGTTGCAATAAAATTCTGGAATCAACAGTAGGCGCATTCAGAGTAACACTATAAGGTTGTGCAAACAATATATCAGTGCCCCAATAAGCGAATAATATACTAATGAGCAATCCGATAGCCCCTGCCAACAAAGTGATTACGAGATTTTCCATCACAATCTGCCCCACCATCTCTATGCGGGTACTTCCAAATGCACGACGCACACCTATCTCGGCTACACGCTGACGCAAACGGCTTTGCGTCATGCTGCTCAAATTTATGGCAGGAACCAATAATAGAATAATAAAGATAATGACACGCTCACGACGAGCCGCTTTTAAATCCGGTTCCAAATTGGCAGCAAAAGAAATCGATTGGGTTTCCTGGTCATAAGGACGGTTGCGATCTATCAATGTATACCCTTGATCAGCAAGTATTGAATTATACTCATTCATACGGCGCTTAGCCTCAGCACGAATCTCATCAAAATCCTCACGGTCATGCGCCAACAGAGTTACACTCATCATTCCCATGTGGTTATCACTCCATGTGTCATTAGACAGGTTGGTCGAAGTGAAAGGAATCCATACTTGCCCGTAAGCCATATCGGCAAGAGTTGAAACATCTTTCACTACTCCTACTACACGATAAGGAGCATGACTCAGCAGAAATTCTTTACCTACAGACTGAATAGAACCAAACAAGGCACGTGATATGCTCTCTGTTATAACAGCTACAGGGCGCCCAGCTGTAAAAGTAGCTTCATCATACGGCTTTCCATCTGTAAACTGAAAATCGAACACATGAAAAAATGTATCATCTGTCTCACGCACATCAGCTCCTATCGCAGGCGCACCAGGTAGGGAAACAGGAGTGGACACCGTCATGCAACAATAAACAGTAACAGCCTCAGGAGTCTTCAACGATTTGTATACTTCACGTGCAGTCTGTACACTCATCGGACCATTACTTGTCCCATTTCCCCAATCTTTATGACTGATACTCATATAATGTACATGTAAAAAACGGTTACGATTGGACTCGGGAGAAAAAGGAGCGACCTTTACTTGTTGCATCATCACTACCAACATAATAAGGAAAATACTCAGCGCAGTCCCCACAATACCGATAATACTGATAAGCGGATGTTGGCGTAGTTGTGCCAAAGCTTGCTTGTAATACTGTTTTATCATTTTCGAATTCTATTTTATTATTTTCTTATACACTTTATATCTATACTAGCCAAAGTCATGCCAAAGACACAAAAAACTGAATATAAACATATTATCTTTATTATACACTGTCCGAAAATGAACACCAACTTCATTTTCGCACACGATTTCATTTCCTGATATATAAATTAAAGCAGAGATACAATGTTCTATATTTCCAAATAGATCCCAAATGTATCTCCGTTTTTCATTAATTCCATCTTTTAATAAAATGAATATCTGATTTACTCACCATGCAATGCCTCAGCTGGCTGGATACTCATGGCCTGCCGTGCCGGAAACCAAATGCTGATAGCGGCAATAGCCCAAAGTAACAGAAAAGTAACGAGCCCTCCTATCAGGAAACGTGTGAAACTCCATTCTACAGGCCATGTCTCTACTAAATCAGAAATACCTAAATTATAAGCTACAACCAAAGCAGGAATATAAGCGATGGTTATCAGTAGAAAGCCTTCTCCCATTAAAAGAGTCTGAAGACTGTGCGGCGTAGCCCCAGCAACCAGACGGACGGCCAGTTCTTCACGACGCTGCTGCGTACGGAACCAGAAAGTACCCAATATGGCCAAAAACGCATTAGCTAAAAAGAATCCAGCAATGGCCAAATAAGTATAAAGATCGCTACGATAATCAGCCAGATGTTCATTCCGGTAATAACTCATAGGACGTATATCCGCCAGATACAGATTACCCACACGCAGCTGTTTCTTCATCTCTTTCCGGAATGATTCCACAAAGCCAGGACGGTCGGCATCTGCCTTCACACGAATAAATATATCATGATAAGGAATACTGCCATAGCTTATCTTAAAATCTCCCTGTCCCAACTGTACAATGCGATAAACGGCTTTACTCCAATTGGAATATTCATTATATTTCTGATTCTCGCATACGGCGGCCACACGCACCGAATCTGGTTCATCCTCGCGCATGGAAACCCCACTATGAATAAACCGACCGGCTAGCTCCACTCCTTTTACAGTCATATTATTTATGTCCGGATTCAACAGCCGACAAGCTGTATTTTCCGTCACCACAAAATCATTGGTATGTGATGCCCGCCGGGACAACTCTTCAGGCGAACATTCATCAGCCCCTCTGACACGAAACACGGTAAAATAAGAAGGAGTGACTTCCCGATACATCGCACTGGTCTTCAATGTATCATAAGACATGGTTCCACTACCGTTTTTCCATATATAATGGAAATGCATCAAAGTATAACATGCACTTTCTACTGCCGGATGATGTTGCAGCCGATTATAAAATTCCAAATATTCAGCTGTCACTTCATCATCAGACCGACTTGCTGTGTCACACTCCACGCTTTCATTGGGTAAGACGGCCGCTTGTACATAATATACATGCTCCCAATCAAATCCTAATGATTTCTGTTGGTTCACTACCACAGCATACACATAATCCACAGCATACCACAGTGAAGTAGCAATGACGAACATTCCAGCCATCAGCAACAGATTGGCACGAAGATTATTCTTTATAATAATTAATAAATGAATCAGCATAGCCTTAGAGTTTTTGATTTAACGAATCGACAATCGGAGTATGGGCAACACGCCAGGCAGGAATGTATGCCGAAAGCAAATTAAGCACCAGACAAAAACAAAGCGCCACAAAAAATACAACAGGACTGACCATAGAAACATTCATGGTAGCTGTTGCTCCCCAAGCAGTCTGAAGCAACCAATCACTCATCAGCCACAGACACAGATAAGAAAGTCCAAGTCCCAGCATCCCACCGATTAATGTCAATACAAAGTTCTCGTTCAAAACCTGCCACACCAACTCTCCCTGTGTAGCGCCAAAAGATTTACGAATACCTAATTCTTCCAGCCGACGACGCATACGGGTATGTGTCAATCCGCTTAGATTAATGGCGGGAACCAATAAAATAACAATAATCATAATGCCATATTTCCAATATGCCGCATTCAGATTTTCATACGAGTTGGCAAATTTACGATTCAACTGAGTACGGAAGTTATCCGGTTGCCCCATCAGTTGCAATTCTCTCTCACCCAGTGTCGTATTAATCTGTGCCACTCCACGGGCCACCTCATTACGGATTTTCTCAAAATCATCTGAACTATGCGCCAAGATAGTAATGATATGATTTCCCTGAGTTTCTCCCGCTTCCACCTTATTGGCTATCGCATTCGAAGAATAAGGTGCATAAACCTCACTCCATGCAAACTCACAAAAACGATTTACATTCTCTACTACACCACAAACAGTATAATCAGTAAAATTAATCTGTACAGGTCCCCGTACAATTCCACACGGATCATTTCCCGTACTCATAACTGCCCCAAAGGTTCGCACATCATAATAATTTTCACAGATGTATTCCTGGGCTTTTTTCACATCATCTGAATTTTTTCCTTTTTTCGTTGTTTCCAGACCGCAAGCAGAATAAGCGTCTGTAAATTTCGCATTGAGTTCTCTATCTGCTTTGATTAAAATATTGTAACCAGCTTCGCCTTCTTTGGCAAGTTCTACATAATTTCTGATTTTTCGCTTTAAACAAACATCTGTTACAAGTCCTATGCTTGTTTCTGGATCAGTTCTCGGCATATTATCAGCATCCGGGTCACCATTTGGGTTTCCATTTTCCACATCAAACAACATGATAAATTCATATCGATTTTGAATTGCCTGTTCTTTCATTTCCAACATCCTTTCTTATTCCGCTACAGAATCATCTGTAGTTGTTTCCTGCTGCTTCTCTTTTTTCGCATAAAGCGCCTTGTTTTGCTGATAATAACCAATGATAAATTTTCCCTGTTCATCCAGCGACAATGTATTTGGAAATGCATCTTCCAACTGATCTATGATATCCCCACAAAGATTTTGATAAAAGACCACATACTTCTCCTTCGCCTTTATCTTTTTTAAATGATGTTGTGAGAGTTGGATCAACTTTGGAAAAACAGTAGCCGGTTTGGAGCAAGCTGAAGAAAAATAGGAATCTTTAATGGTTCGATTCAGATTCCCTCCAGAAGCATCCTGCTGAATTTTTTCCAGCACCGCAAACAATCTTCCACAAAGATATGCTTGATTGGTATTGTCTAAATTTAAAGACATTGTTATTTCCTCCTTTTTGGCCTTTCGATTTAAGCAGCCCTTGATTAGACCTGCTCTAATATGATTCACTTTCTTTTGCTGCGTCTCATCAGTATCTGTTTTTACTCTTGCGATCACAGTTGCAAGCAATGCATCTGGATACCTTGTACCGTTTAAAATGGATGCAAACAGACCTGCAATCAACGGCGGCGGCACTTTTGCATCTTTTGATTTGGGAGAAACCAACTGTTTTTGAATCCAGTACATAGAGACCGGTTTCTGCTTTTCCAAAATACGAATATCTTTTTGATGTGCTGCAACATGCTCCAAAATGACACCAAATCGATTGCGCACAACAAATTTGGTACAAATGCGAGAACTGTTTGCTGTCAGTCCTGCAACATAAAATATGGAATCCGGATCCATTCCACTTAGATCCTTTAACACACCTGTTTTGGCATAATTGTAGACTTGATTCAAATCCTTTTCGGTTTCCTGATCCACGGTTTCCTTTTGATCGGAAGCAAAATCCCCAAACAATAAGGAAAATGCATCAC
>OMAY01001540.1_pt1 | contig 10698 bp, 19 predicted proteins | sample 1673611 | NCBI WGS metagenome assembly OMAY01 (sample SAMEA103958117, study PRJEB25191) | human gut metagenome | biome: human-associated habitat [ENVO:00009003]; feature: intestine environment [ENVO:2100002]; material: feces | place: Germany | collected 2013/2015
ATAACTAAAAACAATTAAAATGCCTACAATTCAGCAATTAGTAAGAAAAGGACGCCAGGTGCTGGTTGACAAAAGTAAGTCACCTGCCTTGGATTCATGTCCTCAAAGACGTGGCGTTTGCGTGAGAGTGTATACAACCACTCCGAAAAAACCGAATTCTGCAATGCGTAAAGTTGCGCGTGTACGTTTGACCAATGGTAAAGAGGTGAACTCTTACATTCCGGGAGAAGGACATAACTTGCAGGAACACTCTATTGTATTAGTACGTGGTGGTCGTGTAAAAGACCTTCCGGGTGTACGTTATCACATTGTTCGTGGTACATTGGATACTGCGGGTGTTGCAGGTCGTACTCAAAGACGTTCTAAATACGGATCTAAACGTCCGAAACCGGGACAACAGGCTGCACCGGCTAAGAAGAAAAAATAAATAGTAGCCTTACACTGTAAACAGTTAAATTAAAAGTAATAACTTACGTTTTAGTTTATTGGAAATGCTAAAGGTTGAGTAAATTCTCCGGAGGGAGAGTTGAAGAAGTCAAGAAGTAAACAACCAAGAACGAAAAACATTATTCTTTCAAACAAATGAGAAAAGCAAAACCGAAAAAACGCGTTATCCTGCCGGATCCCGTGTTTAATGATCAAAAGGTTTCAAAATTCGTAAACCATCTGATGTATGACGGAAAGAAGAATACCTCTTATGAAATCTTCTATGCCGCTCTGGAAACAGTAAAAACAAAACTTCCTAACGAAGAAAAATCTGCCCTTGAAATTTGGAAAAAGGCATTGGATAATGTAACTCCGCAGGTTGAAGTTAAGTCTCGTCGTGTAGGTGGTGCTACATTCCAGGTTCCTACTGAAATCCGCCCGGACCGTAAAGAGTCAGTTTCTATGAAGAACTTGATCCTTTTTGCTCGCAAGCGTGGTGGAAAATCAATGGCTGATAAATTGGCCGCTGAGATTATGGATGCGTATAATGAACAAGGTGGTGCTTTCAAACGTAAAGAAGATATGCACAGAATGGCTGAAGCCAACCGTGCATTTGCTCATTTCAGATTCTAATACTATAAGAATAACCGATAGATTAAAAACTTAAAGTAAAAGGAATTAAAAAATGGCTAAGCAAGATTTACATTTGACGCGTAATATTGGTATCATGGCTCACATTGATGCCGGAAAAACAACAACCTCTGAACGTATCCTGTTTTATACGGGCTTGACTCACAAAATTGGAGAAGTACATGATGGTGCTGCTACAATGGACTGGATGGCGCAGGAACAGGAACGTGGTATTACCATTACTTCTGCTGCTACTACAACTCGTTGGAAATATGCAGGTGATACTTATAAAATCAACTTGATTGATACTCCGGGACACGTTGACTTCACTGCTGAAGTAGAGCGCTCTTTGCGTATTTTGGATGGTGCTGTTGCTGCATATTGTGCAGTGGGTGGTGTTGAACCGCAGTCTGAGACTGTATGGCGTCAGGCTGATAAGTACAATGTGCCGCGTATTGCTTATGTGAACAAAATGGACCGTTCTGGTGCTGACTTTTTTGAGGTCGTTCGCCAGATGAAAGCCGTTTTGGGCGCTAATCCTTGCCCAATTGTTATTCCTATAGGTGCTGAAGAGTCTTTCAAAGGTCTGGTTGACCTTATCAAGATGAAAGCTATCTATTGGCATGACGAAACTATGGGCGCTGACTACACTGTAGAGGAAATCCCTGCTAATCTAGTTGACGAAGCTAACGAATGGAGAGATAAGATGCTCGAAAAGGTGGCAGAGTTTGACGATGCTTTGATGGAGAAATATTTCGATGATCCTTCTACTATTACAGAAGAAGAAGTGCTGAGAGCTCTTCGTAATGCTACTGTACAGATGGCTGTAGTTCCGATGTTGTGTGGTTCTTCATTCAAGAATAAAGGTGTACAGACACTGCTTGACTATGTTTGCGCATTCTTGCCTTCTCCATTGGATACTGAAAATGTAGTTGGAACAAATCCTGAGACAGGTGCTGAGGAAGATCGTAAGCCCAGCGATGATGAAAAGACTTCTGCATTGGCATTTAAGATTGCTACTGACCCGTATGTAGGTCGTTTGACATTCTTCCGTGTTTACTCTGGTAAGATTGAAGCAGGTTCTTATATCTATAATTCTCGTTCTGGTAAAAAAGAACGTGTATCTCGTCTGTTTCAGATGCACTCAAACAAACAGAATCCGGTTGAAGTAATCGGTGCTGGTGATATTGGTGCAGGTGTTGGATTTAAGGATATTCATACAGGTGATACATTGTGTGATGAAAATGCCCCGATTGTATTGGAGTCTATGGATTTCCCGGAACCGGTTATTGGTATTGCTGTAGAACCGAAGACTCAGAAGGATATGGACAAACTGTCTAACGGTTTGGCTAAATTGGCTGAAGAAGATCCGACGTTTACTGTGAAGACTGACGAACAAACAGGTCAGACTGTTATCTCTGGTATGGGTGAGCTTCACTTGGATATCATTATTGACCGTCTGAAACGTGAGTTTAAAGTAGAATGTAATCAGGGTAAACCTCAGGTAAATTACAAGGAGGCTATCACGAAGACAGTTAATTTGCGTGAAGTTTATAAGAAACAATCTGGTGGACGTGGTAAATTTGCGGATATTATCGTAAATATTGGCCCTGTAGATGAAGACTTTACTCAAGGCGGCTTGCAGTTTATAGATGAAGTAAAAGGTGGTAATATTCCTAAAGAATTTATTCCGTCTGTTCAGAAAGGCTTTACTACTGCAATGAAGAATGGTGTGTTGGCTGGTTATCCTTTGGATTCACTGAAGGTTACTTTGCTTGATGGTTCTTTCCACCCTGTTGACTCTGATCAGTTATCATTCGAAATCTGTGCTATCCAGGCATATAAAAGTGCCTGTGCTAAGGCAGGTCCTGTACTTATGGAGCCTATTATGAAACTGGAAGTTGTAACTCCGGAAGAAAACATGGGTGATGTAATCGGTGACTTGAATAAGCGCCGTGGTCAGGTTGAAGGTATGGAATCCAGTCGTTCAGGTGCTCGTATCGTGAAGGCAATGGTTCCGTTGGCAGAAATGTTTGGTTATGTAACAGCTTTGCGTACTATCACTTCTGGTCGTGCAACTTCTTCAATGACTTATGATCACCATGCTCAGGTATCAAGCTCTATCGCTAAGACTGTATTGGAAGAAGTTAAAGGTCGCGTAGATTTGGTATAATCAGAAATAACTTGAAGCTGATGAGGGCTAGCGAATGACTCTTAGCCCTCATGCTTCACCTTAAAAATAATAATTAATTAACTATTACTAATGAGTCAGAAAATTAGAATTAAACTGAAATCTTACGATCACAATTTGGTAGACAAGTCTGCTGAGAAGATTGTGAGAACTGTGAAGGCTACAGGCGCTATTGTTAGCGGTCCTATTCCATTGCCAACTCACAAACGTGTGTTTACTGTAAACCGTTCAACTTTTGTTAATAAAAAGTCTCGTGAACAGTTTGAATTGTCTTCTTATAAAAGACTGATCGACATCTATAGCTCAACTGCTAAGACAGTAGATGCTTTGATGAAATTGGAATTACCAAGTGGAGTAGAAGTAGAAATTAAAGTTTAATAAATTTAAAAATTAACTGAAATGCCAGGATTATTAGGAAAGAAAATCGGAATGACATCCGTTTTCAGTGCTGATGGTAAAAATGTACCATGCACTGTTATCGAAGCTGGTCCTTGTGTAGTTACTCAGATTAAGAGTGTCGAAAAAGATGGCTATGCAGCTGTTCAGGTAGGTTTCCAAGACAAGAAGGAAAAGCATACTACAAAACCGTTGATGGGTCACTTTAAGAAAGCTGGAGTAACTCCAAAGAGACACTTGGCCGAGTTCAAAGATTTCTCAGAAGAATTGAATTTAGGTGATACTATCACTGTAGAATTGTTTAACGATGCTAGCTATGTAGACGTAATCGGTACTTCTAAAGGTAAAGGTTTCCAGGGTGTTGTTAAACGTCACGGATTTGGTGGTGTAGGTCAGACTACTCACGGTCAGCACAACCGTGCTCGTAAGCCGGGTTCTATCGGTGCTTGTTCTTACCCCGCAAAGGTATTTAAGGGCATGCGAATGGGCGGCCAGATGGGTAACGAACGTGTAACCGTTCAGAATCTTCAAGTGATCAAGGTAATGCCGGAACACAACCTTTTATTGGTAAAGGGATCTGTTCCAGGAGCAAAAGGTTCAATCTTATTAATTGAAAAGTAATGGAACTGAGCGTATTAAATATTAAAGGTGAAGATACCGGAAGAAAGGTAACTTTGAACGATGCGATCTTCGGCATTGAACCCAACGATCATGCTATTTACTTGGACGTAAAGCAGTATTTGGCAAATCAACGTCAGGGAACGCATAAGTCTAAAGAGAGAAGCGAAGTATCTGGTAGTACACGTAAGCTGATCCGTCAGAAAGGTGGTGGTGGCGCACGTCGTGGTGATATCAACTCTCCGGTGTTGGTTGGTGGTGGCCGTGTATTCGGTCCGAAGCCTCGTGATTATGAGTTCAAGCTGAACAAGAAAGTAAAATCTTTGGCTCGTAAGTCAGCATTGAGCTACAAGGCAAAGAACAATGCGATTGTTGTCGTAGAGGATTTCACAATGGAAGCTCCTAAGACTAAAGAATTTATAACAATTGCTAAAAACTTGAAAGTGGCTGATAAAAAGTTACTTATGGTTTTACCGGAGAAGAATAATTTAGTATATTTGTCCGCTCGAAATTTAGAGAAGGCAAGTGTAATAACTGCTTCTGAACTAAATACATACGCTGTGTTAAACGCTGTTAATTTGGTTTTAACGGAAAGTTCAGTCGCTGTTGTTGAACAAAATTTTAAAGCATAAGGAGTAGAATAATGGGAATTATTATTAAGCCTATAGTAACTGAGAAACAAACAGCGATCACAGAGAAATTTCCGAATCGCTATGGTTTTCGTGTTTCTCCTGATGCCAACAAATTGGAGATAAAGAAAGCTGTAGAGGACATGTACAGTGTTACAGTAGTTGATGTTAACACCATCAACTACTCTGGAAAGCGTAAAAGCCGTTATACAAAATCAGGTATCATCAACGGCAAGCAAGCTGCTTTCAAGAAAGCGATCGTAACGTTGAAAGAAGGAGAAACAATTGATTTCTTTAGTAATATCTAAAAAGAGAAATGGGAATACGTAAATTAAAGCCCACAACACCGGGGCAGAGACACAAAATTATTGGTGCATTTGATAAAATCACTGCTAGTGCGCCAGAAAAGTCTCTTGTAGTTGGTTTCAGAAAATCGGGTGGACGTAACAACGAAGGTCATCTTACGATGCGTTATATCGGTGGCGGACACAAACGGAAGTACAGAATTATCGATTTCAAGAGAAATAAAGACGGTGTACCGGCAACTGTAAAAAGTATCGAATACGATCCGAACCGTTCGTCTCGTATCGCATTGCTTTATTATGTTGACGGTGAAAAACGCTACATTATTGCACCTAATGGTCTTGAAGTAGGCGCGACGGTTATGTCAGGTGATACTGCAGCTCCCGAGGTAGGAAATGCTTTGCCTTTGCAAAATATTCCTATCGGTACTGTAATTCACAACATCGAACTTCGTCCGGGTCAAGGAGCTGCATTGGTTCGTTCGGCCGGCGTTTTCGCTCAGTTGACTTCGCGAGAAGGAAAGTATGCAATTATCAAATTACCTTCTGGAGAGACGAGAAAGATCCTCTCTACATGTAAGGCTACGATTGGTAGTGTAGGTAACTCAGACCATGCATTGGAAAGATCAGGTAAAGCCGGTCGTTCTCGCTGGTTGGGTCGTCGTCCTCGTAACCGAGGTGTTTCTATGAACCCTGTCGATCACCCGATGGGTGGTGGTGAAGGTCGTTCATCAGGAGGACATCCGAGATCACGTAAAGGCTTATATGCAAAGGGCCTGAAGACGAGAGCTCCGAAGAAGCACTCTTCAAAGTATATTATTGAAAGAAGGAAAAAGTAATCTGATTAATTAAGCAACTATGAGTCGTTCGTTGAAAAAAGGCCCATATATCAGTGTGAAACTGGAAAAGAAAGTTTCGGCTATGGAAGAATCCGGCAAAAAGTCTGTTATCAAGACTTGGTCGAGAGCTTCTATGATTTCTCCGGATTTTGTAGGACATACTTTCGCAGTTCACAATGGTAATAAATTTATTCCCGTGTATGTTACTGAAAACATGGTAGGACACAAGTTAGGTGAATTTGCACCTACTCGTAATTTCCGTGGTCATGGCGGTAACAAAAAGAAATAAGGGTCAGTCGGGAATTTGAGAATTTCAAATAAAAAACAGAATTAAAAATGGGTGCAAGAAAAAAAATATCAGCCGATAAAAGAAAAGAAGCCCTGAAAACAAAGTACTTTGCTAAATTGAACAATGTACCTACTTCGCCCCGTAAAATGCGTTTGGTTGCAGATATGGTGAGAGGCATGGAGGTATTTAAGGCTTTAGGAGTACTGAAGTTTTCTTCTAAAGAAGCTTCTGCAAGACTGGAAAAATTATTGCGTTCTGCTATTGCTAACTGGGAGCAGAAGAATGAACGCAAAGCTGAAAGCGGAGAGCTTTACATTTCAGAAATCTACGTGGATTCTGCTGCAATGCTGAAAAGACTTCGTCCTGCTCCTCGAGGTAGAGGATATAGAATTCGTAAGCGTTCGAACCACGTAACTTTGTTTGTTGACACAATGAGTAAAAACGATAACCAAATTTAAGCAGGATGGGACAGAAAGTAAATCCGATAAGTAACCGTTTAGGAATTATCAGAGGATGGGATTCTAATTGGTACGGTGGCAATGATTATGGTGATGCTTTGTTGGAAGACAGCAAAATCCGTAAATATTTGAATGCCAGACTTGCAAAAGCCAGCGTTTCAAGAATTGTTATAGAACGTACACTGAAATTGGTGACAATCACAGTTTGTACAGCGCGTCCAGGTATTATCATTGGTAAAGGTGGTCAGGAAGTTGACAAACTGAAAGAAGAGTTGAAGAAAATCACGGACAAAGATATTCAGATCAATATCTTTGAGGTGAAGAGACCTGAGTTGGATGCTGTTATTGTAGCTAATAATATCGCTCGTCAGGTAGAAGGTAAGATTGCCTACCGCCGTGCCATCAAGATGGCTATCGCTAACACAATGCGTATGGGCGCTGAGGGTATCAAAGTGTTGATTTCAGGACGTTTGAATGGAGCAGAAATGGCTCGTTCTGAAATGTATAAAGAAGGAAGAACTCCGTTGCATACTTTCCGTGCAGATATCGACTACTGTCATGCTGAAGCTTTGACTAAGGTTGGTTTGCTGGGTATCAAAGTATGGATTTGCCGTGGTGAAGTGTATGGCAAGAAGGAATTAGCACCGAACTTTACTCAGACTAAAGAGAACGGTCGCGGTGGAAATGGCAACAACAACGGTGGTAAGAACTTCAAAAGAAAGAAAAACAATCGCTAACGGATTTGAATTTTAGGAATTATGTTACAACCGAAAAAGACAAAATTCAGAAGACAGCAGAAGGGCAGTCAGAAAGGAAATGCTCAAAGAGGAAACCAATTGGCTTTTGGCTCATTTGGAATTAAATCTTTGGAGACTAAATGGATTACAGGTAGACAAATTGAAGCTGCACGTATTGCGGTAACAAGATATATGCAACGTCAAGGACAGATTTGGATCCGTATTTTCCCGGACAAACCTATTACTCGTAAGCCTGCTGATGTGCGTATGGGTAAAGGTAAAGGTGCTCCTGAAGGTTTCGTTGCTCCGGTTACCCCGGGACGTATTATTATCGAGGCAGAAGGTGTTCCTTATGAGGTAGCTAAAGAAGCTTTGCGTCTTGCAGCACAGAAGCTTCCTGTTACTACTAAGTTTATAGTTAGACGTGATTACGATGCTCAAAATCAAAATGCTTAATTTATTATGAAGATTGCAGAAATTAGAGAAATAGCTACCAATGAATTGGCAGAAAGAATTGAAGCTGAAGTAGCCAATTACAATCAGATGGTTTTAAATCATTCTATCTCTCCGCTGGATAATCCTGCACAGATTAAGAAATTACGCAGAACAATCGCGCGTATGAAAGCAGAATTGCGTCAGAGAGAACTTAACAAATAATAATGGTCCTCATGGAAGCTAGAAATTTAAGAAAAGAAAGAACTGGTGTTGTAGTTAGCAATAAAATGGATAAGACCATTACTGTTGCTGCTAAGTTTAAGGAAAAACACCCTATTTATGGTAAATTCGTTTCTAAGACGAAGAAGTACCATGCTCATGATGAAAAGAATGAATGTAATGTAGGTGATACAGTACACATCATGGAAACTCGTCCTTTGAGCAAAACTAAGAGATGGAGATTGGTTGAAATAATTGAAAGAGCTAAGTAATTATGATACAAGTAGAATCCAGACTTACAGTGTGTGACAACAGTGGTGCTAAAGAAGCTCTTTGTATCCGCGTTTTGGGCGGTACAAGGAGACGTTACGCCTCTGTAGGGGATGTCATTGTAGTTTCTATCAAGAGTGTAATCCCCTCTAGTGATGTTAAAAAAGGTGCAGTATCAAAGGCTTTAATTGTACGTACTAAGAAAGAAATCCGTCGTGCTGATGGTTCTTACATTCGTTTTGATGATAATGCTTGCGTGTTATTGAATAACGCAGGTGAAATTAGAGGAAGTCGTATCTTTGGCCCTGTAGCAAGAGAGTTGCGTGCTGCAAACATGAAAGTGGTATCACTTGCACCTGAAGTACTTTAATTTTGTAAAAGATTTAAGTAATGAGTAAATTACATATTAAAAAAGGCGATACAGTTTACGTAAACTCTGGTGAAGATAAAGGTAAAACTGGCCGTGTGCTGAAAGTTCTTGTTAAAGAAGGACGTGCACTTGTAGAAGGTATCAATATGGTATCGAAAAGTACCAAACCTAATGCAAAGAACCCTCAGGGTGGTATCGTGAAGCAGGAAGCTGCTATACATATCTCAAACTTGAATGTGGTTGATCCTAAAACAGGCAAGCCAACACGTGTGGGAAGAAGAGAAAGTTCTGATGGTAGAACATTTGTTCGTTATGCTAAAAAATCAGGAGAGGAGATTAAATAATGAGTAATACTGCTAGCCTTAAGAAAGAATATGCAGAGCGCATTGCTCCTGCGTTGAAGAATCAGTTCCAGTATACTTCATCTATGCAGATTCCTAAGCTGAAGAAGATTGTTATCAATCAGGGCTTGGGTATGGCTGTAGCTGATAAGAAAATTATCGATGTTGCTATCAATGAACTGACAGCAATTACCGGTCAGAAAGCTGTTGCAACTGTTTCTCGTAAAGATATCGCAAACTTTAAGTTGCGTAAAAAAATGCCTATCGGTGTAATGGTAACTTTACGTCGTGAAAGAATGTATGAATTCCTTGAAAAGCTTGTTCGTGTAGCTTTGCCACGTATCCGTGACTTCAAAGGTATCGAAAGCAAGTTTGACGGTCGTGGAAACTATACTTTGGGTGTTCAGGAACAGATTATCTTCCCGGAAATCAATATCGATTCGATTGATAGAATTCTTGGTATGAACATTACGTTCGTAACTACTGCTAAGACTGACGAAGAAGGTTATGCCTTGCTCAAAGAGTTTGGTCTGCCTTTTAAAAATGCTAAAAACGATTAATACAATATGGCAAAAGAATCAATGAAGGCTCGTGAAGTTAAGAGAGCCAAGATGGTAGCTAAGTATGCCGAGAAGCGTGCCGCTTTGAAGAAAATCGTGAATACAGGTGATCCCGTTGAAGCTTTTGAGGCAGCTCAGAAGTTGCAGCGGATTCCGAAGAATGCAAATCCTATTCGTTTGCACAACCGTTGTAAGTTGACGGGACGTCCGAAAGGTTATATGCGTCAATTCGGAATATCACGTATCCAATTCCGCGAGATGGCTTCAAGTGGTTTGATTCCGGGCGTAAAAAAGTCAAGCTGGTAATTTATTATTTAATATTGTCGGGAGAGTCCCGATTAATTAATTCTTATATAAAATGACAGATCCAATAGCAGATTATTTGACGCGTTTGAGAAACGCCATTCAAGCTAAACACAGAGTGGTTGAAGTTCCTGCGTCGAATTTGAAAAAGGAAATCACCAAGATCCTTTTTGAGAAGGGCTATATCTTGAACTATAAGTTCGTTGAAGATGGTCCTCAAGGTACAATCAAGGTAGCACTGAAGTACGATTCAGTGAACAAGGTCAACGCGATTAAGAAGTTGATCCGTGTATCTACACCGGGTATGCGTAAGTATACCGGTTATAAGGATATGCCGAGAGTAATTAACGGATTGGGTATTGCTATCATATCTACATCTAAAGGTGTAATGACTGACAAGGAAGCTTCTGACCTGAAGATTGGTGGTGAAGTACTTTGTTATGTATATTAATTGGAGGATATAATATGTCTAGAATAGGAAAATTACCGATTAGCATTCCTGCAGGCGTTACAGTATCTGTGAATGATGAGAATGTGGTTTCTGTAAAGGGACCGAAAGGAGAGATGAGTCAGGCTGTACATCCTTCAATCAAAGTTGAGATTGTTGATTCTGAGATTGTTTTTACCATTGATGAGCAGAATGATTCTGTGGAAATGAAGCAGAAGCAAGCTTTCCACGGTTTGT
>OMAY01001547.1_pt1 | contig 10646 bp, 9 predicted proteins | sample 1673611 | NCBI WGS metagenome assembly OMAY01 (sample SAMEA103958117, study PRJEB25191) | human gut metagenome | biome: human-associated habitat [ENVO:00009003]; feature: intestine environment [ENVO:2100002]; material: feces | place: Germany | collected 2013/2015
ACCTCGTCGATTATTATTCCGTTGTTAAGGCTGTCGATTATTGTTGCGTTGTCAGGTTTGTCGCTTGTTTCCGCTTTGCTCACACTGTCTACGCTGTCGGCAGAGCTTTCTGTCTGCACAGGTGAATCATTCGAGCCGTTCTGCTCGGAACAGCCGGAAACAAGCAGCATAGCAGCTGTACAAATCAAAGCCGTTATCTTCTTGTTCATAGTTACTCCTTTCATTCAGCCTGCCATCTTTCAAGGCAGATGTCCTTGCTTGAAAATGCAAAATATACATTGTGAATTCCTGTTATTTTTGTGGGAAGAACCACAGGAATTTTATCAAATTCATCATTTGCGAGTTTGATCACTCCCAACGGTTCGGCATTTCTGTCATCAAGACGAATCTCGATAACGCCCGTGCCCTTTGCGGTAACGAGCAGCTTTTCTGTGCCCTTGCCGAAATCCACGCCCTTTATGTAAGTCCATGCACCCTCTGCCAGCGACTTTACAGCCATTTTGCCGGTGGATATCTGTTCGTACCACATATCTGCGCAGGTGAACATCTCCGCACCGCTGTGAACTTTATACGGGTCGAGCGGCTGAGTCTGCGTGACGCCTTCGCGTGTTGCCTTTGTGACGGGGAATTCCGTATCCGTGTAAGGCAGTAGATCCACGCACATACAGCGGAATCCTCCCTTTGTTTTCGTGCGCTCCTGAATGTGAAGTGTGTGGTGAAGAATGTACTTTGTTCCCTTATATTCGATAAGGTGGGTGTGATTGTTGCACCAGTCCATTCCGGAATCACCGGCGTTTAGGAAGAATCCGCCCTTGAACTGCCAGCTTTCCGGGTCAAGGGGAGTTTTGCTCGTCATACAGCCCATGCTGCATGTTCCCGGCGCCGGAATGTCCGTTCTGTTCCAGTTTTCTCTTGACTGCCAGTCCGTGCTGTATGTGTAGATAAAAGTTCCGTTTTCGTAGTTCAGCTCGCTTGCCTCGAAGAAATACGGAGCGTCTATCGGAACAAAATCGCTGTCAAACGAAAGCATATCCTTTCCCAACCGCACTATCTTAGGTATGTTTGTGTGCAGCGTATTACCGTCAGGTGGGGTCCCTCCGCCGAACGCAAGCCAGCCTGTGCCGTTTTCGTCGATGCATACTCCCGGGTCAAAGGGCGCAGGACAGTTTTCAAGCCCTGGCATATTCTGATAGATTAGCGGCTTTCCGAGAGGGTCGCTCCACGGTCCGAGAGGGTGTTCCGCCGTAAGCACTCCTACACCGCAACCGCTGTTCGAAAAGTAAAGGTAAAAATGAGTTTTTCCGTCCGCCTCAACTCTGGAAGTTATGGACGGCGCCCATGAATTCACTATCCAAGGTGCTATTTTTGCGACGTCTATGAAGCCATGGTATTCCCAGTTCACCATATCGTCAGTTGACAGCATAACGATGGATTTTATGTGAGCATAGCCGTTCTTTCCGTCATCGCCGACTGCCTCGTATTCCTGATGGTCGTTAGTGCCGTAAATATAAAGTCTGCCGTTGTACTCAACGCCTGTCGGGTCGGCGCAGAATACATTCGGCGAAATTGGATTAGCCGTATTTTCCAGCTTGTAGCAATTTTCGCTTAATTTCATTAGCATCACCTCATTGTTTTTTTGGCAACACCGCGCAAAAATCATTTATTGGATTTTGTACGCGTCTTGCTTACATTTTTTCGTCATATTGCACAATACACGCACAATCTTTGCACGGTATTGCTTTAATTTTATTATACACATTGCAATGCAGAAATTCAACAGCATATATTCATTTAATCCACCTTTTAGTCATAATATGCACTTTTGCTCTTGACTTTAGTACGGAATTAAGCTATACTGTAAACGGGGTGATATTATGCGCAGAAGAATAGCGGTCATTACCGCAAGAGCCGACGCATCCGAACAGCGCGATATATTATACGGAATATCCGAAGCCGCATTCCGGAAAGACACCGATGTTGTGGTTTACTCAAACATATACAACCACTGGCAGGACGATAATCTGCTGAATTATGAGAACATAATTTACTCTCTGATTGAGCCGGATTTATTTGACGGCGTTATTGTCACAGCCGAGGCATTCCGGGATATAAAAATAATCAACGATACAATCGATAAAATAAGAGCTGCAAAAATCCCCGCCATTGTTATTGACGGGGAGTTGGATGGATTTAAGAGCGTTTATTCCGATGATGAAACCGACCTGGAGAAAATGACGGAACATCTGATAACGGTTCACGGTTTCACGGACATCGACATACTGACGGGAAGCAGGGACAACGCCTCTTCGCAAAAGCGTCTGAACGGCTGCAAGCGCGCATTCGTAAAGCACGGAATAAGCTTTGATAATATCAGAGTGTATTACGGGAACTTCTGGAACGATTCAGGCGAGGAACTTGCCCGGCGGTATCTCAGCGGTGAAATTCCGCGACCTCAGGCGGTGATATGCACCAACGATTTCATGGCGTTCGGGCTGTGTGATGTTCTTTCGGAGGCAGGAGTGGATATTCCCGGCGAGCTGACAGTAACGGGCTACGACCTGACCGGCGGCGACCATACCGCAGGAAGAATATATCACTATCCGCTGCTGACGACTTACCGCAGAAACCGCCGTAAAATGGGACGGGACGCTGTGGATGCTATTCTCGGCGGCAGTCCTATTCAAGACAATTCCGACAGGTTCGTAAGCGGAAACACCTGCTCCTGCGGCGTCTGCCGTTTGCATCTTTTAGATGAGCTTGTTGCGGAAAAGATAGACCAGTATCACACCATTATGAGCACCGTGGCACAGTTTTCCGGCAGGCTCACCACATCGCGTACTCTTGAGGAATACACCGGAGCGGTAAGCGAGTTTTTCTACCTGCTGCACGGCGCTGACAGGCTGTTTCTGTGCCTTGACAGCGCATGGAACAGTGAACGTTTCAACGGTGGTGAGTTCCTGTGCTGTGCGATAGGTAACGAGTATTCAGAACCTCCGATAAAGTTCAGCAGTGGCGAAACTCCCGTGCCGTTCATTACGGAGCACGATTCCCCTGCGATTTTCTATGTGAATCCCGTGTGCTTTCAGACAAGGCTTTACGGGTATACGGTGCTGGAATACAACCGCCCGGCGAGCTATGATTTCAGCTTCCGCGACTGGAACAAGACTGTTGCGGATACGCTGGAATTTCTGCGAATGAAGAATGATATCCACTATCTCACGCAATGCCAGCGGCAATTCGCACTGTATGATTCGCTGACGGGGTTCTACAATCTTCGTGAATTTGAAAGCATTGTGGAGGAAGCCGGGCATAACTTCTGCATTCAGGCGGTAAGGCTTAGTTTCCCGGACGGCGGAGAATACCTGTTTGGTGAAAACCACCGCAGCGATATAATCGCAGAAACAGCGTCAGCAATAAAACGTGTATGCGCTAAGCATGAAATATGCTGCCGGACCGATGACAACACATTTCTTATCCTGTTCAAAAGGGAAAACGGAATGTTTCCTGAGAAACTGAAAATATCGCTCCACAACGAGGTTTATTCACGGCACGATGAACGGCAGGTTATTATCACATACCACAGTTCCGATAACACGCTGGTCGGAGAACTGCGCTCAGCCGTATTGCTGAATGCAGAGCACGATGTCGGTCTGATAAGCGAACGAAGAAAACTTCCGCATTATAATGAGCTTGCCGACATAAGGGACAGGATAATTTCAATGCCTAATAAGATGCCTAAGCTTTCGGAAGTCAGCAGAAAAATGTGCGTCAGCGAGGGGCATTTCCGTTTGATTTACCGGCAGTGCTTTGATGTAAGTTACAACCGTGACTGCATAAATTCAAGGGTAATGAAAGCCTGCTACTTACTGTATTCTACCGCCATGAGCATTTATGCGACAGCAGTAAGCTGCGGTTACGATGATGAAAAATTCTTCTCACGGCAGTTCAGGCAGGTGACCGGATTTTCTCCGGCAGAATACAGAAAAAAGATACTGCAGTGACGGCAAGAATATTGTGATGATCAATAAACGACAGACCGAGGCGCTGTAAAAAAAAGACTGCCATCTCAAAAAACGAGCTGCAGGAAAAGCTTTTTTCACAGGTGGTAGAGCAACTCGCAGCAAAAGGACTGATCCTGAAAAAGGGAACGATAGTAGATTCAACGATAATAGCAGCACCGACTTCCACAAAAAACAAGGAACGCAAACGCAACTCTGACGCAATATAAATTGAATCGCCGTCCATCTCAGAGCAAGGATAATTCCGTCAGATCGAAGGCACAAATCAAACGTCGGGAATGGGGTGTGCACTTTTTAATTATTCCTAAAAATAACAAAAAGCCGCAAGGCTTGCTCATTAAAAGTTGAGCAGTCCTGTGGCTCTGTTATTTTACTGTTCTAATCTTAGTGCCGCTTCCATAAAAATCTACTTTTAACCCATTACAGCAACATCTGCATATAGTAAAATTCAATCTGTGATTCAGAACTGTGAAATTTAACCACTAAGAATATATAAAGTTGGAGTGATAAGTATCAAAGCTTTTCAGAAGTAAGTTTGATGCAGAATGTTTAAGATTTACGCCAACTGAAAAGCCACTATACCCACGATGCAGATAATACTTCCGATTAAATTGAGCCGTGAACGCTTTTCTCTGCGGATCAGACCTATCACGAAAAGCGTTACAAGGATCATCGGCTGAATGAACGAGTAATTTGCAAGGCTTATAGATATAACCGCATTTTCAAGTAGCATTCCGAGCGTATTGGGAATTCTGGCAAGCACTACCTTAACAACGCCGCTTCGATTATTCTTAATAAGCTCCCTGATATGAACTCTCGGCAGCATTATCAGCGAAATTATCACCATAGCCGGAAGAAGCTGCATTGTTGATGAAGCATACGGAGAGAAACTCCTTATAACCAGCCCATACCCATATTTTGAAACAAGATACAGCACCAATGGCAGAATTATCTGTTTATAGTTTACACTGCCACATTTAGACGACTTTGCAATAAATACAAGGCCTGCGGCTGTTGCAAATATACAAATCAGTTTGATAATATTGAGTTCAGACCCGAAAAGGATATCGGTGAAATAAGACGCAAACAGGGTTATCCCGAGCCACGCTTTCAGCTCAAAAGCAGAAAGCTGTTTCAGCACCCGTGCGCTCATCTGGAATTCAAGCATTTTGCACATTGCAACCAGCAATACCGCTAAAAACGACTGCCAAGTCAAGCTGAAACTTAAATTCTGAAACGGCAGACTTACAGCAAGGAAAACCGACATCGACGAACACATAAGAAATGTAAATTCATCGCCGGAGAAGTTGGCTTTGGCAGCGGCGTATTTATCATTCAGCGAGCATATTGTATATCAGGCTGTCACAGCGAGCATCAGAATAACAACGTTCATAATCGACCTCTATTATGATGAATAAAAAACATACAGACACATTTATTTACCTGTCCAGAATGCATAGTCGGTTCTTGATGTTCCGTCGCTGAAATATGCTTTCGCACATATTTTGTTCTTTGTGTCGGATTTTATCTTTATATTTTTCCACACGAAAACAGTGTTCTCGTCATCGGAAAGTTCGCATCGGGACATTCTGCCGTACGAAATATCATTTATATATAGCTCCACTGCGTCCGCATTTGAATAAACCTTTACAAAAGGCACATCACAAGCCCTGAATTCATGCCTGCGTTCAGTTATATAAACGGTTTTTTCGCTGCTCCATACGGACCTGTAAAAGAAATATACATCCTTTGGAATACGCTCCCTTGTGCAAAGTCCCTTGTCGTTGAGCGACTTTGTATCTCCCTCTGTTCGCCCGTAGGACGCAAAATCGAACATACACCATATAAATTCAGCCCACAGGTACTTTCTGACCGAGAATTGTTTCCACAATATCTCGTGTAGTTGCGACTGATAGTTCTCATAATGCCGTACTCCGACAGGGTCTATGTCGCTTTCCCAATCTACATTGTCCTTGTGCTGCGAAATCGCCCCACCGCCGCCGTATTCGGAAATGCAGACAGGGCGCTTTTCCTTTTCGTTATGGTATAGATCAAGCCATTCGCCGAAATTCTCCGCACTGCCGGCCTCCTTATACCAGCCAAAATAACGGTTATACCCGACCACATCGGCAGGAAGCTCCAGAAATCTGCCGTAAAACTGATTGTCTGCAAAGGTTTTCAGCCTTGTATCATCCTCTTTACAAGCAATTTCATAAAGCTCGCTGTAAAGCCCGAATATTTCATCGGTCATCTGGTGAAGTTCGTTGGACAATCCCCAGACAATAACTGACGGATGATTGTAATTTTGCCTGATAAGCTCACGAAGCTGCTGTTTTGCATTATCTCCAAAGCCGTCTGAAAGGACATGAGCATCGCTTTCATCGGCAGACATTTTATTGATTATGCCTATCTCCGTCCATACGCACAGACCCAGCCTGTCGCATAATGAATATTCGTGGTCACAATGCTGGTAGTGAGCCATTCTTACAGCGGTACAGCCCATGTCACGAATGATATGATAATCCCGCTCACGCTGAGCGTCAGTCATTGCCCAGCCGGATTCGTAACTGTCCTGGTGGTAGTTCACCCCATGGAGCGGATATGGCTTGCCGTTGAGGAAAAATCCATTATCGGCATCTATGCGGTACGAGCGTATTCCGAATTCCTGTTCAATGCTATCGACGGGTTTTCCGTTGCAGAATAAGGTTATCTCCGCACGATAAAGGGTGGGAGAGTTTACTCCGTTCCAAAGTTTCGGGCAGTTGATTTTTCCCGAAAGCGTTATCCTGTCTTTGTCCGCTCTGCCGAAAAACTCCGTTACAGGCTTTCCCTGCGGATCATATATCACAGCTTTAGCCTCTGCGGTTTCTGCTTTATCCAGCTTGACAAGTATGCCTATATCCGCAGATGTTTCTGAAATATTGCGTGGGGTTATATATACTCCGCAGGAGCCGCTGTCGTTCAGAGCAATATGAACAGGCTCGACTGCAATAAGCTTTACACCCCTGTACAAGCCGCCCATTTTTGTGAAATCGCCATTGTCGGTTATCGGCGCAATATAATCGGTGGGAGCATTCGATACGATAACAGCTATCAGATTGTCTTTGTCCGGGTATATATAGTCCGTAATATCAAATCTGAATGCTGAATACCCTCCGCTGTGTTCTTCTGCAAACCTGCCGTTGATATAGACTTCCGCAACAGTATTTGCACCTTCAAATTCCAGATAGAGTTCTTTTCCGCTGCATTCTTCAAAACTCAGCGCAAGGTTTCTGCGGTAGCATACAGTTCCACGGTAGTAGTCCCCACCGTCTGCAGCTGTCATTCTGCCTGTGCTGTCTTCGGAGTTGTATGTATGCGGAAGTTCAACAGGCTGCCATGATGTATCTTCATATTCGGGAGAGATAGCATAATCTTTCGATATATTCATTCCTGCCGGAAGCTTTGTGAATCTCCAGAAATCGTTTAGTTCCCTGACTGTTCTCAAAAAATCACCCCTTTGTATTTTAACAGATTATAACGCTTATTGACAAACAAGTCAATGAATGATATTATTAAGATATAACGATTTTAGCACAGGCGGTGAATTAATTTTGAAATTCTACGATTATCCGATAATCAGTAAAGAAGGCAGTCTTCCTGTCTTTTTGGTGAGCGTAGGGCTGAACGAATGGCAGTATCATGTAATCTGCGGCAATGGTGACAATTATGCCAAGGCTCTTTATTGTACAAAAGGCAGCGGCGTACTTATAATAAATGGGGAGAAACATATAATAAATCCGTACACCGCATTCTTTATTCCTGCCGGCTGTCCGCATGAGTATTATTCAACGGACGAATCCTGGGATACGCATTGGATAAAACCGTCAGGAAAATCCTGCACCGATATGCTTAAAGCACTCGGCTTCGACAAGCCGAAAATCTTCCCTCTTCCAAAGGAAGAAATTACATATCTTGACCACTGTTTCAGATGTATGCACGAGGCACTTCTCTCTGACAAGGTTGACGGAAATTTCAGAGCGTCGGGCTATCTGTACAGCTTTTTTATTGAATTGAGCCGTCTTGCAACGAAAGGAAAAGGCAGTGTACAAATCGCCCCTGCAGTAACGAAGGCAATCGCTTATATTGACGAGAATTATATGAAACAGCCAGGTCTTGAATCCATAAGTAAAGCAGCAGGCGTTTCTTCGCAGCATCTGTGCAGATTATTCAGACAGACCCTGAACTGTCGACCGATGGAATACATCACAAAGCGTAAGATACAAGCAGCCAAAATGCTTCTGGCGGAAACACGGAAAACGGTCGAGCAGATAGCTGAAGAAACAGGCTTCTGTGACAGCAGTTATTTTTGCAAGATTTTTAAAAGGTTAGAGAGTATTACTCCGTCGCAGTTCAGAAATGCAGAACAGGTTCTATGAAATTCGTAAATTGACCGCCGGCATCGTATGAAAAACAAAAAGGCATCACGTTTTGATACATGGTGCCTTTTTTCTATTGTAGCTTTGCATAAACCTGCCGGATACGATCAGTTATTTTTACGTCCGGCTCTGTTAAGCAGCAGTAGCGATACCATAAGTATCAAGGGAAATGCACAGCCCGAAAGCATACCTTTCTGCATATCATTACCTGCATTCTGGGTGATATTTCCTACAATAGCAGGACCGAGTGCTCCGCCGAGGTCGCCTGCCATAGCGAGAAGTGCAAACATTGCAGTACCGCCGGTGGATATTTTGCCTGAGCAGATGCTGATAGATCCCGGCCACATGATACCTACCGAGAATCCGCACATTATGCAGCCGAGAAGACCGATTATAGGTATTCCCGACAGGGAGGCGGTGATATAACAGATCAGACATAGCATTGCCGAGCCTATCATAAATTTCATAAGATCGAGCTTTTCGCCGTACTTCCCGTAGAGCGTACGGCTTATGCCCATTGTCACCGCAAACATACACGGTCCTGCAATATCTCCGACTGATTTAGTCAGTCCGAGAGCGGATTCTGCAAATGCCGACGCCCACTGCGCCATTGAAAGCTCCGAGGCTCCCGCACATACCATAAGCAGTATCGCAAGCCAGAACAGCGGTACTCTGAGCAGGTCACGGATACGCATACCCTTGCCGTCCTCGACAGGATGTTCAATGGGACATACTGAAAAATTGTATATGTTCACAAGTGGAATTATCGCCCAGATACAAGAGAGCCACTTCCAGTTTTCTATGCCGAAAACAGTAAAAAACAGTGTTGAAATGAGTATGACTCCGACCGAACCCCAGCAGTAGAATGAATGCAGCAGACTCATTGCGGCTTCTTTATGCTCAAACGGGCAGGCTTCAACTATCGGACTTACAAGCACCTCGGTAAGACCGCTTCCCATTGCATATATGATTGTGCTTACGATTATTCCTGTGAACGGGTCGGGAAGCAGTTCAGGCAAAAAGGCAAGTCCGATAAGTCCCAGTGCCGAAAAAGCCTGCGAACCGATAACGCATTTCCGATAGCCGATTTTGTCGGCAAAACGTGCGCACAGCACATCTATGATAAGCTGAGTAACAAAAAATACCGACGAGATAAGGGCAATTTTTCCAAGCGGGATACCATAGCCGTTGTGAAATGTGAGAAATAGAAGCGGGGCGAAATTAGCCGCTATTGCCTGCGTGATGAATCCAAGATAGCAGGATATAAGTGTTTTTCTGTAATTCACAGCCATATTGACAAACTCCTTGACGATTGATATAATCAGATTATATAACAAACATCATAACATTTCAATGCACAAAATCACATTTTTATTACACAATATCGTAAATCGGGTGAGAATATGAGTGATGAAATCAAAAAGGACAGGATAATAACGGATGAAACAGGATTTGAGAACATCGGCTATTTCTGCCGCAGATTCAAAAAGCTGTACGGCGTTACGCCGATAAATTACAGAAAATACTATTGCAGTGCAGAGCGTAATTCAATGAGAAATATACATTCTGACACAAATGTCCTGTCGGGCTGATGAAATAGCTAAACTTGATAAAAAGATATCAGATTTAAGAGAGTATGACAAAATCTGCAAGCAGAGAAAAGAACACCTTAATAATACAACTCAGATTATTGATGAAATCTTGTCCGAAGGTTCAATATCCGATGTTAATTTGCGAATGCTTGTCAAACGAATTCTTATTCATCAAAATGAAGATAAAAGCCTCGACATAAAATTTGAGATGAACGGAGAGTTTAATGGAACTGTCAGCGTGTTTATTGAGCCAACAGAAGAATTAGAAAGTGCATAGAAATTAAAACGAAATCCGCAGTATCGCCTGCGGATTTGTTCGTTGCATATATGAATATATTAACCGACAGACGCATTAGCTATGGTAGTGCGTTTTAGCATAAAATCAGTTAAAAACCGTTCTTAGAGCCAGCGCGTCTGCCCATTTATTTTTACTGGAGCAAAAGAAAAAAGCCCGATAAAATCGAGCTTTTCGTGGTGCGGATGACGGGACTTGAACCCACATGACCTTGCGATCACTAGCACCTGAGGGTGGGGTAACGACAGTGAATAATAAGTTAACTCATACCCTTATCCTACTGATAACCCCCTTATCCATCTCATGCACCGTATCGCACAGC
>OMAY01001551.1_pt1 | contig 10629 bp, 11 predicted proteins | sample 1673611 | NCBI WGS metagenome assembly OMAY01 (sample SAMEA103958117, study PRJEB25191) | human gut metagenome | biome: human-associated habitat [ENVO:00009003]; feature: intestine environment [ENVO:2100002]; material: feces | place: Germany | collected 2013/2015
CTTAATCATCATGTTTATGTTAAGTATTACTTTGAGAATATGTTATAATCCAACATTTTTATTTGATAAGTATTCAGAATATATGAGTCAGAAACATTCACAAGAATTGTTAAATAGGATTAATGATGATAAGAAAGTTAAAGATCTACTTCCAAGACTATTATATATGTTAGGTGCAGATAGAGTATGAGTAATACAATATCACAATGGTATTTCTGATTGATTATATGGTTCTATGCGATTTGAGTTATGTGGAGAAAACGCACACTCAATCAAAGAACAATATGATAATTTTCATCTTAGTTGATTAAATCTTCCTGATTATTTAAAAACACATAATCAGTTTATCGGTAACTTAACTACTTTAGAACAAATAGATCATGTAATGTATGATCGATTTGGAAAAAATAATGTAGAATATTTAGCATGTACTCTACTAAAAGATGATACTGGAACTCCAACAGGAATTTTAGGATTCACTTGAGAAAAAGAAAACGAAGTAGGATATGAAGATAGTACTATTAAAGAGAATTTAATTAGATACGGAGCAATAATAGGACAATATATAAAACCAAATATAATAAACAATGCCAAAATTAAGTAATGTAAAGGAAAAATATGTTAATGGATATCAAGTAGACAAAGAAACAGAAGATGTTATTTATTCAGATTCAAAACATCTGTACTTAGATAAATATGATAATAAGCCTTATGTATCTGTAACAACATTGATACATAAATATGTTAATGAGTTTGATTCAGCATTCTGATCTGCATATAAAGCTTGCGAAGCTTTAGTAGAACCAGAAATTTTTAAAGTTGTTAAAACTACATTACTAAATACAAAACGTTGAAATCCAACTTTACTTGAAAAGTTAAATATCAACGAAGAAGAGTTTGAAAATAAACGGGCAGAAATACTTCAATCGTATGAAGTAGAAAGAAATAAATCTTGTGAAAGAGGTACAAAAATACATGCTCAATTTGAAAACATGTATTATCAATCTGAAGAACAAGATCTAAAAAAGTTTGGACTTGGAGGAAAGTTTACTTGCAAAAAAGGATACTATCAGTTAGATTTAGAAAAAGGAGTATATCCTGAATTTATGATTAGTTATAAATCAGATGATGGAATACTAAGAATTGCAGGACAGTTAGACTTACTCATTAAAGACGGTAATGATATTTATATATACGATTATAAAGGACTCCCTCTAGATACAAAAATTCCAACTAAAAACGGATGCATATCTGGAAGCTTCCGCAAAAGGACTTGATCTGGAAGAAGAAAACGGATACATCACTGACCTGGATTACAATAGTTTTGGCATCAGTGGTTATGGAGCAGGTATCGATTTAGGAGCAAGCTATCAGGTGATGAAGAATCTGACTGTTTCTGCCGCCATTCTTGACTTGGGATTCATTTCCTGGGGCAAATCAAGTACTCAAATAGCTGAATCAGATAAGAATACTACTATTGATAAAAATAACTATAGCGAATCATCCGATGTGCTGGACTTTGATTTATTCGGTTTGAAGAAGAAGGAAAACAAATCACGCACCACCTCCTTATCACCGACTATGGTTATCGGAGGGGAATACGGATTACTGAACAACAAACTGGGATTAGGATTATTATCAACAACCCGTTTCGGCCAGTTAAAAACGTATTCTGAATTGACATTCTCCGCCAATTATCGTCCCAATACTTTGATTAATACTACGTTGAGCTATTCCATGTTACAAGGTGGCGAAACATTCGGTATTGCTTTCAAGATAGGTCCTTTGATGCTGGGTACTGACTATATGTATTTTGGAAATAACTCCAAACATGTGAATGCCTTTATCGGACTTTCTATTCCTTTGGGAAAGAAAATATAATAGCTAGGAGTTACAGGCTACAAGCTACGAGTGCTATGCAGAATAATAGCGCAGCAACTTGTAGCTTGTAGCTTTTGTGGCTTGTAACTATTTAATCGTTATCATCGTTGCCCCGAAACCATATTCCTGGAAAGAGGCATCCTGATGCCGGAAAGTAGGATATTTACGTTTCAGTTCATCCAGCAACGCTTTACGAAGTACACCGTCACCTTTTCCGTGGATAAAGACAATACGCTGTTCACGTTTATTCTTATACTGTTCCAGCACTTCACGGAATTTATCCAGCTGATAATTCAGTATCTCGCTGTTGCTCATTCCATGAGTATCATCCAGCAATTCACCAATATGAAGGTCTATCTCAATAATGCCACTTTGTCCGCCACGTTTCACAATCGGCTGAGATTTGGGTTTGTCTACCACTGTTTTCTTAAGCAAAGCTGATTGCAATTCTTCAGCAGAAACATACACTTGTTTAGTGGGAACATCATCCTTTACTATATCGTAAATCAATGCAGGCGTTTCAAAGAACTCCGACTCCTGGAATGTATGCAATTTATAGAACTTCACCGTATCAATACGGAGTTCCACGCTTACTGCCGGCTTCATAGCAAACGAACGCCCTTCCTTAAAAGCAATAAATTGCACAGCTACGTGTTCACGATCATTCAATTCTGCTTTTTCAAATTCTTCCAGCAAGAATTTTGTATTCGGCTCTACTACTCCATTGGAACGGACCTCCCATGCTTTTCCTTCAGCACAGAGATAGGTATAATACAAATAATAGTTACTGTCATTCACCAGATAAGCTTCAAAAGGAGTCGTGCTGACTGCTTTGATATCTTCCGGAACGAAAGCCAGAAAAACATTCAGCACATCCCCACCACGCATTTCCGGCTGACGAAAAGCAGAAACTTGAGGCTTAGACAAATGTCCCATTTCTTTTTCTTCATGTACAGGATGGGAAATAGAAGATCGCACCGGCTTCTCTTCTACTTTCTTCGGAGTAGCTTTCGGCACCGGTCTCGTCATATTATAATCATCCGTATCAATCACCACACACTCACGTATGGGCATCGGGATATCAAATCCATCGGCATCTTCTACCAACACAATATCCTTTCCCCGAAATCCCGTCACAATACCGCCCCCGATCTCATTCAGGAAGCGTACTTTATCACCTATTTTCATATTCTTTCTATTTAAGTATTTGACGAATTAGAATTTACGATTGAAGTTCGAAAGCCCAATCGCTCTACAAAGATACGGCAACTCAATAAAAAAAGATAGAAAAAAGAGAATAAATATCCGTACCTTTGCAGCCCGTAAAGAAGTTTATCATGAAAGAAGATCCAAAACATATCCGTATCAGTGAATTTAACTATCCGTTACCGGATGAACGTATCGCAAAATTCCCTCTACCAGTGCGCGATCAGTCCAAACTCCTGGTCTACCGCCATGGTGAAGTATCCGAAGACCGCTTTACTTCACTTCCATCCTATCTCCCGACGGGAAGTCTGATGATATTCAATAATACAAAAGTGATACAGGCACGCCTGCATTTCCGTAAAGAAACCGGCGCTCTCATTGAAGTCTTTTGTCTGGAACCGATTGAGCCGAACGATTATGTGCTTAATTTCCAGCAAACCGAACATGCCGCCTGGCTTTGTATGATCGGTAATCTGAAGAAATGGAAAGAAGGTACGCTGAAACGGGAAATGACTGTAAAAGAGCAACCGATTACTTTGACTGCTACCCGTGGTGAATGCCACGGCACCAGCCATTGGGTAGATTTCCGTTGGGATAATCCGGAGATAACTTTTGCTGATATCCTTGAAGTATTCGGTGAACTTCCCATTCCGCCTTATCTGAATCGGGATACACAAGAAAGTGATAAGGAAACTTATCAGACTGTCTATTCTAAAATAAAAGGTTCAGTAGCCGCTCCGACCGCTGGGTTGCACTTTACTCCCCGTGTATTGGACGCATTAAAAGAAAAAGGAGTAGATTTGGAGGAATTGACATTGCACGTAGGCGCAGGAACTTTCAAACCTGTAAAGAGCGCAGAAATCGAAGGACATGAGATGCATACCGAATATATATCTGTTTCTCGCGGGACAATTGAAAATCTGATTGCCCACAACGGAAAAGCAATTGCCGTAGGCACTACCTCCGTACGAACACTGGAAAGTCTCTATCATATCGGTGTCACCCTTCTGAAAAATCCGAATGCAACAGAAGAAGAACTTCATGTTCATCAATGGCAGCCTTATGAGACAGCTGAAGAGACTGCAAGTATCACATCTGTAAAAGCGTTGCAGGCCATTCTCGATTACTTGAACCGCCATGATATGGAAGCGTTGCACACCAGTACGCAAATTATTATTGCACCGGGCTACGACTACAAGATTGTAAATACCATGGTCACTAATTTCCATCAACCACAAAGCACCTTACTATTACTCGTCTCCGCCTTTGTAAAAGGCAATTGGCGAAACATATATGACTTTGCATTAAACCATGATTTCCGTTTTCTAAGTTATGGGGATTCTTCATTATTAATACCGTAACCTGTATATACAAATTAAAATACCTAATCATGAACGACGAACTAATATTAATTGAAAATAAGATATACGAAGTGCGTGGCACCAAAGTCATGTTGGACTTTGACTTAGCAGAACTCTATGGAATAGAAACAAGAACATTAAAACAGGCAGTAAGACGAAATATTGAAAGATTTCCTGAGGATTTTATGTTTATGCTCACCAAAGAAGAAGCTAACAATCTGATACACATAGGGGTATCACAAAATGTGATATCCCCTGAATATAATGTTGGCTCTACAAACATATTTGCTTTTACAGAAAATGGTGTATCAATGCTTTCATCTGTTCTGCGTAGCCCGCTTGCCATTCAAATCAATATCAATATAATGCGAACATTTACGCGGATGCGCCAACTTGTTTTTGCATACAAAGAAGAGAGTCTTTCCACAAAAGATGAACTAAAACAAATAAAACAACAGCTCGCCGAAATAGCTGAAGATTTGGAAAGCAACGAACAAGATCATGAGAGCCTTTTCAACGCCATTGCCGAGATATCCCTCAAACTACAGCTTAATCAATCCAATCCCGGGCGTGTTACTGTGAAAGGATTTACCAAAAAGATTTATAACAATGAACAGCGATAACAACCAAGAAATGTTTCCTATCGTCGACGAACAGGGAAACATCACAGGCGCCGCTACCCGTGGCGAATGCCACAGTGGCAGCAAACTATTGCATCCGGTAATTCACCTTCATGTTTTCAATTCCAAAGGCGAACTGTATATGCAGAAACGTCCCGAATGGAAAGATATACAGCCGGGAAAGTGGGATACTTCCGTAGGAGGACATGTAGACCTGGGTGAAAGTGTAGAAATGGCATTGAAGCGCGAAGTACGGGAAGAGTTAGGCATCACCGACTTTACTCCCGAAACCATTACAAGTTACATCTTTGAATCCGCACGCGAGAAAGAGCTTGTCTTTGTACACAAAACGGTTTACGACGGCGAGATACAACCAAGCGATGAATTGGACGGTGGTCGTTTCTGGACCATAGAGGAGATTAAAGAGAATACGGGGAAAGGTGTGTTTACACCGAACTTTGAGGGGGAGATAGAGAAAGTAATCGAACAGAAAGCACTATGAAGAATATAGAGCTAACCAACCAACAGCGTATCTACTTAGGATTGGAACCGGTAGAAGATAATTGGATAAAAAAACAAATAAGAGACAATCTTTGGATATACATAAACGGAACAACCATCTGCAAAAGGATTTCCATCTCCGATGTCTCCTATACAGAAGAACAACTGGACGCACCGGTCGATGCCTCTTTCACCACATTACAGCCCAAAACAACAAAAGGTAAAGCAAAGAAGCTGACGCCCTCGTCTGTATCGGGCATTCAGCCCACAGGCGTCTATTTCTACTATAACAGCGGGAAAATGCTCATTGCCAGTTATACTACTCAGACAACTTTCTACAATAATGAGAAGGATTCATTCGAATACCATCCGATAGAAGAACTACCCGCACTATTGGAACAATGGATTGCAGATAGCACAGAAGAAGATCTGGCCGCATTAGAAGCCTTTCGCACCGCCAAACGCAAACATTGCATTTTCAAAGAAGGTGATTTCTTCCGCTTCAAGATGGGAAGGCGAATGTATGGATATGGACGCATACTGATGAACATCGACAAGTTCAGAAAGACACAGAAGTACAAGGAGAAGGACTATACCTGGTTCCGCAGTCTGATGGGCAAGCCGTTGCTTATCAAAGTCTATCACAAACTTAGTTCATCCGCAGAAGTCCCGGTAGAGGAACTGACCGCATGCACTGCCTTTCCGTCTCAAACCATCATGGATAACATATTCTATTATGGTGAGTGCGAAATCATCGGCCATAAAGAGCTGGAACTTACTGAACTCGACATGCCTATATCTTACGGAAGAAGCATCGACAGCCGAGAGCCGGAACTTGTTTATCTACAATACGGACTTATCTATCAAAAGACAAGCACATGCCGGTTCAAAAAGTACCTGAAAGACGAACATGCCGCCGATCCAGGAAGATGTGAGACTAATCCTTATAGTGGAAACGGCATAGGTTTCCATATTGACATAGCCAGATACCCTGAACTAATGCAGAGGTGTATTGAGGTACAATCCAACTTGCCTTATTGGAACAGTGACATATATCGGGTGAACTACGATTTGCGCAACCCAAAGAACGAAGCTATTAAACGAGAAATATTCAACCACTTTAACCTTGATACTAACTGTAATTATGCAGAACTTTATCAAAGCATCTATTTAAAATAATCCCATTAATCTGCAACTTCTAATACAAAAAATCTCCTAAACACTTGACATCGCCTCCTCGATGTCGTATATTTGTACCGGTAAATCTATTTAAGATTCAATTTTAAATTAGCATAAACGGAGGGGCATCGCTTCTCCATTCTTTTTTTATCTCTACTGTTCCCATTTGAAATGCCACATGTCAGTTCCCCGAATGCCACACCTCAACAACCTAAATGCCAGCCATTTCACCTATTGAGGTGTGGCATTTGACTCACTGAGGTGTGGCATTTCGGTTATTCAGCCCTGCGAAACGGATGATGCAATTGAGGTAAACGGATGATGCGTTTGAGGCAAACAGATGATGCGTTCGGGGCAAACAGATGATGCGTTTGAGGTAAACAGACGGTCTGTTCCGAAAGCAAAAACGGGAGGTTTGAGCCTCCCGTCTGTTAATCTTATATAAATCTGCTCTTGACAAAAAAGTAAAGTTACCCCGTCATTCCTTGAACAAATCGTCCAAAAGCACCTGGCTCTGAACACAACCGGAATACATATTCTCTTTTAACCCGTAAGTGGTGACAAAAGTCAGCATCAACGATTTTCGTGTATTTGTTTCTTCTCGAAAAGCGGCAATCTTGTTTCTTAACTTTTCTTCATAGCCTTTGTCTATCGCAAACACCGTAGAGTAATATTTCATCTCACAGAGATTTGCAGTTTCATCCTTACGATCAATTACCAAGTCTATCTGTGCCCCTTTATCTACAGTAGAACTACTCCATGAACAAACCAACGTCTGCACACCGGCTATTCCGAGTGCCGCCTTTATCTGCCGCACATGGTCCAGACAAAGCATCTCGAAGGCATAACCGCTCCACGAGGCATGTAGTGGAGTGTTCTGCGAAGTAGTCCAGAAATGTTCATCGCGGTAACGATTGGTACGTATGAAGCGAAAGTAAAATAAAGTGTAGAAGTCCACCAATTGAAACAAAGCATCCCGCTGCAACCTTCCTGTCGGGTTCATCCTCGGCTTTCCGAAAGGTTCATAACGGCGAATAAAACCACAACTCTCCAATTCTTCAAGGGCTATGCTGAAAGCCCCGTTATTGGTCAGTCCTGTGATCCTGAGCAATTCTTTACGATTCAGCCCTTTAGCCTTCGTGGCAAGTGCAGTTACTATCTGTATATGCAAACCGGCATTCTTGAACAAGGCACGATAGAGGTTTTCAAATTCATCGGACAGCTCTGCTCCACTTTCAAAAAACAACCGGTCAATGTTCTGCGCCAAACTGCGGTCTTTCCGCATAAAAGAAAGATAATAAGGAATGCCGCCCATCACCATATAACACTCTGCAATGTCTCGATGGGAATAAGAGAAACCATTCGCCATGAAGTACTGCTCACATTCATTAAGCACAAAAGGTTCAATAATCATCCGGTGCGTAATGCGGTTGTGCAAACCACCGCGATTCTTTATCAACTTGTTTATCATCCATGAAGTGGCAGAACCGCAAACAATCAGCTTCACATCCGTGCGAACAGCTGCCCAGCTATTCCAGAAATTCTCGAGTGCACTGACAAACCCCGATTTAGGCGTATCCATCCACGGCAGTTCATCTATAAAGATCACCTTCGGCCCATCGGGTAATGTCTCCAGATAACGGGCAAGTTTATAAAAAGCCAAGATCCAGTTTTCGGGTACAGACAAGGTAGACGATTTTTTATGCCTTTGAAGAGCAATGCCGAAGTTCGTCAACTGCTCTTTCATATTTGCATTATCCATCCCTGTTACATAAAAAGCAAAGTTGTCCGCTGCCATCTGACGGATAAGAAATGTTTTCCCTACACGACGACGACCATAGACCGCTACAAACTCCGACCTATTGGAACTGATGTATTCCCTTAAGGCTTCCAATTCCTTTTTACGTCCTATCAACTTTATGTTCATCGGTCTTTCCTCCATTTATAACTTGCGCAAACATAATAAAAAACACTCGTTTGCGCAAATTATAAACTTATAATCTGCGCAAATACCAATTTTTACCCCCGTTTGCGCAAATTATGATTCCATCGGCTACGTTAATCAAAAAAAGTCCCGCCTTTCTCTTCTGGAAAAGCGGGACTTGTCATTATCGTTTAATTCAGCTTACTTCGCCAAATCTTCAATCACTTTCATTATCTTCTGACCGATTTCTTCAGCCGCTTCCACTGTGGAAGCTTCGCTATACACGCGAATAATCGGTTCGGTGTTACTCTTGCGCAAGTGTACCCACTTATCAGCAAAATCTATTTTCACTCCATCGATGTCATTGATTTCTTCATCCTTATAAAGTTCTTTCACTTTAGCCAGAATAGCATCCACATCCGTTTCAGGAGTCAGGTCTACACGGTTCTTTGCCATGAAATAAGACGGGTAAGTTGCACGAAGTTCACTCACTTTCTTACCCTCATGTGCCAGATGGCTCAGGAACAAAGCAATACCCACCAATGCATCGCGACCGTAATGACTTTCCGGATAAATAACTCCACCATTGCCTTCACCACCGATTACAGCGCCTACTTCCTTCATTTTAGTGGTTACGTTCACTTCGCCCACAGCAGAAGCAAAGTATTCCTTACCATACTTACGGGTTACATCGCGCAACGCACGTGTAGAACTCAAGTTAGAAACCGTATTGCCCGGAGTATGCTTCAACACATAGTCAGCCACACTTACCAGCGTATATTCTTCACCATACATCTTTCCATCTTCGCAAATCATTGCCAGACGGTCAACGTCAGGGTCTACCACAAATGCCACATCCGCTTTTCCCCCTTTCATCAAGTTCATGATGTCTCCGAGATTCTTTTCAAGCGGTTCCGGGTTGTGCTGGAAGTTTCCGGTAGGTTCACAATATAGTTTCTCTACGTGTTTCACCCCCAAACGTTCGAGAAGTTCGGGAAGAATGATACCGCCTACTGAGTTTACACAGTCAATAGCCACGCGGAAATTCGCTTTTCTGATAGCTTCTACATCTACCAGGTTGAGCGCCAACACACTATCTATATGTTTTTGATTATAAGTCAGGTCCTTGCGATACGAGCCCAGATGGTCTACATCAGCAAATTCAAATTCTTCTGCCTCAGCAATACGAAGTACTTCATTGCCTTCGGCTGCATTCAGAAATTCGCCACGTTCATTCAGCAATTTCAGAGCGTTCCATTGTTTGGGGTTGTGCGATGCTGTCAGGATAATACCGCCACTGGCACCTTCCATGGTTACAGCCAATTCAGTAGTTGGAGTAGAAGCCAAATCAATGTCGATTACATCCCAGCCCATACCCATCAGAGTACCTACTACTACATTCTTCACCATTTCACCCGAAATACGGGCGTCGCGTCCTACTACAATTTTGTTACTTTTTACCGTGCACGTTTTGCGAATAAGTGTGGCATACGCTGATGTGAATTTCACAATGTCAAGCGGATTCAAGCCCACACCCGCTCCTCCGCCAATGGTTCCGCGGATTCCAGAGATAGATTTGATTAGAGTCATAGGTTTTTAACTAAGATTTATATTGGTGTTTTAATTCAGTGCTTTGCTGAATGTCCAAATATCATAATAGTATGGATTGACGTATTGTTGCGCTGACGAATGTCCTACCTTGGAAGGAACGATCAAACGTACGTGAGCATAGTTGCGCACAAACGGTAACGCCAGCAACCAGCCTGCAGGTACGGCTGTTGACTGGTAGTAGCTTGCCCAGTAATAGTCCATCTGAATGAAAGTACCATACACATAGCTGCCTTCAGCTACATAACGGAATACAGCAGGATTCGTATAAAGCTGATTTGCATCTCCCCACTCTTCCAGAAAAACATTGAAACAAGTAGTGTCACGTGTCATTATATCTTCCTCGATA
>OMAY01001556.1_pt1 | contig 10597 bp, 8 predicted proteins | sample 1673611 | NCBI WGS metagenome assembly OMAY01 (sample SAMEA103958117, study PRJEB25191) | human gut metagenome | biome: human-associated habitat [ENVO:00009003]; feature: intestine environment [ENVO:2100002]; material: feces | place: Germany | collected 2013/2015
CAACAAAAAGGTGGGGCTGATCGCCACCTCCGCCTCCGTGCGCTCCGGCGCCTACGAGCGGACACTGGCGGCTATGGACAGCACCATCACCGTGTACGCCGGGGCCTGCCCGCTGTTCGTGCCGCTGGTGGAAAACGGGCGCTTCCGCCCCGGCGACACGGTCATCGAGACGGTGGCGCGGGAGTACCTGACGCCCCTGCGGGACACGGGCATCGACACGCTGATCCTGGGCTGCACCCACTATCCGCTGCTGGCGGAGGTCATCGCGGGTGTCATGGGCAGCGGCGTGACGCTGATCGACTCCGGCGCGTCCGCGGCGCGGGCGCTGCGTCAGACGCTGTCGGACAAAGACCTTCTGGCGCAGCGGGCGAGCGGTACCCTGACCCTGTACGCCAGCGACCAGCCGCAGGATTTCGGCGCGCTGGCGCCCCAGTTCCTGCGCCGTCCGCTGGAGGGCGCGGTGCTGCCGGTGGACATTGAGAGGTACTGATATGGACAAGGTACAGGTACTGGCGCGCAGCCGCAGCGACTTCGCCGGCGGCGTGGATGAGCTGACCTTCCGGGGCACCGGCACGCTGGATAAAACGGAGTACGGCTATCAGCTGCGCTACACGGCGCAGAACGAGGCCGACGGCAGCGGCGTGGCCTCGGAGATACGGCTGGAGGCGGCGCAGCGCCGGGCGGTGGTCATCTCGGAATCCAAGGACGGCGGCTACGGGCTGCTGCTGGATCCCCGGCGTACCACGGTGACGCAGATCGCCGGCGGCGACGGCGGCGCGCTGCTGTGGACTGAGCATCGCGCACGGCGGGCTCAGCGTTTTTTTCGTTGTTCGGCATAATTGGCTCCCTGTATCGTCAGTCCGGCATGGTCAGACTGCGGCATTCATTATAGTAACGTTTTTCCTCGGCATGGCCCATGCTGAAAGTCTTGCGCGGCAGCACGCCGCCCAGCACAACACCTTTGAACAGGTCTGCTTTGGCAAAGTCCGGCATCAGCAGGGCTGTGGCTGGTTTGGCGGGGTCTGCAGCCATGGCGCGGGCAGCCGCGGCACCGTGGATGTAATCCACCGTCACGCCGGGGTTCTGGGCCAGATAATCCCCAATAAAATGTTCCGTGGTGCCCACGGCCAGCGGGTCCGGGGCGTTGGCGGCGTCAAAGGTGATCTCTGCACCGGCACCGGCCAGCACGATATGCTGGTCGCCGCCCTGGAGGGCTGCGCCGTGCTGTTCCAACCAGCTGCCAAAGTCTGCGGCAACGGTGTTGGCGTCCACGCCAAACAGCACACGGTGGATGGGCTCAATCTCAATCGCCGGGGAATGCACGTTGCACACTTCCGCCAGGCACCAGCGCGCCGGGTGGGTCTGCTGCTGTTCCGGCGGCAGGGTGGGTTTCAGTTCTTCCCAATAGGCTTTTGCTGTGGCAAGGGAATGGTTGCCATCACCAACCGCCAGCGTCATGGGGGGCTGGCCGGCTGCGGCAGGCCAGCGTGCGGCAAAAGCAGCGGCATCGCCAAGGTTTGCCAGCGCAGTGTTGATCTGCTCCACCAGCGCGGGGTCCTCCACGGCCCAACCGGCCAGGTGGCCGCCGTTCAGCATCAGCGCGCCATCATACAGCAGCGGCAGCTCCGCCTTATGGGCGGCAATAGGTTCAATCAGGGTACAGGCTTCATCGTCGGCCAACATCATCACATGCGGGGTTTCCAGCTGGGCCCCGCGGCGGATCTTGAGCCGGGGCGGGATGCGCGCCACCACTGTGCTCTCGCTGGGGCGGATGGCGGGCTTGCTGCCTTTTTTAAAGCTGTACTGTTCCAGGTCCACAGCACCAACCAGACCCTGGCGGATGGTACCGTCCATCTGGGTGCGCTCCACATACACATAGCCATGTACACAGCGGGTCAGCAGGTTATCGCGGTAATCCTGCATGGCCGCACGGATCGCCGCAAGGCGCGATTCTTCCTGCGGGGTTCCAAGGTAAGCTTCCGGCAGAACAATGTGCAGGGTGCTGGGTTTACCCTTTGCCAGTTCCTCCGCTTTCTGCCAGTATTCCGGCTGGGAGGTAAACTGATCCACCGCAATGCAGGCCCACGGGTCCAGCGGGGTCGCTGCACCGGGCAGCAGGATATCAGCAGGGACAAAACAATTCTGCATGGTAATCACTCCTCTTTCACGGATGCCGTTTTTTACGTCCGGGCGCGGCTCAATCCACAGTGCCAACCAACCCATAAATTGCCAGTGAGAGAATGCCGATATAAATCAGCACACTGGGCAGGCCGCGGAATATATGTGGGATATCTTTGCTGCGCAGCCGGCGGCGGCCTTCATCCACCACCAGCACGGCGACCAGGTAGCCCACGCCGCTGCCAAAGCCGAAGCCGATGGACTGCAGCAGGTTATAGTTCTGGCTGGCTGCAACCAGCAGGGTGCCCAGCACGCAACAGTTGAAGGTTGCGCCGGGCAGCTGTTCGCGGCAGGCATCGCGGCTTTTGGGGAGCAGGCCCAACAGCAGCCACACAATGCCCATAGCGATCAGTGAGCAGTTCAAAAATACCAGCGGGCGCAGGGCGTTGACCGGCAGCCAGCCGGGCAGCACCTTTGCCAAAGCGGGCAGCGTTAAGCTTTGGGCAGCCCAACCCATGGGGGCGCTGATGGTCTGTACCAGAATGATAGGAATGCAGTACTGCCATGTGCTGATTTTGGGGTCGTTGACCAGCTTGTTCAGTCGGGAAACGCCCAGCGCGCGGAAGAACACTGCATTCTCCGCAAACACAGCCATGACGGCGTAGGTCAGGAACTGCGCCACAGCCTGCAAAACGGAAAGCTCAGCGCTTGCGTTTATTGCCATACAGATGACGCACCTCCTCGATCTTATAATGCACATAGGCACCGCCGATGGCGGTCCACACGGCGGCAATCAGGCCAATGATGATAAACCCGGTGCCCGGCTGGTCGGCCAGCGGCAGCGGCGCCACGGGAAATACCACGTTGCCGAACACGGTACCTTCCGCCAGCAGTTCACGCACAACCCCCACCAGCAGCACCGAAAAGCAGATACCAATGGTATTGTTGATGCCGCGGCGGAACGCCTCGCCCACCGTTTCCAGGTCGTTGGATTCCATACGTTTGATCACGGCGGGCTCCACTACCAGCATGGGCAGATAGATCCCCAGCAGCGAAAGATCCGCCCCAAACAGGTTGTACAAAATGATATAAGCCGGGATATACACAATAGCGGCAGCGTAAGAGTATACCACACCGCGGAAGCGGTTGCCGGTCAGGTGGCAGATTGCCACAGCCAACATACGGGTTGCCGTTACAAGCAGAATGGCGGCAGCGCACAGCATCCAGGCATTCTGGCCGCTTACAGCAGCCGCCACAATGGGTGCCAGCCCCAGACCGCGCACCATAACGGGGTTATTCAGCCACAGGTGGTCATCATGGATATTCTGGGCCAGCTCTTCCTCGGCCTCTTTGCGGGTCTTGGGCTTATTGGCGGGCTGGACCGTTTTGGGCTTTTCGGCCGTAGGTGCTTCCTGCTTGCTTTCTACCGCTTTCTGCTCCGCCTGGGCGGCGGCCAGGGCTTCCTGCTCGATCTGCTCGGCGGTTTTGCCCTGCTCTGCGGCGCGGCGCGCCTGTTCCAGCATTTCGGGGGTCAGCTGGGGGATGATAACGGTTTGGGAATGTTCCTGCAGAGTCGGCTTTTTGTTGCTGTTCTTACGGTTCTCTGTGTTGGGCAAGGCGCTTTTCCTCCTTCCGCATGAATCTGATCCTTTCTGCGCGCTGGGCCAGGCGGTCCAGCCATTCGGGGAAAGCACCAGCCAATACAATGGCAAAGCATACGCCGGTTTCGTATACGCTGTAATAGCGGAACGCCGTTGCCATTGCGCCCAGGAACAGGCCGTAAATCAAACGGCTGCTCCAGCGGTTGGGCTGCACCACCGGCTCGCACGCCAGGAATATCCCGCCAAACAGCATGCTGCCGGAAAGCAGGATATACTTTTCCAGGTAGATGCGCTGGCGCACATATTCCCATGGGGCACTCAGGGCTGGAAGTTCGTTCAGGTTGGGCAGCAGCCAGGGCACCAGTACGCATACCGCAAGGTACGGCACAAAGGTAGAAAGCTGCATATGGCCGCGCACCAGCAGGTACAGCCCACAGGCCACAATGACCAGAATAGCGCAACAGCCCAGCGGCCCAGCCACATTACCGGTCAACAGGTTGATGGTACTGTCAGACGGCAGGCCGCCGGCAGACAGGGTGGTGTTGCTGCCTTGGGTCAGCACCACTCCGGTGCTGCTGAAAAGTGCCAGCACTGTACCCGGTGCCGGGTAGGACGACATGACTCGCGGCCATGCCAGCGTTGCCGCCACCAATCCCACCGCCGCCGGGTGGAAGGGATAGTGCCCCTCTCCGCCGAACGCTTCTTTGACAAGCACGGCAATGATCGTTGCCGTGACCACCATATAATACGGGGCCGAAGCCGGCATCATCAGCACAATCAGCGCAGCAAAAGCTTCGCTGGAAGGCTCATGTGCGCGGTACCCCGCCGCATGCAGCGGGGTAACAACACAGTCCGCCACATACGCAGTCAGCAGCCCGGCCGCCATCATCAGCAGCGGGCGCGCCCCGTAATAAAAACAACTGACCGCCAAAAGCGGGACAGTGCAAAACAAAATGTCCCAATAATAATCATAGTTTACACTTTTGGTGATCTTATCATGACGTTTTGGCATGGATACTCCTTTGGGGGTTACAGCGCCCGAACCTGTTTGGCCAGCGCGGCACGGTCCTGCGCCTTAAAAAACGCGCTGCCCATGACCAGCACACTGGCTCCGGCCTGGGCGCACAGGGAGGCGGTTTCGGTGTTAATGCCGCCGTCCACCTCAATGTGGGGGGAAACACCGCGCCGGTTGCACTCTGCCTTGATGGCTGCCACACGGCTGACGGTTGTGGGGATGAACTTCTGCCCGCCAAAGCCGGGCTCCACCCCCATGACCAGCACCAGGTCCAGTTCATCCAGGTAGGGGAACACTGCCTGCGGCGGGGTAGACGGGCTGATGGTCAGGCCCACCAGGCACCCAGTCTCCCGCACAGCGGCAATGGTCTGCCCCACATGGTTGGGCACAGCTTCAATGTGGAAATTGATCAGGTTTGCCCCTGCTGTCGCAAAATCCTGTGCATAGCGTGCAGGGTCGGAGATCATCAGGTGAACATCATAAAATGCTTCCGGCACGGCCTTTTTCAGGCATTTCAGCACCGGCGCGCCATAGGTGATGTTAGGTACAAAGTGGCCGTCCATCACATCAAAATGCACCATGTCTGCACCGCACACCATAGAATCGGCCGTTTCGGCGGCAAGGTTGGCCAGATCGGCAGACAGGATGGAAACACTCAATTCCGTCATTGCTTTGTCCTTTATCTCAAATTGCACCGCATCATTCCCGCCGCAGCGGTATTTGGAATCATGCGGTTTTGCTATAAATCCTGGTTTACGCCTGCCTTATGCTTTGTACTGGTTGATCTTATCCATCTGCACAGCAACGCAGGCCAGCGCGCTTTCAATTACCTTGTCCATATCATAGTACTTATACTCGCCCAGGCGGCCGCCAAACACAACGTGCGGCTCGGCATCGGCCAGTGCCTTGTACTTGGCGTACAGGGCGCTGTTCTTGTCATCGTTGACCGGGTAGTACGGCTCGTCGCCCTTGTTCCACTCGGCGCTGTATTCACGGCTGATGACCGTTTTGGGCTGGGTGCCGAACTCGAAGTGCTTGTGCTCGATAATGCGGGTGTAGGGTACGTCGGATGAAGTGTAGTTGACCACGGCATTGCCTTGATGGTTGGGTTCGTCAAGTAGCTCGGTCTCGAAGCGCATGGTGCGGTACTCTAGTTTACCGAAACGGTAGCCGTAGAACTCGTCGATTCTTCCCGTGAACACAACTTTGTCGGCCATGGTCATCCAACGGTTACGGTCGTGGAAGAAATCAGTGTTGAGTTCCACGTCACATCCTTCAAGAAGTCCCCCAATCAGCCGGTTGTAACCGCCGATGGGTATGCCTTGGTATGAGTCGTTGAAATAATTGTTGTCGAAGGTCATGCGCACCGGCAGACGACGGATTATAAATGCAGGCAACTCGGTGCAAGATCGCCCCCATTGTTTCTCGGTATAACCTTTGATAAGCTGCTCATAGATGTTGCGACCGATAAGCGCAAGGGCCTGCTCCTCAAGGTTGCGCGGTGCTACGACTCCCTCGGCCTTCATCTTGGCTACTGCCTCCCGGCGCTGCTCGTCAAGTCGACGCTGCGCCTCTGCGGGAGTCGTCACTCCCCACATCTGGTAGAACGTATTCATGTTGAACGGCAGGTTGTACAGTTCGCCCTTATAGTTTGCCACCGGAGAGTTGGTATAGCGGTTGAACACAGCGAACTGGTTCACATAGTCCCACACTTCTTTATTGTTGGTATGGAAGATATGTGCGCCATAGCGGTGGACATTGATGCCCTCAACATTTTCGGTGTAGATATTGCCGGCAATGTGGTCGCGCTTATCGATCACCAGGCAGCTTTTGCCTGCCTTGGTAGCCTGCTGTGCAAACACTGCGCCAAACAGACCAGCGCCGACGATCAGGTAATCATACTGTTTCATGGGGAACCTCCTTGTTATTTGGCAGAATGGCTGAACGGATCAGCGGAACGGTTTTTCCACTGCTGCACCTGCTGCAGGTGGAATTCAAAATCGCGGTCATCCTTTGTCAGCTGGCTGGAAAGGATCACGCCGGAAATAAACAGCAAAAGCGCCGCCACCAGTACGCAGGCACACACGATCAGCGTAGGGAAGCGCGGCACAAGGCCGGTGGCAAAATATTCGCCCAGAACAGGGGCCAAAAAGCACAGGCTGATCATGCCAAGCACCGCAGCCAGGGTGCTGAAAAAGCCGAACGGGCGGTAGTTTTTATACAGCCGTGCAATGGTGCGCAGCACGCGGAAGCCGTCCGAATAGGTATTCAGCTTACTTTCGCTGCCTGCGGGGCGGTCACGATAGTCAATGATCACATTCTCCACCTGCATGTTGCGGTGCAGGGCGTGGATGGTCATTTCGGTCTCGATTTCAAAGCCGCGGCTCAGCACCGGGTAGGTTTTGACAAACTGGTAGCTGAACGCACGGTAGCCCGTCATGATATCCTTGATCTGGCCGCCGAAGAGGTTGTTGGTAAAAAACCGCACCAGGTCGTTGCCAAAATTGTGGAACGGGCGTTTGTTCTGGGTGTAATAGGTGGAGGAAAGCCGATCCCCCACCACCATATCAGCCTGGTGTTCGGTAACGGCTTTGACCATTTCCGGGGCCGCTTCCGCCGGGTAGGTATCGTCGCCGTCCACCATGATATAGGCTTCGGCGTCAATTTCGCGGAACATGCGGCGGATGACGTTGCCTTTGCCCTGCTGGTATTCGTGGCGCACCACGGCACCGGCTGTGCGGGCCAAGTCTGCCGTGCCATCGGTAGAGTTGTTATCGTACACATAGATCGTAGCTTCCGGCAGAACGCGGCGGAAATCCATCACAACCTTTTGTACTGTCTGAGATTCGTTATAACAGGGGATAAGAACTGCTATTTTATCCAATGATATTCACTTCCCTTTTGCGGGTAGATTTTTGTGTTTCAGGTGCGTGGTTTTGGGGTATGCAGCGGGCGCACAATGTGCGCCCCTAACGGGGTGGGTTATACAGCTTGATGCACGTAACATCTGTGCACAGCGTAGGCGCACCGCATGTCCTCCTGCGTAAGAGGTATTTCCCTATCCTGCAGGGCGAGGCAGCCCCACCCTGCCGAACCGTTATGTGCTTCTATTTTTCGGGGACTGTCCCAACTGCTCTTACGCTTCCGCGCACTTTTTGATCTCGTCCAGCCAGAACCGTGCGGTTTTCTCCCAGCTGTACTTGGCCAGCACCTTGTCCGGCGGGGCCGCAGGCTTGGCAAACAGCGCGTCAAGGTCCACATCATAGTCATAGGGGTCAAAGTAGCGGGCGGTATCACCATACAGCTCCGGCAGGCAGCTGGCACGGGCCAGGGCGATGGGTGCCCCCAGGCTGAGTGCTTCCAGCGGCGGAATGCCGAACCCTTCAAACACAGCGGGGTGCAAAAAGCCCTTGCAGTTCTGCATCAGCGCTTTGTTCTGGCCGTCCGTCACATAGCCGGGGTAAAAGATATTGCTGGTGTTTTGGGCAGCATCTGCTTCGGCGCTGCCAAAGGCAGCAAGGTCCTTGCCGCCGGCCACAACAAAGGTTTTATCCGGGTTGCGGGCGGCAACCTCGCGCACCCACTTAAAGTTTTTGTGCCCGGCCAGGCTTCCCAGTGCGTAATAGTATTCTTTTTTCTTCACGCCAGGCAGCTTGTCAAACACCGTCATATCCGGCTGGACGTTCTGCAGATGCTCCCAGCCGTTATAGGTCACACCGATCTTATCCAGTGGGATGCCCAACCGCTCGCTGATCAGGTGGCGCTGGTTATCACTGACGGTGAACACCCGCCGGGCAAACCATTTGGTGGAAAGGCAGTGGAACCAGAACTTGAAGCGGAAAAACGCACGGTCGGTTTTCATTACCAGGGGGCGGATATCATGCAGCACCACCACGCTGCGGCGGGTCATGAGCATATCGCTGGCAAGGCCAACGTAAAAGGCGTGGTGTTTGCGCAGGTAGCGCGGCAGCACCACCAGATTGTAACTATACTTAATGGCCTTGAGCGGAACAATTTTGATGTTTTTCAGTTCGGGCAGGTGCAGCGGGCGGCCATCGTCCCGGTAGCACAGCCGCACATCCAGGCCGGTGCCCTCCAGCAGGGGGTCCAGCCGGGTCACAACTTCATACACAAAGCGCGGAATGCCCGTGATGGGGTCACACAGCACTGTGCCATTGATCACAATGGGGTTCACTCTTCGGCCTCCTTGGCGGTTTCGTGGTGAGAGCAGGCTTCCAGCTCACGCTGCCAGTCCGCATAGCGGCGGGTGCAGTAATCCCGCAGCTCGTCCTCAAAGCGCTGCTCGCTGAAGCTGCGGCTGTGTTCCCGGATCTGCTGTGGGGGATAAGCCACGCCTTCGGTCTCAAACTTCTGGATGCAGGCTTCCAGGCTTTCGGGTGTCTGCTCGTCAAACAGCAGGCCGGTTTTGCCGTCCAGCACAGTCTCACAGGCGCCGCCGCGGCCAAAGGCCAGCACCGGGGTGCCTGCGCTCTGGGCTTCCACAGGGGTAATGCCAAAATCTTCCTCGCCGGGGAACAGGAACGCCTTGGCGCGCAGATAATAGCCGCGCACCTCTTCGTCGCTCAGGCCGCCGCCCAAAAAGCGGACGGTCGGGCCAGCCATGGCGCGCAGCTTGTCGCCCTCGCCGCCGCCGCCGATCACGATCAGCGGCTTGTTCAGCTTGGTGCAGGCTGCCACAGCCAGGTCAATCCGCTTGTACCAGGTAAAGCGGCCCACCACAAGGTAAAAATCCTCTTTGGGCACAAAGGGTTCTTCGTTGATATGCACGCAGGGGTAGATCACATCACTGTCGCGCCGGTAATATTTTTTGATGCGCTTGGCAATATAATGCGAGTTGGCGATAAAATAGTCCACCCGGTCCGCGGCGCACTTATCCCACTGGCGCAGCTTGAGCATCTGGCCGGGCATGACCGCCCGCACCAGCGCGTTGGCATTGTTGCGGTAGGTATAATAAAAATCCCAGACATAGCGGGTGGGCGTATGGCAGTAGCAGATATGCACGGCATCCGGCCGGGTGATCACGCCCTTGCTGCAGGAAGAGCAGGACGAAATGACCATATCGTATTCCGAAAGATCCAGTGCTTCAAACGCGCGGGGCATCCACGGCAGCATGGCACGGTACAGCTTGGTGGCAAAAGGCAGCTTTTGGAGATAGGTGGTGCGGATATCATAATCCTTGAACCACGCAGGCATGTTGTTTTCGTCATAGACGAGGGTATAGATGGGTGCATCAGGGAAAACATGGTGCATACAGTCCACCACACGGTCTGCACCGGCGTATGCCACCAGCCAGTCATGCACAATGGCTACCTTCGGCTTGCCGTTTTTCATCCTCAGCCCTCCTTTGGTTGGTTACTGGATCTTTTCATCGTTGACCATTTTGCCGCCAAACACGGTGCGGAACAAAATTTTGATATCCAGTGCAACGGTCCAGTTTTCGATGTACCAGATATCATAACGGATACGCTCCGCAATATCAGTGTCACCGCGCAGGCCGTTGATCTGCGCCCAGCCGGTCAGGCCGGGGCGCACCTGCTGGCGCACCAGGTAACGGGGAATTTCTTCCTTAAAATGCTCTACATGGAACGGGATCTCTGGCCGCGGGCCAACCAGGCTCATATCCCCTTTTAATACATTGAAAAACTGCGGCAGTTCATCCAGGCTGAATTTGCGGATAATGCTGCCGAACCGCGTTTTGCGCGGGTCGCTGTTGGTGCTCCAGGCCGAATCCTCGGCGGCGTTCACCCGCATGGAGCGGAACTTCAAAATCTCGAACTGCTTACCGTCTTTGGTCAGGCGAACCTGCTTGTAGAAGGCGGGACCACCATCGGATTTGACCGCA
>OMAY01001561.1_pt1 | contig 10583 bp, 8 predicted proteins | sample 1673611 | NCBI WGS metagenome assembly OMAY01 (sample SAMEA103958117, study PRJEB25191) | human gut metagenome | biome: human-associated habitat [ENVO:00009003]; feature: intestine environment [ENVO:2100002]; material: feces | place: Germany | collected 2013/2015
CCTATCCCGACCCAAAGTGCCAATCTCATATTTACAGAATTAGTTATCAAAAACAAGTTCTCTGCCCCGATAATTCACATCAACTATACCCTTATCATAAACAAGAGTTCCATTCACATAAGTTCGATCTATCGACATAGGGAAAGTATATCCCATAAACGGAGACCATCCGCATTTTGACAGAATATTTTCTGCCGTGACCGTATAACTCCGATTCGGGTCGACAAGTACCAAGTCTGCAAAATATTCGGGGCGGACATAGCCTCGTTTTTCTATATGAAACAGATCGGCAGGAGCATGACACATGCGCCTCACTACTTGTTCGGGCGTAAAGTCACCTTTCTTTACTTTATCCAACATCACCAATAAAGAATGCTGAACTAACGGACCTCCCGAAGCCGCTTTTAAACAAGAACCTTGTTTTTCACTCCAAAGATGAGGTGCATGATCAGTAGCCACCACATCGATTCGTCCGGTCCTTACAGCCTCTGTCAGAGCCAAACGGTCGGCACAAGTCTTAATAGCCGGATTCCATTTTATTCTATTCCCATATTCAGCATAATCGTTATCATCAAAGAAAAGGTGATGTACACATACCTCTCCTGTAATTTTTTTCTCGGACAAGGGAGAATCATCCAACAAAGAGAGTTCTCGTGCCGTAGAAAGATGTAACAAATGCAATCTGGCATTATTCCGTACCGCCAGATCGACGGCTTGTGAAGATGATGCATAACAAGCTTCTGCACTCCGTATTAACGGATGAAAAAGCACCGGCAATTCTTCACCAAAACGAGATACATAATATTCCCGGTTAGCCCGGATAATTTCTTCCTTTTCACAATGTACGGCTATCAATGCAGGTATTTCGGAAAAAATCCTTTCCAACGCAACAGGTTGATCCACCAACATATTTCCCGTAGAAGACCCCATAAACAGCTTTACTCCGCACACACGTCGGTGATCGATCTTGTAAAGCTCTTCTATATTATCATTCGTAGCCCCCATATAAAAAGAATAATTGGCAACTGAGGTTTCGGCTGCCCGATTAAATTTCCAGTCGAGAGCCTCTTTCGTTGTCGTTTGAGGGTTCGTATTCGGCATTTCCATATAAGAAGTCACCCCGCCTGCCACCGCAGCCATCGATTCGGAATGCATATCAGCCTTATAAGTCAAGCCGGGTTCTCTAAAATGTACCTGATCATCGATAACACCGGGTAAAAGCCATTTGCCAAAGGCATCTACAACCTCATCCGCATTACGCTCCATTTCGATGGTACACTCTTCAGGGTAAACCGCAGCAATTTTATCTCCTTCGATAAGAACCGAAGCTATTCCTGCATATCCTTCATTTATTAATGTCGCATTTTTTATCAGTATTTTCTTCATGATGCCGCATTGCTTTTTTTATGGGGATATTTCTTGAACCAACTGTCATATTTCAATTTAATTACTCCGAAAACAGCCTCTCCGAAAATGCTGCTATTCATTTTGCTAGTGCCCAATACCCGATTTATAAAAATAATAGGAACTTCTACCAACTTGAAGCCACACTTATATGCTGTAAACTTCATTTCTATTTGAAATGCATACCCTTTGAACCGGATATTATCCAAATCGATCGTTTCTAAAACTTCCCGACGATAACATTTAAATCCTGCAGTCGTATCGGCAATATTCATTCCTGTGACAAGCCGTACATATTTCGATGCAAAATATGACATCATCACCCGACCCATCGGCCAATTTACGACATTTACCCCCGTTATATAACGAGACCCGATAGCAACATCCGCACCTTTGTTGGCGCAAGCATCCCATAACTTTAAAAGGTCGTCAGGGTTATGAGAAAAATCGGCATCCATTTCGAAGATGTATTCATAATTATGTTCCAGTGACCATTTGAAACCTGCGATATAAGCAGTACCCAGTCCCAGTTTGCCTTTGCGCTCTATCATGAACAAACGTTCGGGAAACTCTTGCTGAAGGGTCTTGACTATGTTGGCAGTGCCATCAGGCGAGCCATCTTCTATAATCAGGATATGGAATACTTTTTCCAGGGCGAAAACGGCACGGATGATGTTCTCGATGTTTTCCCGTTCGTTGTATGTAGGAATGATAACGATGCTGTCCGATGTCTGCATATTCATAAAAGGAGGTTCTAAATTGGGAACAAAGTTAAGTGTTTTCTATCACATACGAATAAAACTAAGGATTATTTAGTAATTTTGCGCCCGTTATGATGACTATTACCGAGCTACAACAACGATATGCCGCCCATCCCAATGTGGAAGCTATGAGTGGTTTACTGAAGAATCCGTCTGTCCGCACTCTTTTCTGTGGTGGACTATGTGCTTCTGCTGCTTCACTGTTTTCGTCCGTGCTGGTGCAGCGTGGAGAATTTCCTTTTGTTTTTATTCTGGGCGATCTGGAAGAGGCGGGATATTTCTACCATGACCTTACGCAGGTGCTGGGGACAGATAAAGTCTTGTTTTTCCCTTCTTCATTTCGTAGGGCAATAAAATACGGACAGAAAGATGCTGCGAATGAAATACTTCGTACAGAAGTGTTGAGTCGCTTGCAGAAAGGTGAAGAAGGGCTTTGCGTGGTGACATATCCTGATGCATTGGCCGAAAAGGTCGTTTCCCGGAAAGAATTGGGGGATAAAACCCTGAAACTGCATTCGGGGGAGAATGTGGATACGAACTTCATCATGGAAGTATTGCGTAGCTATGGCTTCGAGTATGTAGATTATGTGTATGAACCGGGACAATATGCCGTACGTGGTAGCATTATCGATGTGTTTTCTTTTTCTTCCGAGTTTCCGTACCGTATTGACTTCTTCGGGGATGAAGTGGAAAGTATCCGCACGTTTGAGGTGGAGACACAGCTTTCCAAAGAAAAGAAAGATAGCATTGTAATTGTCCCCGATTTAAGCCGCAGTCTGGAGCAGGGTGGTGCGAATGGCATGGTTTCGTTTCTGGATTTTCTGTCGGCGGATGCCGTACTGGCAATGCGTGATTTACTTTGGTTGCGTGAGCGCATTCAAACAGTGCATGATGAAACACTTACTCCACAGGCAATTGCTGCCCGCGAAGCAGAAGAAAGTGGCTGTATAACCTTAGATGGCAAGCTGATTGACGGAAGCGAGTTTACACTCCGTGCATTGGATTTCCGTCGTATGGAATTTGGTAATAAACCGACAGGTACACCGGATGCTACGATTACTTTTGATACGTCTGCACAGCCTATTTTCCGCAAGAACTTTGATATGGTGGCTGAGAGTTTCAAAGAATATATGGAGAAGGGATATGCGTTGTACATCTGTAGCGACAGCATGAAACAAACTGACCGTATCCGTGCCATCTTTGAAGACAGGGGGGATCAGATTGCATTTACGGCCGTGGAACGTACGTTGCATGAAGGGTTTGCCGATAATGCCTTGCGGCTTTGTATCTTTACGGATCATCAATTATTCGACCGTTTTCATAAATATAATCTGAAGAGTGATAAAGCACGTAGCGGTAAGGTGGCTCTAAGCTTGAAAGAGCTGAACCAGTTTACTCCGGGAGATTATGTCGTACATACCGATCATGGAGTAGGGCGTTTTTCAGGGCTGGTGCGTATTCCTAACGGAGATACGACACAAGAAGTGATGAAACTGGTCTATCAGAATGAAGATGTGGTGTTTGTTTCCATTCATTCATTGCATAAAGTATCTAAGTATAAAGGTAAGGATGGTGAAGCTCCTCGCCTGAATAAGTTAGGTACCGGTGCCTGGGAAAAACTGAAAGAGCGCACCAAAACTAAGATTAAGGATATTGCACGCGATCTTATCAGGTTATATTCTCAGCGTCGGGAGGAAAAAGGATTCCAGTTTAGTGTGGACAGTTTCCTGCAGCGGGAGTTGGAAGCATCGTTTATCTATGAAGATACGCCTGATCAGAGTAAGGCTACGGCGGATGTAAAAGCAGATATGGAAAGTAATCGCCCGATGGACCGTTTGGTTTGTGGAGACGTTGGTTTCGGTAAAACGGAAGTGGCAGTCCGTGCAGCTTTTAAGGCAGTGGCGGATAATAAGCAGGTGGCTGTTCTGGTACCTACGACAGTGCTGGCTTACCAGCATTTTCAGACGTTCAAGGATCGTTTGAAAGATTTGCCTTGCAAGGTGGAATATTTAAGCCGTGCTCGCACGGCAGCGCAGGCAAAAGCTGTTATAAAAGGTTTGGCTGCCGGAGATGTGAATATACTGATCGGTACACATCGTATTTTAGGTAAAGATATACAATTCAAGGACTTGGGATTACTGATTATTGATGAAGAGCAGAAATTCGGGGTATCTGTAAAAGAGAAACTGCGCCAGCTGAAAGTGAATGTAGATACCTTGACTATGACGGCTACACCTATTCCCCGCACATTGCAATTCTCATTGATAGGGGCACGTGACCTGAGTGTGATACAGACACCTCCGCCCAACCGTTATCCTATTCAGACTGAAGTGCATACCTTTAATGAGGAAGTGATTGCTGATGCCATCAACTTTGAAATGAGTCGTAACGGACAGGTGTTCCTTGTAAATAACCGTATTTCCAATTTGCCCGAATTGAAAGCAATGATTGAGCGGCACATTCCGGATTGCAGAATAGCTATCGGACATGGGCAGATGGAACCGACAGAACTGGAAAAGATAATTTTTGGCTTTGTCAATTATGACTATGATGTATTGATAGCTACTACCATTATAGAAAGTGGTATTGATATTCCAAATGCTAATACTATTATTATCAATCAGGCACAGAACTTTGGTTTAAGTGATCTTCACCAGATGCGCGGCCGCGTGGGAAGAAGCAATAAGAAAGCTTTCTGTTATTTGCTGGCACCTCCTCTTTCTTCTTTGACTCCTGAGGCGAGACGTCGTTTGCAGGCTATTGAGAACTTCAGCGATTTGGGTAGTGGAATTCATATTGCCATGCAGGACCTCGATATTCGTGGTGCAGGCAATATGTTGGGGGCAGAACAAAGTGGTTTCATTGCCGATCTTGGTTATGAAACTTATCAGAAGATATTAACGGAAGCTGTTCACGAGTTGAAGACTGATGAGTTTGCCGATCTCTATGCTGAAGAGTTGAAAGCCGAAGGTGGTGTCATTAGTGGCGAACAATTTGTTGATGAATGTCAGGTAGAAAGTGATCTGGAACTGTTGCTTCCCGCTACATACGTCACGGGTAGTAGTGAGCGTATGTTACTTTACCGCGAGTTGGATAGTCTGACATTGGATAAAGATGTAGAGGCTTTCCGTAACCGGCTTATCGACCGTTTTGGTCCTGTTCCGTCAGAAACGGAAGAGTTACTGCGTATTGTGCCGTTGCGTCGTCTTGCTGCCCGCCTTGGTGCGGAAAAGGTTTTTCTTAAAGGTGGGCGTATGTCGCTATTCTTTATTTCCAATCCGGAAAGTCCCTATTATCAGAGTCAGGCATTCGGTAAAGTTATTGCATACATGATGAAGTATACTCGTCGCTGCGATTTGCGCGAACAGAATACTCGTCGTAGTATGCTGGTGAAGGATGTGAAGAATGTGGAAACGGCAGTTGGTGTTTTGCAGGAGATTGTGGCGATGCAGGTGGAAGAGGGATAGTTTTCTGATAGCTATCGTCCAAATTGTATCGCAAATCCCAGATTAAAGAATGTAACATTGTTTTTAAACCAACTGTGGTCTATTCCGTCATCATAATCGTATGGATTGGAAAGCCGTGCGTCGGGGTTTGCAAACCAGTCGGCTGTGAGTATATCTGCACGAAACACTCCTGATAATTTCTTGGTAATGTAGAACTCGTAACCCATGCCGAATGACAGTCCGCAATAGCCTCTCTGAAAAGATATTCCGTTCCGTTCACTTCGTTGGTAAGTACGCTCCTGATAGTTCATGTAGCCTATGCCGAATGAAAGAAATGCTCCTTGATTTCCCTCACTCCACAAGTAGCGGTAAGTAATATTGGGGTGTATATAATGGAGGTGCATTTTATCCGGCAGACGAGCTACCCGTAAGTAATCATACTGAAGCCCTAGGGCAAAGTTGGGCATGAAGTAGTAGCGCCCTTCTGTCATCAGGTTGTATCCCGCACGGTCGCCATTTTTACTGAAAAAGTCATTACGGTTTCCTTCTACACGCGGCAATGTTACTCCGCCACCCAGTGAGATACTGAAGTTTTGCGGTAGGTTATCTTGTGCTTGCAAGGTCGTGCTTGCATAACTCAAAAAGATAGTGAAGAGAATAAAGAGTCGTTTCATCATTGGTAGATTAATATTTATCGTTTTCCATATAGTTTGTCTATCAAATCAATCCGTCCGATACGGCGTAGTTCGTTGATGATGTTCTTTCGTTCTTCCGGTTTATACCAGAAAAAGAATTGGCGTTGCGCTAACTTTTCACGTGGTGTTTTAGCACTGAATACAGGCTCCAATGTGTATGGATGGTAGCCGGTATACCAAGCTTCAGTGGCTACGGTCATAGGGGTAGGGGTAAAGTCTTGCACCTGTTCCAGATGAAAATCAAGGCGTTTGGTGATAACAGCCAGTTCTGCCATGTCCTCTTCCTTACAGCCGGGATGACTGGAAATGAAATAAGGAATCAGCTGTTGTCGCAATCCTTCTTCGCGGTTGATACGATCGAATATTTTCTTGAATTCCTGGAACTGCCCGAACGAGGGTTTGCGCATGATACTCAATACCCGGTCACTGGTATGTTCCGGAGCTACTTTAAGACGACCGCTGACGTGGCGGGCTATTAACTCGCGGGTATATTCAGTAGTGCTTTTATTAGTTGCCGGATCTTTGCTTTGATGCAAGAGTAAGTCGTAGCGTACACCACTACCGATGAAACTCTTTTTGATACCGGGTAAAGTATCTACCGCATGATAAATATCCAGTAAAGGCCGATGGTCGGTATTCAGGTTCGGACAAACTTTGGGATGGATACATGAGGGGCGTTTGCATTTCTTGCAAATGTTCTCATCCCTCCCTTTCATCCGGTACATATTGGCAGATGGACCGCCAAGGTCACTCAGATACCCTTTAAAATCGGGGAGTTCCATTAGTGCCTTTACTTCTTTAAGAATGCTTTCTTTACTGCGGCTTACAATAAACTTTCCTTGATGTGCCGAGATCGTGCAAAATGCACAACCACCGAAACACCCACGATGGATATTTACCGAAAACTTAATCATATCGTATGCCGGAATTCGCTTGCCTTTGTATTTGGGATGAGGCAGACGGGTGTAGGGCAAATCGTACGAATGATCGAGTTCAGCTTCCGTCAGGGGTGGGTAAGGAGGATTGACAACAACAGTCATACCATCTACTTCCTGTGTAATACGGGAAGCAGTATATTTATTACTCTCTTCTTCAATGTGGCGGAAATTGGCAGCCTGCTTCTTCTTGTCTTTCAGACATTCAGCATGAGAAAAGAGACGGATATCTCCTTCTTCGCTGATGAAATCCGTTGTTTTGCATAGGTAAGCAATTTGCGGAATGGTATTTAGTGATAGCCTCTTATCATTGAATCTTCTTATCAGTTCCACCACCGGTTTTTCTCCCATTCCGTAAATCAACAAGTCAGCACCACTTTCTACGAGAATGCTTTTCATAAGCTTATCCTGCCAATAATCGTAATGCGTCACGCGACGCATGCTTGCTTCGATACCTCCCAATACGACGGGAACATCGGGATATAATTTCTTCAGAATTTGGGTGTAAACAATTGAAGGGTAATCCGGACGCATATCCGGACGTGCATCCGGTGTGTAGGCATCGTCACTACGTAAACGCTTGTTGGCAGTGTATTTGTTTACCATAGAGTCCATACATCCGGGACTGATACCAAAGAACAGGCGGGGACGTCCTAACTTCTTAAAGTCGCGTAAGTCATCCCGCCAATTGGGTTGAGGTATAATCGCCACGCGCAAACCTTCTGCTTCGAGGATACGTCCAATAACAGCAGCCCCGAAAGAAGGGTGGTCTACATAGGCGTCACCACTGAACAGGATAACGTCCAGTTCGTCCCATCCGCGCAACTCCACTTCTTTTTTCGTTGTGGGCAACCAATCAGTCAGTCGATATTCTTTCATGCCGCAAAGATACGCATAAAATGAGGTTCAGCCAGAAAATGCGTAGTTAAATTGCTGTTGATGATGCTTGCGACTCTTCCCCAAGTCCGGGGCAAAACGGCTTCGTGAGACGATGAAATCCATCTCGTGAGATGGAGGCTAACAAAAATATCAAAGAATCGTCTGTTATATCCTTATATTTTATACTTTTGTACGCAGATGGCACAAGCAAAATATAAATCAATCTATATATTATGGAAATACCTCCGTATGAAGAATCAAAAGATGTGGTACAACGCAAACTCGATCAGACAACTATGATTTTGCAGAATATCAATGCTTATTTTTTACTGATAGATAAAGATTTTATAGTCTGCGATACCAATTACTATTCCTTGAATAAGCTTCCAGCTCCTGAGGTTGGTATGACACAAAAGGTCGGTGACCTGTTGCATTGCCGGAATGCTGCCGAAGCCGGCGAATGTGGTATGCATCAGCAGTGTAAACTTTGTGGTATCCGCGCGGCTATTGGAAGAGCTTTTCATAAGAAAGAGAGTTTCCAAAAAGTAAATGCTTCTATGAATCTTCTGAATGACAAAGAAGACAAAGTGATTCCTTGTGATGTTTCAGTATCGGGTGCTTATGTTGTTATTAACGGGGAAGATCATATGGTATTGACGGTTTATGATGTGACGGAACTACAGAATGTTCAAAGGTTGCTGAATATTGAGAGAAAGAACTCGATATCTGCAGAGAGATTAAAATCCACTTTTATTGCGAATATAAGTCATGAAGTCCGCACACCATTGAATGCGATTGTCGGCTTTTCGGGATTAATAGCTACCGCTTCTGATGAAGAGGAAAAGAAATTGTATATGGATATTATTTCAGAGAACAATGAGCGTTTGTTACGTTTGATAAATGATATCTTTGATCTTTCGCAGATAGAAGCCGGAACTTTGAATTTTGAGTATTCTGAATTTGATGCCAATGACTTGTTAAGAGAGTTGGAAGGTATGTTTAAGGTGAAACTATTCAATAATCCTTCAGTTGATTTGATTTGTGAAGACTCAGTGCAATCTATTATCATGTATTCTGAACGCCAACGCATCATTCAGGTGATGGCAAACCTGATTCATAATGCGATCAAGTTTACCAAATCAGGTGAGATACGCTTTAGTTGCCGTATGGAGGGAACGGATGAGGTTTACTTTTATGTATCTGATACTGGAATTGGAATTCCGAAAGAAGAACAGCAAGAAATATTTTCCAGTTTCAAAAAGTTGGATCGGGAAGTACCGGGAACAGGTCTGGGGTTGACACTTTCACAAACTATTATCCAAAATTTGGGAGGTAGGGCTGGTTTGGAATCTGAGGTCAATAAAGGTTCTACATTTTGGTTTGTAGTACCCTTGATTATGGATCCGTATAATTGAATGAGAGAAAATAATATAAAACGAATCCTGTTAGAAGCTTTCTTATGCTGAAACAGGATTCGTTTTTTTATTTCTTATTTCCGGATACGATCATGAATGATGATTTGCAATTTACTGCACAATTTATCTTTTGGTGAATTGTACCGTCATTTGTTCGCCATCGTAAATCTCACGAAAGCCGATTTGTTGTTCTGCGAGATATTCTTTTAAATCATTGAAGGCAGCAGTATCATTCATAATAATTTCCAGTTTCTCACCCAGTGTAGCTTCGCACATGGCTTTGACGGCCGGGATGAGAGGACTGTAAAGTTTTTGACCGCACGTGTCGATTGTTTTCATTTTATTATTCCTCTTCTATGGGTTCCTGCTTTGAAAACCATTCCAGATAGAGCTTAATCAGTTGCTGTAATCCGAAGGCTTTCATATTGTTGTGGTATATCACGTCGATGCAGAGGTCGAGCAAGTCTTTGCTGTCTTCTTCTTGTGATGCGATGAGGGAGCGGATATTCAGTCTCAGCTTTTCCAGAACAGATTCGTCTACAATACCATTACTGTCGATAAGATGACGGAAAAGTCCGTATTTCTCAATGGTTGCCAGGTTCTCTTCGGATATCTCTAAACTGCGGGTACCGCTGGGGTTTGCTTGTATAGTATACATGGTGTTTTATATTTTTAAAGGTTTATACTCTGAGAGCAAAGATAAGCGTTATTTTTAATTAGGCGCATTGTTTTTTATTTTTTTGCTTGAAAGAATTGCAGGATAGAAGCCATGACAGCGTTGCGATCCGTTTCCTGTTCAATACTTTCTAATGGGAACCCCATAACGAAGGTACGGTAGTTGCCCTGATAGGCAATGGCAGCACTTTGATTTCCGGAAGTATAGGTAAGCACTGGAAAAGCAGTATCTGTCGGTAGAATACATTCGGGAGCTGTTACGGGATAAGCGTACTCATTGGGTAGGCGGGGGATACTGAATGTACGTCCCAGACCATTAATATTTCCTGAGCGATTATCGGTGATGGATTGTCCGTAGGCATATTTCAGGATG
>OMAY01001567.1_pt1 | contig 10556 bp, 10 predicted proteins | sample 1673611 | NCBI WGS metagenome assembly OMAY01 (sample SAMEA103958117, study PRJEB25191) | human gut metagenome | biome: human-associated habitat [ENVO:00009003]; feature: intestine environment [ENVO:2100002]; material: feces | place: Germany | collected 2013/2015
TATCTTTCCACCGGGAAACTCCCAGTAGTCCTTAAACTCACCATAGCCGCGCTGGGTGGCAAAATACTTTCCTTCACGACAAATTATTGCTGCTACAACTTCTATCTGCTTCATCTCAATATGTAAACTATTTTTCCCTTCAAAATTCAATACTATCTCCTTCCCTGCTGATGCACCAGAAAGGAATGTTTTTAGCATCTGTAAACTCTTTCATACGCCAGGCTGACTCGAATCCACTTGCCACAAAGTGCATGGGAACGAGCAGTTCTACCTGAAACGTGTCGATAAACTGACGGGCGCCACGGGTATATCCGTTACCGATACGGCCGTCTACCGGAAACATTGCCACGCTGAAAGTGTCCGTTATTTTTCGGATGTCTTTCAGTTCTCCCAAAAAACGTTTTTCTTCTTTCTCGGGATTGACATCGATACCGAATTCGGCGCTGTAGACCAGCCCGCCCCGATAATCATCGGTCAGGAAACGGGCGTACCAGTTATTCAGGTCGCCTGCATGGAAGATACGCCTGCCATCAGTTTCCACTATCCACGACACACCGCTGTCGTTGCTTCCAGTTGCCGCCACACGAATCAGTCCGTCGCTCCATATACCTCCTTTAGCAAGCCAGACATCGGCTTCTTCTTTCTGTGCCCGGCGATGTTTCAGGATATCTTTCGAGAGGATATAAATGATGTCGGACCTCGTTTGCCGCCACGAAAAGATTTCCCGGTTGAAATGATCTTCGTGAAAATGACTGGAGAACACGTACACCGGCTTCTCAGTTTTTAGCAACTGAGGTACAATACCCTCCGGGTCCATCCAGTAGTCGAATATCAGGATGCACCGATCTGTTTCGATGGCAAAGCCACTGTGAAAAATATATGTAAGTCTCATTTTTTTACTATTGTATATCGAAATAATGCAAGGTTTATATCATCCTTGACTGAATGAGTGCGAATATAGTAATTTTCTCTCGATTCCGCCTCTGTGAAACAAAAGCAAACAGTCTTAAAAAAACGCTTAAAAGAGCAAGGGGAAAGCTAAAACCTGTTACAACAAACCAATATTATTTTTAACTTTAAGGCAGTTTATACAAACAGACATAGGCAAGAACAAATAGGACACAAAAAATGAAAAAAGGAATATTATTACTTGCTTTCCTGCTGGCTATATGCTGCGGAAGCGGACTATATGCCCAAAATGTATCGTGTAAAAGTTATTTTGAGGTAGTAGAGACAAACGATGAAAATCACCGGCTGGACGAAGTTGCAATTTATCCGCCTGTATTCGGAACGTTGCCTGAGGGAAAAAGACTGAAAATAAAAGTCTGCAACAACGACGAAAAGAAGCTCAAAAAAGCATTTTTTTATGTATATTACAAAAACAAGAGGGTAAGCAAGCTCCTCCTTCCTGACTTGAAAAAGGGTGAAACGTACGAATTTTGTGTAAATATTCACTCGAAAATGACCAGGAAAGACAGACAGGAATTACTCTTTAAAATAAGAAGAGGAAAAACGTATATAAGTTACCGGATAGCTCAGCCTCACAACAAGAAAGGATATTGATAAAAATATTTGCGTACACTTTCTGTCAGACAGCTATAATTTATATCATCCATATCAATTTACTTTTTGTCAAAATAACATTTCTGCCTTTTGAGAATCTCTTTTTCAGTTACTCCTGGAGTGCTGGAATTTATTTCTGATTCTCATAAGGCAGATTTTTTTCAGAAAGCAAGCAAAGCAGCTAAACTGGCAGATGTATTTTTCCGATAGTGCCTCAGCAGATTGCTTTCAAAGAGAATGGACCTATAAAAACTGACTTTCTGCTAAAAGAAAAACAGTGCTTGAATGTCTTTAAGAGATAAAAAAGATCTTTCCGGAGTGTCCATAATAGGACCTTTTTCACCGCAATATGGGAATAGAGAAAAAACATCAGGAAGTTTTTATTTTTTTCCGGCATCTTTTCATTAATCTTTCAGCATGTTTTCGCTGTTTTTTCACCGTCTTTCTTTGCCTCATTTACTGCCATAAAGCATCTTTCAAGAGTGAAAAACGAATAAAAATCTCCTTATATTACTGACGGAAGGGGAATTTTCTTCGGACAGCCTATTGAATAAATAGAAGGAATACTTACAAAAAGAAAGTAAAATATCGGAATCACAAAACAGCACTCTTTACGAAAGCCACAAAATCACCAGCCATATCAATAGAGAAACCACAGCTACAATGGTAATAAATATTAACTTTCCTCGGAAATAACTCTTTTGTTCCCACGCAGTCCGTACTTCTGTTTCGGCCTGAATCTGTTCTAGTTTTTCGGGTGAAATGTCGGACGAACGACGCTTGCCGGTAAGTCCCAGCAAACGACCATGAGTTTCGCTCATACGTTTTTTGCCGACTTTTCGCAGTTCGCGGTTTTCCTTATCGCGCTGCATCATATCGTTTATACATCCTAAAGTTCCCATAGCAGCATACATTTAACCAACTGCCTGAAGATAAGGATTTTTCTCTTCATTCACAAGAAAAGAACGATAAAGGTGTATATCTGTTTTCAGTGTATCTTTTTCAGAATGTTCTTTCTGGCAACTCTCAGGGCGGGAGTTAACGGGGAGGTATCGTCCAGCATTTCGAGTGCGGAACTGAATTCTGCCAGAAGCTCGGGATATAATCTGCATAGAAGATAGGAAAGCTTCATGCTTAGCGCCCGGACTCCTACAGAGCTTCCGGAAGATATCATCTGGTTCATGCAGAAATCGAGAAAGTCGGTACGGAGATTGTCTTCACATAATGGCTGGGCTGCAAGCAGCGTAAGCAGTAACCGGCGTTTTGTTTCGCTGGATGTACTCATGGCTTCTTGCATCAGTTCGTCGCATTTAGGGTATAACCAGCCTTGATGGACTGCATCGAGATGAGTGAACAGCCAGGCTGCATTATCAGCAACTCTTTTCTCGCTGTCGAAGAGCAGAGTGTAAAGCTGTTCGAGTAAGGAATGATCTTCGCAGCACTGGATAACATGACACAACTCATGAATGTCGTTTTCGTGGATTCGCCCAAGAAGTCTGTTGCGAAGATTGTGGGAGTTGTCAGTCTCTGCCATATTCACATGCATTTTTTAATTGCTTTCCGGCAACGGTTCAGCACTTTCTCCCCTGCCGGATGCTGTCTGGTTCCACCAAGTTCAATAGCCGATACGACTTTGAAACCGCTCCATTTTAAGATCTCACGCATAGCTTTTATTGCGCCACGGCTTTGCCCAAACAGGATATTGAAAGGGAAAGGCGTAGTGCTTGTACTTATTAATATGGCTTTTTTGCCTTTATGAAGCGGCAGAGGCAGCCCACGGGTATCTTCTCCTATCATGCCGTATACGATACGATCGAAGATGATTTTCAACTGCCCGGGCATATTTCCCCAATAGCAGGGTGCTCCTACAACCAGCACATCGCAGCTTTTTATGGCAGCAAGTACACACTGTGCATCGTCTTCGGGCAATACACAATGGTGAGTTTCACGGCAGGTCATACAGCCGGTACAGGGTTTTACCTGCAATCGGGAAGCTAAGACGGTAGTGACTTCTGCTCCTCTTTGTTCTGCTTCCTCGCGAATGGCATCCAGCATGGCAGAGATATTTCCGTGAATGCGCGGGCTTCCGTTGATAATCAAAATATTCATGAGAAGTGGAGATGTATTTATAATTGCAGATTGCTGTGTATTATGCTTTCATGGCACGCAATGCCTTGCATAACTGATCGGGGCAGGAAGTAGATTTGTTGCCGCAATGAATTCCTTCCAACCGGCTGATTACATCGTCTACTTTCATTCCTTTGACAAGAGAACTGATTCCTTTCAGATTTCCGTTGCAGCCTCCTGTGAAATGTACGTCTGTGATGATGTCATTTTCTACCTCTATCTCGATATTACTGCTGCATGTACCTTGTGTTCTATAATTTATTTTCATGATGTTGAAGTTTTTGCTGCTATAAAAAAACATTCCGGACAAAGCCGGGCATTCTTATAATGGCTGTTTTCACTGCCTGCTCTGCCGCTTTATCCGGAATGAAATGATGGGTAATATTATTCTTCTACCTCTTCAGGTTTCATGTTTGTATATACAGTCTGAACGTCATCAAACTCTTCCAGACGTTCTATCATCTTGTCGATGGTTTCACGCTGTTCAGGAGTTACATCCTTCAAGTCGTTAGGAATGTATGTAAAGTCACCACCTACATCTTCGAAACCACATTCTTCCAGATGTTTCTGAATTGCTGCGTAGCTCTTCGGATCACCATAGATAGTAATTGTACCTTCTTCCGGATCTTCATCGAATTCGTCTTCTACGTTGTAGTCAATCAGATCGAGAATCAGTTCTTCCATGTCTACACCATCTTTCTTCTTGAATGTGAAGACACATTTGTGATCGAACAAGAAAGCCAAAGAACCAGTTGTTCCCAAGTTTCCGCCGAACTTGTTGAATACAGAACGTACATCGGCAACGGTACGTGTTGTATTGTCTGTCAGTGTATCAACAAATACAGCAACTCCGTGAGGACCGTATCCTTCGTATGTCATTCCTTTGTATTCGCTCTGGTCTTTACCCATTGCGTTCTTGATTGCGCGTTCGATATTATCCTTCGGCATGTTTTCGCGCTTACAAGTTGCGATAACTGAACGTAATGCCGGGTTGTTTTCCGGTTCCGGACCGCCAGCTTTTACAGCAATAGCAATTTGTTTACCCAGTCTTGTAAATGTTTTGGCCATGTGACCCCATCTTTTCAGCTTAGTAGCTTTTCTAAATTATCTCAGTTTGGCATCCAGCTTGTTCTGCAAGTTAGCAATCAGCTTCTGCATTACCTTGTCGATCTGCTTGTCGTTCAGTGTAGCATTTTCATCCTGAAGCATGAAGCTTACCGCATAACTCTTCTTGCCGGCTTCCAGATTCTTACCTTCGTAAACGTCGAACAGTTCTACGCTCTTCAGTAATTTCTTATCTGTTTCGTAAGCTATCTTTTCGATTTCGGCAAATTGTACCTTCTTGTCGATCAGCAAAGCAAGGTCACGTTTTACTGCCGGGAACTTAGAGATTTCTTTATAAGCTACCGTATTGTTCTTGATAGCTTTCATCAGTTCTTTCCAGTTCAGGTCGGCATAATAAACTTCGTTGTCGATATCGAAGGCTTTTTGTATTTTCTTATGCAGCACACCGAAAGTTGCCAGCAATTTACCTCCACGTGTATGTACTGATATAGCTACAGAATAAATATCGTCGGTCAGGTTTCCGAATACCAGTCCACCGAAGTTTACTCCCAGACGACGGAAGATATTCAATACGTATGCTTTCAACTCGTATACAGAAGTGTTTTCATCAGGATGTGCCCAAGAGTTGCTTACACGCTTACCGGTAATCCACAAGCCTAAATGCAGTTCTTCTGAATAAGCAGCAAGAACTTTTTCCGGATTCTTCTTTTCAGCATTGAAGTGATAGCAGTTACCGAATTCGAAGAACTTCAAGTCAGCATTCTTACGGTTGGCGTTGTGCTGGATACTTTCCAAACCACCGAACAACAGTGTAGCACGCATTACGTTAAGGTCGTTGCTCAATGGATTCATCAACTGTACCAGATTTTCAGGCTTGTAAGTTTCCAGACCTTCGTAGTAAGTAGCAGCAGTAAGAGAGTTGTTCATTATTTCATTGAATCCACAACCAACCAGCTGTTCTGAAACAAGATTCTGAAGTTTTACAGACTTGTCTACATCGCCTTTTACGCTTAAGCTTGACTTCACAGATGTAGGTATTTCTACATTGTTGTAGCCATAGATACGAAGAATGTCTTCTACTACATCGCACGGACGCTGAACATCTACACGATATGCCGGTACCAGCAATGACAGTCCTTCGGGTGTTTCACCAGTGATCTTCATTTCGAGGCTGGTTACAATGCTCTTGATTGTTTCTGCCGGAATAACTTTTCCGATTAAAGCGTTAGTATATTCATAAGAAAGCTCTACCGGGAAGTCTGCTATAGGTGCAGGATAGTTGTCTTTTATTTCGGATGCAATCTCACCGCCGGCAAGTTCTTTTACCAGCAGGGCTGCTTCTTTCAGTGCGTAAATAGTACCATTAGGATCGATACCACGTTCGAAGCGGAAAGAAGAGTCTGTGCTCAACCCGTGACGGCGTGCAGTCTTACGTACCCATGTAGGATGGAAATATGCACTTTCGAGGAATACATCTTTTGTTGTTTCTGTAGTTCCAGAATCGAGTCCACCGAATACTCCGGCGATACACATCGGTTCTTCTGCATTACAGATCATCAGGTCACGGTCGGAAAGCTTACGTTCTACTTCATCCAAAGTAACGAACTTAGTTCCTTCGGGACAAGTTTTTACTACAATCTTACCGCCTTTAATCTTGTCAGCATCGAAGCAGTGCATCGGCTGACCGTATGCATGAAGAATGTAATTGGTAATATCGACAATATTGTTGATAGGACGTACACCGATAAGACGCAGTTTGTTTTGCAGCCATTCGGGACTTTCCTTTACTGTTACGTTCTTGATAGCAACACCTGCATAACGGGGACAAGCTTCAGTGTTTTCTACCACAATATCAATGTTCATATCGTGATTGTCGACCTTGAATGCATCTACCGAAGGACGTTTCAATGTTGCCTGACGTCCGTTCTGAATCAACCATGCATACAAATCGCGTGCAACGCCATAGTGAGAGCAGGCATCCGAACGGTTAGGAGTAATATCTACCTCCAGCACGTAATCGCTCTTGATATTATAATAGTCTTTGGCAAGAGTTCCCGGTACAACATCTTCAGGAAGTACAATGATACCTTCGTGGCTTGTACCGATACCGATTTCGTCTTCAGCGCAAATCATACCGTTCGACTCAACGCCGCGAAGCTTTGACTTCTTGATGGTAAAGCACTCATCACCGTCGTACAGTTTGGTTCCGAGTGTTGCAACTACTACCTTTTGTCCGGCAGCTACATTTGCAGCTCCACAAACAATCTGAACAGGATCGCCCTGTCCCAAATTAACGGTAGTGATATGCATGTGATCTGAATTTGGATGCGGTTCGCAAGTCAGCACTTCGCCGATAACAAGCCCTTCCAATCCTCCTTTTATCGATTGAACTTCTTCTACATCGCCTGTTTCCAGACCAATGGAAGTAAGTGCGGCTGCCACTTCATCGGGTGTCAAATCGAAGTTGACATATTCTTTCAGCCAATTATACGAGATATTCATATATGTATAGTTTTATGTATTTCTTAAATTGTCGTGCAAATGTAATATAAATATTTGGGATAGAATATGAGTGCAGGGAGTTTTTTACGTTCACTCAAAGACAGATATCCAAATAAATTACTTTATTTTCCGCCTTCTTATCATACGGATGTACGCATCAGAACGGCACATCCGGAACCGGAGCGCCAAACGGATTTTCGGGTTGCGGAGCCATCTCTACTGGAGGAGGAACAAACGATTGTCCGCCGCCGCTGTTTATTTTCGAACGGAGTACAGGAGCTGCACTTTCTTCACCCGGCATCGGCACGATCATTTCGTCATCCGGATTCTGGAAGCGGGCAAACTCGCCGCGGAAGCGTAACAGCACATCGCCTACCGCACCGTTACGATGCTTGGCAATAATGATTTCTGCCATACCGTGAAGGTCGTTTCCTTTTTCATCGGTATAAATCTTGTAATACTCCGGACGGTGGATGAAGCACACCATATCGGCATCCTGCTCGATGGCTCCCGATTCACGCAAGTCGCTCAACTGAGGACGCTTTCCGTCGATACCCTCACGACTTTCTACACCACGGTTCAACTGACTCAAGGCTATGATAGGGATATTCAACTCTTTGGCAAGTCCTTTCAACGAACGTGAGATGGTACTTACTTCTTCCTGACGGCTTCCGAATGACATACCGCTGGCATTCATCAACTGAAGGTAGTCGATAATGATAATCTTTACATCGTGTTCACGTACAAGTCGGCGTGCTTTGGTTCGCAATTCAAATACAGACAAGGAAGGTGTATCGTCAACATAAAGCGGAGCATCGTACAGTTCCTTTATCTTATAGTCGAGCTGTCCCCATTCGTAAGGAGCGAGCTGACCGCTCTTGATTTTCTCACCGGGGATCTCGCACACATTCACAATCAGACGGTTCACCAACTGCACGTTACTCATTTCCAAAGAGAACAATGCAACGGGAACTTTATTGTTTACGGCCATATTCTTCGCCATAGAGAGCACGAATGCTGTCTTACCCATCGCCGGACGGGCAGCAATAATAATAAGGTCGGAATTCTGCCAACCGGAAGTCATCTTATCCAAGCCCTCGAAGCCCGTACGCAATCCGCTCAGACCTTCCTTCTGGAGGGCCGCCTTTTGCAACATCTCCATAGCGTCCTTGATGACGGGGTTGATCTGGGTGACATCCTTCTTTACGTTACGTTGAGAGATCTCGAACAACTTACCCTCCGCCTCTTGCACCAGGTCCTCTACATCGAGCGTCTCATCAAATGCCTTTCCTTGGATCATCGCCGTGAAAGAGATCAACTCCCTCGCCAGATATTTCTGGGCGATGATACGGGCGTGATACTCGATATGGGCGCTGCTGGCCACCTTGCTGGTAAGTTGAGAGATATAGAACGGTCCGCCTACATCCTCCAATTCTCCCCGTTTCTTCAATTGCTCCGTTACGGTAAGCATATCCACGGGACGTTGGCTCAACGCCAAGTCTACGATAGCGGCATAAATCTTCTCATGCGCTTTCTCATAGAAACATTCCGGCTTCAAGATCTCGCTGACGATCGAGTACGCGTCTTTCTCCAGCATCAACGCACCCAACACAGCCTCCTCCAACTCACGGGCCTGTGGCTGAAGACGCCCCATATCGGGGAGCATCTCCACAGGCTTTTTCCTTCCTCTTCCTGTATTTCTTGTTCCTTCTGCCATCATTCTTTCTATTTGGGGAGTCAAAGGTAATATCTTTTACCCATTTCTGAAAAAGATTCTTTATATTTAGGAATTAAAACCTGTCGAATCATGAAAGCGTATTTTATCGGATTAGTTATCATGGGAGGTTGCCTATTATACGGCTGCCATACCAAACAAAAGAAAGGGGAAAACAGTAGCGACTACTCAGCCGACTCCCAATCCATAGCACGGCAAGATTCCCTACCGTTACCGACTGATACCCATGCCGCATCTTCAGTTTCCACGGAAGGATGGACCGCCAAGCAGATACGGGACAGCATAGAATTGTTCTTCGGCAAGGAATACGATACCCTTCCCCCGCATCTACGGAAGATCCGCAGAAACATGGTCTCCCTCTGGAACACGGACGACTCCGTCTTCCTACAGCTTATCATAGCGGAGAAGGAGTATGTGGAGGCTTTCAAGACTTACGTATTCAATTCACCCCTCATCCGGATCGGCGGAGGCCCTTACGACCGGCCACCCGAAGGGATGGGAGGCGAAGAGTATTTCATCGAGCGTTTCGACGGGAGGGCATGGAAAGGAATCCCGCAACCCACCGCCTTCGTCGCTCTCGGCTATCCGATCTTTCCTAACCAGACAAGAGACGATTTCTCGGCCACCTTGATGCCTGAGCTCAAGGAAAACCCTCCGGGATTGTACCGGGTGCGCAAGACCGTCATCACCGGACAGGGCGCCGGCATCGTCCATTATCCTTTGGCCGCCACGTTCTACCTATCCGATAACCCGGAAGATTATGAGGAATACACACGCTTCGCCAGCCGGCTCCACGAGCCTCGCCCCATGGCCGAGTTCAAGGGAGGAAGAGAAGCCATGATCCGTTTCTTCGAACAAAACCTGCGTTATCCCGAATCTTATAAAGGTACGGGCACGAAGGTACGACTCTTCTACTCCTTCACGATCGATTCCTTAGGAATGTTACAGAATCCCGTAAGCCTACCCGAGAATATACTGTATCCTCGCGATACGGGGAAAACCTATGATGAGTTCCGCGATGAAGCCTTACGGGTACTCCGGTTGATGCCCGCATGGGAACCCGCCGTAAACCGTATCCATGGTCCGGTCAGCATAGATACCGGGCTCTTCTTCTACTTCAACGAAGAGGGGAAATGCGGGATTGAATAAACGGTCAGTACTGCCTAAGAAGTATTGGAGTACTTCTTAGGCAGTACTCGGGTACTTCCATGAAAGTACTCCAGTACTATTACCAGAAGTATCGCAATACTCTCAGAGAAGTAAGCCTATGCTAACGTAAACTGGCAACAATATTGCTGTCAGCATACAGCGACATAACTTTACTTACGTAAAAAAGTATTATCTTTGCGCCGTAAAAAGTAATTTTCAAATTATGGACGACAGTATCCCGCTAGAAACAGAACAGAGTATGAACTAACGAGGCGGAGGGTTTCATTGATCCTCTGCTCGGATTAAACACGAAAGGAGGCAATAATGAGACAATTTCTTTATTGTGAGGCCGGTTATGTGGAGAAGAACCAATGGCTTCCTAACAGTTGGGTAAACGTAGAGTGCCCGACTCCCG
>OMAY01001583.1_pt1 | contig 10486 bp, 8 predicted proteins | sample 1673611 | NCBI WGS metagenome assembly OMAY01 (sample SAMEA103958117, study PRJEB25191) | human gut metagenome | biome: human-associated habitat [ENVO:00009003]; feature: intestine environment [ENVO:2100002]; material: feces | place: Germany | collected 2013/2015
GGTCCCCACGGTCCATATAGGCGTAACAGAGCATGCCCGTGGCGAAGTCATCCTGAAGACCGGGTATCCTGTATACCATCCGGAAACGGTCATGGAGGGTGTCGTAATGGAAAATACGGCCTTTCCTTCCCACAACCCACAGCGTGTTCTCCGTGTCGGTGTAGAGCCAGTTCAGATTGACTTGCGGGGCCACCTTCAGATTGCCGTCAAGAACAGTGTAATGCCTGATCCGCTTGCCGTCATAACGGTCCATCCCCTCCTGGGTGAGGAACCACATGTATCCACGCGCGTCTTTTTGAATTCTGTATATTTTCTGATTACTTAGTCCTTCTTCTATACCAATATATTTATAAGTCTGCGATGAGACGGCTAATGACAATAGCAAAAAAATGAGACTTGCGATAGTAGCTTTCATAAAACTCTTTATTCTAAATCTTTTCCTTTTCAAAAAACAGTAACAAATTTAAGATAAAAAATCATAGGACTAGTAATTTGATATGATCTAAATTTCGGTAAAATTATCCCTTTGTTCGCCTATAGCGTCACTTGTTTAGATGTAGAAAATGCAAATGGAAGAATGTTTGTAACATTACTGTCAGATGATTATGTTTTCTTAACAAAACTTCGTGCAGCATTATGGTATAGCCTGCATTTCTTTCAATAGAAAAGACTTATAAACTAGAATAATTAACTAATAAAGAAAAGCACAATGAAAAAGTTTTTTGGTTTTAATAAATTGCTTGCGTCTGTAGCGGTACTTGCTTCTGTGATGATCTTTCAATCCTGTTTGGATGATGATGATAATGATTATTACAGATACGCGTGGCCCAATGCATTGGTTACTGTGAAACCGGTGGCCGACAATTCATTTTTTATGCAGTTGGATGACAGTACGACACTGTTGCCTGTCAATATGAAAAATTCTCCTTATGGTGAGAAGGAAGTAAGGGCTCTTGTAAATTTCGATCCGGTGAATGAGTCAAGCGGAGAGTATGACAAGGCTGTACATATCAACTGGATAGACAGTATCTTGACAAAACCGATTGCCGGTGATTTAGGAGATAAGAATGATGAAGTGTATGGTACTGACCCTGTAGATATGATTAACGATTGGGTGACAATTGCCGAGGACGGTTATTTGACTTTGCGTTTCAGAACCATGTGGGGGGATCGCAGTCAAGCTCATTTTGTCAATTTGCTGATGAGTAAAGATGCTGAAAATCCTTATGAGGTAGAATTCCGCCATAATGCCTTTGGTGATGTATACGGTGAACCTGCCGACGGACTGGTGGCATTTAATTTGGATTCTTTGCCTGACACTGAAGGAAAAACAGTGAAGCTGAAATTAAAATGGAAATCATTTAACGGAGAGAAAACAGCGGAATTTGATTATTGTACCCGTAAGTCAACTCCTGCAAACAATGCAGCCATTACAGCCGGACGAAGTGTCTTGAGATTAAAATAAGGTTTTATAACTGAGGTGCAATTTCAATCCCTCCTGTTCTATGTGGTATAGAGCCGGAGGGATATTTATTTTGCTCTATTCGCTCATCCATATCCCTAGCATTACTCCGAGGATACCCAATACCACACTGCTAATGATGTATGTGAAAAAAGAGGGGTAGAGTCCTGATTTCAGTAATTGCAAACTTTCGTTGCTGAAAGTGGAGAAAGTGGTGAAGCCACCGCAAAGTCCGATAGTGAGCATCAGTCTTATATCATTGTTGATATGAATGCGTGAGGTGAGGGTATAAAATACCCCGATAAGTATGCAACCCAAAATATTGACTGCGAAAGTACCCCACGGAAAATTCGTTGCTCCCTGGCGATAAATACTTATGGTAAGCAGGTAGCGAAGTACACTTCCTGTACCTCCTCCCAAGAAGATGAGTAATAGTGATTTCATAAATGCTACATTTTGATGCAAAAATAGCAATGATTATTCATTCAGAGCCAAACTTTTTTAGTAATTTTGCACCCTAAACGAAAAATACGCAAAAAGGAATGGGTGGTTTTTTTGGAACAGTCTCAAAGGCTGAATGCGTCACCGACTTATTTTACGGGACGGACTATAATTCACATTTAGGAACAAAAAGAGGTGGTTTGGCTACGTATGCTCAAGGAGAGGGCTTTATGCGCTCTATCCACAATTTGGAGAGCTCTTATTTCCGTACGAAGTTTGAATCTGAACTTCCAAAGTTCAAAGGGAGTTCGGGTATCGGCATTATCAGTGATACGGACCCGCAGCCTATCGTGATAAACTCGCATCTAGGCAAGTTCGCCATCGTCACAGTAGCTAAAATCAATAACATTACGGAATTGGAATGCGACTTGTTGGCGGCTAATATGCACTTTTCTGAAATGAGTCTTGGCAAGACGAACCAGACAGAACTGATAGCATTGCTTATTGTGCAAGGAAAAAATTTTGTAGATGGTATCGAGAATGTTTTTAATAAAATCAAAGGATCATGCTCCATGCTGATATTGACGGAAGATGGTATTATAGCAGCACGTGACAAATGGGGGCGTACTCCGATTGTAATAGGTAAAAAAGAGGGTGCGTATGCTGCGACAAGTGAATCAAGCAGTTTGCCGAATCTGGATTATGAAATAGAGAAATATGTAGGACCGGGCGAAATTATTCGCTTGCGTGCCGATGGAATGGAACAAATGCGCAAGCCGAACGAAGGAATGCAGATTTGTTCTTTTTTGTGGGTATATTATGGATTTCCGGTTTCATGTTATGAAGGAAAAAATGTAGAGGAAGTACGTTTTATGAGTGGTTATAAAATGGGGCAGAAGGACGATTCGGAAGTTGATTGTGCCTGCGGTATTCCTGATTCGGGGGTAGGTATGGCATTGGGGTATGCTGAAGGTAAAGGAATTCCTTATCATCGTGCTATTGCCAAGTACACACCTACCTGGCCTCGTAGTTTCACTCCTGCCAATCAGGAAATGCGTTCACTGGTAGCAAAAATGAAGCTGATACCTAATCGCGCAATGCTGGAAGGTAAGCGCGTGTTGTTTTGTGACGATTCTATAGTGCGTGGGACCCAGCTTCGTGATAATGTGAAAATTTTATTTGATTATGGTGCTAAAGAGGTTCATATGCGCATTGCTTGTCCGCCATTGATTTATGGATGTCCTTTCATTGGTTTCACTTCTTCAAAAAGTGATTTGGAACTGATTACCCGCCGGATGATTAAGGAGATTGAAGGCGATGAAAATAAGAATCTGGAAAAATATGCAACAACAGATTCGCCGGAATATAAGAAGATGGTACAAATGATTGCCGACCGCTTTGGTCTGAGTTCGTTGAAGTTCAATACTTTGGAAACTTTGGTAGAAGCGATAGGATTACCAAAATGTAAGGTATGTACCCATTGTTTTGATGGCTCCAGTTGCTTCTAATAACAAAATAATAAAATATTAATAAAAAAGAGCTGTGATTTGTTTGGCAATTCACGGCTCTTTTTCTATTTTTACAGGCAAGTATGAATATTAAAACAAAAAGAAAAATGACGGTAATAGAACGATTTTTAAAATATGTAAGCTTCGACACTCAGTCTGATGAGAATAGCGGAGTTACCCCTAGTACGCCGAAGCAGATGGTGTTTGCGCAATATTTAAAATCAGAATTGGAACAATTGGGTTTTCAGGAAATTTCTTTGGATGAGAATGGTTATCTGTTTGCTACATGGCCGGCCAATACGGATAAACCGGTTCCTGCCATCGGATTTATTGCACACATGGATACCAGTCCCGATATGACGGGTGCAGGAGTCACCCCACGCATTGTCTATGGTTATGATGGGACAGATATTGTATTGTGTGAAGAAGACAACGTTATACTTTCTCCCAAGCAATTTCCCGAATTGTTGGATCATAAAGGGGAGGATCTTATTGTAACTAACGGCAAGACATTGTTGGGAGCTGATGATAAGGCGGGCATTGCTGAAATTATCTCAGCTATGGTATATCTGAAAGAACATCCTGAAATCAAGCATGGAAAAATTCGTGTGGGATTTAATCCTGATGAAGAAATAGGCTTGGGTGCACATAAATTTGATGTGGAGAGATTCGGATGCGAGTGGGCATATACGATGGATGGTGGTGAAGTAGGGGAGTTGGAGTTTGAAAACTTTAATGCCGCTTCTGCAAAAGTGATTATTAAAGGACGTAACGTACATCCGGGATACGCTAAGGATAAAATGATCAACTCTTTGCGTGTAGCTAATGAGTTTGTGGTTTTACTGCCTACGGACGAAGTGCCTGAGTGTACTGATGGTTATCAGGGATTCTATCATTTGATTGGCATGACGGGTGAAGTAGAGCAGACTACTATCTCTTATATAATCCGTGATCATGACCGTGCCAAGTTTGAGGCATGCAAGGAAAATATGAAAAAATGGGCGGAAATCATCAATAAGAAATATGGAGAAGGTACCGTTACCTTGGAACTGAAAGATCAGTATTACAATATGCGTGAGAAAATTGAGCCGGTGATGCATATCATTGATGTCGCTTTCAAGGCTATGGAAGAGGCGGGCGTGACACCTAAGGTGAAGGCTATCCGCGGCGGAACGGATGGCGCACAACTTTCATTCAAAGGATTGCCTTGTCCCAATATTTTTGCCGGTGGCTTGAATTTTCATGGCAGATATGAGTTCGTGCCAATCCAGTCTATTGAGAAAGCTATGAAAGTAGTGGTGAAAATTGCTGAGTTGGTGGCAAGATAAGTAATTTATTAACCTTAAAATAGTAAAGTAATAACATGAAAACAACTCCGTTTACCGAAACACACATTGCCTTGGGGGCGAAAATGCACGAATTTGCAGGTTATAATATGCCTATTGAATATTCGGGAATTATTGATGAACACCTTACAGTATGTAATGCCGTAGGTGTTTTTGACGTATCCCATATGGGTGAATTTTGGGTAAAAGGTCCTAATGCGTTGGAGTTTTTGCAGCAAGTGACTTCAAACAATGTAGCAACTTTGCCTGTCGGTAAAGCGCAATATACTTGTTTCCCTAATGAGGAGGGAGGTATTGTTGATGACCTGTTGGTATATCACTATGAATCCGAAAAATACTTGTTGGTGGTAAATGCAGCCAATATTGAGAAAGACTGGAACTGGTGTGTCAGTCATAACACAGTGAGTGCGGAATTGGAAAATGCATCCGACCATATGGCACAGCTTGCTATTCAGGGACCGAAGGCTATGGAAGTTTTGCAAAAACTGACTCCGGTCGACTTGTCCGAAATTCCTTATTATGCTTTTACCACAGGTGAGTTCGCCGGTCAGAAAGATGTGATTATTTCGAATACCGGTTATACCGGTGCAGGTGGTTTCGAGCTTTATTTTTATCCCGAAGCCGGTCAGGCTATCTGGAAAGCAATTTTTGAAGCAGGTGCTCCTGAAGGGATTAAACCTATCGGACTAGGGGCTCGTGATACATTACGTTTGGAAATGGGCTTTTGCCTGTATGGTAATGATTTGAGTGATACCACTTCTCCGTTGGAAGCAGGATTGGGCTGGATTACTAAGTTTGTTGAAGGAAAGAATTTCATTTCACGCGCTTTACTTGAAAAGCAGAAAGCCGAAGGATTGAAACGCAAGCTGATTGCTTTTGAAATGGTAGACCGTGGTATTCCCCGTCATGGTTATGAACTGGTAAATGCTGATGGAGAGAAAATAGGTGAAGTAACTAGTGGTACCATGTCTCCAATGCGTAAGATTGGTATTGGTATGGGATATGTTCAGACCGCTTACACGGCATTAGGTACTGAAATATTTATTGATGTGCGCGGACGCAAACTGAAAGCTGTAATAGTAAAGGCCCCGTTCAGAAAATAAATCGAAAGCCGGAAAAGAGAACGCTGATAACAAATATAACGCGAATATTCAGATTTTTTGAATATTCGCGTTTTTCTTTATATGGCTGATATACATTTGTTGTTAGTTCCTTTCCATAAAAACAGCTTTTGATGCAAAATTAATAATAGGATGAAGAATATGATAAATAGATAATTCTTAATTTTGCAATCAAAAATTTATTAGCTATGTCTGAATTGGCTCCATTGATAAGTGATTTGGCTTTGATTCTGATCTGCGCCGGTGTCATGACGCTCGTCTTTAAACGGTTAAAGCAACCTCTTGTTCTCGGCTATATCGTAGCCGGCTTTTTGGCAAGTCCCCATGTTCCTCTTACTCCGTCGGTCATTGATGTGGCCAATATCCATACATGGTCGGAGATTGGTGTGATATTTTTGTTGTTCGCTCTGGGATTGGAATTTAGTTTCAAGAAATTGGTGAAAGTAGGAGGGACAGCGGTCATTGCGGCGTGTACCATTATATTTTGTATGATATTGGTTGGAATTTTTGTGGGGTGGTCTTTCGGGTGGCAACGCATGGACTGTCTGTATTTGGGAGGTATGTTGGCCATGTCCTCTACGACTATTATTTACAAAGCTTTTGATGATTTGGGGTTGAGGCAGCAACGGTTTGCCGGTTTGGTTCTTAGTATTTTGATATTGGAAGATATATTGGCTATTGTTTTGATGGTTATGTTGAGTACAATGGCAGTGAGTCAGAATTTCGAGGGTAGTGAAATGGTCTATAGCATTGCTAAATTATTATTCTTCCTTATATTATGGTTTGTGGTAGGTATTTATATCATTCCTACATTTTTGAAGCGTTCCCGCAAGTGGATGGCAAATGAAACATTGCTGATTGTTTCGCTGGCATTGTGCTTCGGTATGGTAGTTGTAGCGGCCAAGGTTGGATTTTCGGCTGCGTTTGGAGCTTTTATAATGGGGTCTATTTTGGCAGAAACGGTGGAGGCCGAAAATATAGAGAAGCTTGTGGCCCCTGTAAAAGATTTGTTTGGAGCCATTTTCTTTGTATCTGTGGGAATGATGGTAGACCCTGCCATGATTGTAGAATATATATGGCCCATTGTGATTATTACATTGGCCATTCTGCTTGGGCAGGTTATTTTTGGTACAGGTGGCGTGATTTTGTCGGGACAGCCGTTGAAAGTTGCCATGCAATGTGGTTTCAGTCTGACCCAGATTGGTGAATTTGCATTCATTATCGCTTCATTGGGGGTAAGTCTGAAAGTAACCAGTGATTTCTTGTATCCTATTGTGGTGGCTGTTTCGGTCATTACCACATTTCTGACCCCGTATATGATACGTTTGGCGATACCTGCTTATCATATAGTAGAGAAACGTCTGCCCGGCAAATGGAGAAAAATGCTTGAGCGTTATTCGTCGGGATCGCAAACGGTGAATCATGAAAACAATTGGAAGAAATTGTTGGTTGCCATAGCTAGGATTGTAGCTGTTTATTCCGTATTGTGTATAGCTATGATTACACTTTCATTCCATTTTATTATTCCATTGTTCCGGGCTAGTCTGCCTGTCTTTTGGGCAAATCTGGCAGGAGCTGTTTTTACTATCGTTTGCATCGCACCTTTCTTGCGTGCCATTATTATGAAGAAAAACCACTCTGTAGAGTTTCAGGCGTTATGGCAGGATAATCGTTTCAACCGGGCACCCTTGATTTCTACCATTTTACTCCGTATAATGATAGCTGTCATGTTTGTGATGTTTGTGATAGAGAAACTTTTTCAGGCTTCCACGACTTTGCTGATCGGTATAGCTGTTGTTTTGGTAGGTATGATGATGTTCTCGCGATGGCTAAAGAAACAATCTATATTCATGGAGCGTACTTTTATTCAGAATTTGCGTTTCAGAGATGTGCATGCTGAATTTACAGGCCAGAAACGTCCTGAGTATGAAGGACATTTGTTGTCCCGCGACTTACATCTTTCGGATTTTGAGATACCTGCGGATTCCTTATGGGCGGGACATACATTAAGAGAATTGAATTTAGGGCATAAATACGGAGTGCATGTGGCATCTATCATTCGTGGAATGCATCGTATTAATATTCCTGGGGCAAATGTACGTCTGTTTCCCGGTGACACCATACAGGTAATCGGTACGGATGAGCAGTTGGGCGAGTTTGCCCGTCAAGCAGAAAGAGTATCAGCCGCCGCCGAAGAGGAAGATTTGGAAAGGCGTGAAATGAGTCTGAAACAGTTCATTATAGATCGTAACTCATTTTTCTTGGGTAAGAATATCAAAGAAAGTGGTATCCGGGATGAGTACAAATGTCTGGTAGTAGGCGTCGAAAAAGAAGATAGTACGCTGATGACCCCTGATATCAATGTACCTTTTACGGAAGGAGATGTGGTATGGGTGGTAGGCGAACGGGATGATGTGTACCGTTTGTTGGGTAAGAAAGAAAAAGAGGAAGAATAATTAATTTTAATAAATAAGAAAACCATGAAAAGTGATCCTAAAGATTGTCTGTATTGTCAGAACAATGAGACATTGCACAATTTAATGATTGAAATAGCGCCACTGAGTGTTTCACGTGTATTCCTTTTTAAGGAACAAACCTATCGCGGACGTTGCCTTGTTGCTTATAAAGATCATGTAAACGACTTGTTTGAACTGAGTGATGAAGAACGTAACGCATTTATGGCAGATGTTACCCGTGTAACCCGTGCCATGGACAAGGCTTTCCATCCTGAAAAAATAAATTACGGAGCGTATAGTGACAAACTTTCTCACTTGCATTTTCATTTGGTCCCCAAGTATGTGGATGGACCTGATTATGGAGGTGTATTTCAGATGAATCCGGGAAAAGTTTATCTGGCTGATGCGGAATATCAAGAAATGATTGAAGCTATAAAGAAAAATCTGTAGTAGCGATTAGTGGTTAGTGATTAGTGCCTGCGGTGTATGCATCCGCTATTAACCACTAATCACTAACTATTAACTAATCACTCTTTTTCTTCGAAATCAAATTCAAAGTCGAAGTCATCGTCACCGAAATATTCAGGAGTAATGAACTCTTCCATACTGCGACGGTCCTTTTTAGTGGGACGTCCTGTTCCGCGGGTGCGATCAACAAAACCGCTGATTTTGCTCATTTCCAGCAATTCATATTGTTCCGGAGTCGTTACATTCTCCAGTATTTCAGGAACCAATTTGGCACCTATACGTTTTTCTATTGCCTGTAAAACTTTATCTATCGGTTCGGCTGTTTCGGGTATCGATTGCAGAGGAATCGGTGCATCGAAGATTTCTCGGTGTATATTTATAATTTTGTTTTTCTCTAATTCGATGACTTCGATACCGTGCTTATAATTTTTTTCAGCGAAAGACATCGGCAAAGGACTTCCGGCATAACGGACATTTTCTCGTTTCGAGACACGCTGCCCTTTGTGCAAATGGCCGAGAGCCGTGTAAGAAATGCCGGGAGCAAAGGCTTCGGGAGAAATGCACTCCAAACCGCCGATTACGGTACGTTCGCTCTGGTCGTCTTCTGAAATCTCAGATCCTGTGGCTTGCAGATGTCCCATAGCGATAATCATTTGGTCGTGCTCTGCATGCTTCAAGGCCTCGTTATATATGGCGTTATACAGATTTTTTACACCTTCTGCGTAACTGTCTGAAGGAGGATAATCTCCTTGTCTTATGTAGGGGACAGCCATACACCAAATGAGGATATTTCCCTCTTTATCATAAATGGGAACTAACAAATCTGAGTAGTCGATTCCGTCTTCATTTCTTTTTATAACACCTTTGATCGTGATGTTCATCGATTCCAACAAAGGCATGGGAGCTTCCAAGCGGGCAGCCGAGTCGTGGTTTCCCGATATAATTATGATTTGCAGTTGCGGATTTTCTTCAGTGGCCTTTCTCAGAAAATGGTAAAATAAACGTTGTGCCGAGGCCGGAGGATTAGGAGAATCGAAAACATCTCCGGCAATGAGCAGGGCATCGGCTTTTTCCCTTTTTATTACAGCACACAGCCATTCAAAAAACATTTGATGTTCGTTGTCTCGGTTATACCCGTAAAATGATTGTCCGATATGCCAGTCTGCCGTATGAATGAGTTTCATATATCGATTATGATCTTGATAGAACAAATGTACAAAACAAATTTGATTCATCCGTGTTTTTATAGCCTGACTGAATTACTTTATCGGAAAATTTAAACGGGATTTATTTGTCAGGAGTTTAATAGATATAGAAATATCTTTAAAGTTCTATATTTGTGATACATTGGTAGAATAGATGAAAGGAATTTTGAAAGAGGAAATTTCAAATCTCGTTATCGGATTTATTTTGTAAAAACTGTTAATAAAGCAGGTGAAATTATATCAAATACCGCAGTCATTAGATAACTTTGTAGAAAGTAGGACTGGATTGTTTCAAAATAAGTTTTACAGATGTTTTGAAACAATGCCGCCTGTGCGGATGCGCTGCTGCAAATTGTCGAGAGCGGCACGAAAAACGTCATCCTTGGTCATTTGAGCGGGGAGAATAACACGCCGAGCTTGGCATACCACATCAGCGAAGAGCGCATGACGCGCGAGGGCATCCGCCTGGGGCAGGATTT
>OMAY01001586.1_pt1 | contig 10467 bp, 7 predicted proteins | sample 1673611 | NCBI WGS metagenome assembly OMAY01 (sample SAMEA103958117, study PRJEB25191) | human gut metagenome | biome: human-associated habitat [ENVO:00009003]; feature: intestine environment [ENVO:2100002]; material: feces | place: Germany | collected 2013/2015
TGACACAAGCTCATAGGTGCTGTCTTTGTAGGCAATCTGTTCTCCGGCATATTCGATGCCATTCAACATGACTGAATTGCCCATGATCTACTCCTTTCTCGTAGGGGAGTTAAGCGGTCATTACATTGTCCGTCCACATCTCACACTGGCTCATGACAGTCTGGACAGCATCATCCATACCCTCTGGCGGATATTTGTGTTTTTTCAGCAACCTTTTGACCAAGCGGCGCATTCCTGCTCTTGCGCTCTCTTTCTTTTGCCAGTCTATTGTCTGGTTTTTGCGAAGCAAATCTGTCAGTTCCTTCGTGATAGCAATAAGCTCGTCATGCTCGTAAAAGTCCTTGATTGCTTGCGGCTTCGTGAGAGCATCATAGAAAGCAAGCTCGTCCGCTGTCAATCCGAGTTTTTCACCCTCGGCGGCAGCAGCGGCAATGTCTTTCGCCAGCTTGAGTAATTCTTGAATGACTTCCTCGTTGGTCAGCATTCCGTTCAAATAGCGGTTCATTGCGCTCTGAATGATTTCGGAGAACTTCTCGGATTTGACAATGTTTGTACGACGATAAACAGATACTTGTTCAGCAATCAGCTTTTTCAGAAGTTCGACTGCCAGATTCTTCTCCTTCATGTTTGCCACTTCTTCAAGGAACTTCGGATCGAACAACGAAAACTCAGTCTGGACATCAGAGAAAAGGTTGATAACGCCTTCGCTTTTGATACTGTGCTTCAAAAGCTCGTTAATGCGCTCATTTACTTCCGGAAGCGTAAACTTCTTTCCGGTACCGCCTGAAACCAAGCGCACGGTCATTGTTCTTACGGACTCGAAGAAAGCTGCCTCCATGCGAGTTTGCTCGTCTACCAAGCTGCTGCACAGCGAAAGTGCCTGCTTGAGAAGTAGCGCTTCTTTGATAAACACATTCTGTGTCTTCTCATTGTCGGGAAGATCGTACTCTGCAACACTCTTGCCGAGTATGAAGTTCACTCCGCCGCTGATGAGCTTCGCCCTGTCGAGGTCGCTTCCGGTCATGAATTTCTCATAACTGAATCCGTGGAACAAATCTCTGCAAATAGAGAGCTTTTCAAGGAACTTCGGATATGCAGCCTTGCTTACATCTGTATCACCATAGTTCTTCTTGTCTCTGGCAGTATAGTCGTTCATTGCCTGTTTCAGTGCAGCCGCAATACCGACGTAATCGACAACCAAACCGCCTTCTTTATCTTTGAAGACACGATTGACGCGGGCGATAGCTTGCATCAGGTTGTGTCCAGCCATCGGCTTATAGACATACATCGTAGCGAGGGAGGGAACATCAAAGCCGGTCAGCCACATATCCACGACGATGGCGATTTTCAGCGGAGAGTTGTTGTCTTTGAATTTCCGCGCCATATCGTCCTTATGAGCTTTGTTGCCGATAATCTCACGCCATTCTTCGGGATCGTTATTGCCTTGCGTCATGACCACTGCAATCTTTTCCGTCCACGCTGGGCGTAGCTCAAGAATGCGCTTATAAATCTTCATTGCTATGGGACGCGAATAAGCAACGATCATCGCCTTGCCGGTCAGGATATTCTCACGGTAATTCTCGTAATGATCAAGAATGTCATTTACCAAGGAATTGATCGTCTGGTCGGCACCGAGGATTGCTTCCATCTGACCAAGTTCCTTTTTGCTCTTTTCAATGACATACGGATCGGCGTTGTCAGCCATAATGTCATACTCATTATCGATCAGATGGAGGGTGTTCTCGTCGAGTTTCAGGTGAATCACACGGCTCTCGTAGTAGACGGGTCTGGTCGCGCCATCTTCAACTGCCTGTGTCATATCATAGATGTCGATGTAATCACCGAAGACCTCTCGTGTACTGCGGTCTTTTGTGGAGATCGGTGTTCCGGTGAATCCAATGTAGGTCGCATTAGGAAGCGTGTCTCTTATAATGCGGGCAGTGCCGATAACGGTTTTCGCCTCGACTTCGCCGTTGTCCTTCTGCTTGACCACAACCTTCTCATTGAGACCATATTGCCCACGATGCGCTTCATCAGCCATCACGATAATGTTCCGACGCTCCGAAAGAGCTTCGTTGCTTTCTTCAAACTTCTGCATGGTCGTGAAGATTATGCCGTTTGCCTGTCTGTTTGCAAGCAGTTCTTTCAGATTCTTGCGGCTCTCAGCGTGCTGCGGCGTTTGCCGGAGGAAGTCCTTGCAGCGGGCGAATTGTCCGTAAAGCTGGTCGTCCAGATCGTTACGGTCGGTAATGACAACGATAGTGGGGCTTTCTAACGCTTCTTGCAGATAATGAGCATAGAAGACCATAGACAACGATTTTCCGCTGCCCTGTGTATGCCAGAAGACGCCACCCTTACCGTCCGTCACGGTTGCGTGTTTTGTAGACTCAATCGCCTTTTTGACTGCGAAATACTGATGATACCCGGCGAGTATCTTGAATGTATTCTGTCCATCCACATTAAAGCAGATGAAGTTTTTCACGATGTCAAGGAAGCGGGTCTTCTCAAACAGTCCTACAAAGAATGTGTCAAATGATGCGTGTTGCGTATTCTCATAGCTGCCGTCTGTTGTTTTCCACTCCATAAAGCGGTCTTCGCCGGACGTGATTGTACCAGCCTTTGAAGTGGTCAAGTCGCTCATGACACATACCGCATTATAAATGAACATAGAGGGGATCTCATACATATAGTTCCGGAGCTGACGGTATGCTGCGGAAGCGTCGGTTTCTTCGCGGGACGGAGACTTCAACTCCACAATGACGAGCGGGAGACCATTGACAAAGAGGATCACATCCGGTCTTTTTTCGGAGTTCTCAATGAAAGTCCACTGATTCGCAACTGTGAACTCGTTACTGGCGGGATTTTTGAAGTCTACAAGGTAAACAAGGGTAGAGCGTTCTTCACCCTTGTCATAGTATTTTACCGGGACTCCGTTTTGGAGGTAGTCCATAAAGACCATGTTCTTCTGCAAGAGCGTTCCGGTTTCAAAGTTCTTGAGTTTGTAGATTGCCTCCGTCAGAGCGTCCATAGGCAGGCTCTTGTTGATCCGCTGCAAGGAAGGTAGCAGAACATCCTCATAAAGCGGCGAGTGATAATCGCGCTCCACGTCCGGTCCATAGATATAGTTATAGCCCAGTTCTTCATTGAGAAGCTGCAAGACAGCGTTCTCGTAATTTGATTCTGTAAAATATCCTGCCATAGTTTTGTCACTCCCTTTTACGCCAGACTCGCCCCAAACTGATCCAGCGTATTTTCTGCATCTCTGTCAGTGACAGGCTTATTCATTGCCTTTTCAATCAGATTGAGAAGACTCTTTGCTCTGTCAATGAAGTAGCCATTGAAGTTATCTGCCTTCAATTCTGCATAGTTGATAAAGTGCGATTCCACCCGTGCTTGCAACTCATTCTCAGTCAGTCCATCAACCTTTTTTAGAATTGCCCCCAGATACTCACTCGGCGCATTTCCGCCAATCGAGCGGTTGGTGGCTGGAAGAATCGGGGTCTTGTTAATGATGGAATTATACCGTTCGCGCTTGATGCCCATTTTCTCGCAATATGCTTCGGGGAATATATGGTGAATATCCGGAGACTCAAGCATACTGTTTACAATGTCAATCGTCGTGTTGTTCATAAAGTCACGACACTTCTCCTTGTAAAGAAGAGCCATTATACCTTTATATGCCGCGCTCAAGCGAGTTTGAAGGGTTAGCAGCCGCGTAGAAGAAAAGACTGCGCTGTTAATCGTGTGCATTGCATTCGGACGTCCATTGACCTCTTCAACCATGTCCTCAATGTCATAGGCATAGCGGGTTTCGTTCGCACCGCCATACATCTCACCCAAAATCCCGCACCAATACCACCGAGAAAGAGTTTTGATTGTGTTTGGCTCATTGCATTTGGATTTTCCGAGAACAGCGCAGATTGCCGCAAGTGGAATCAACTGCGTTGTATAGGGCAAATCTCTTTGACGGAAAACGCACTGATCCCGAAGAAGAAACTCCTTTGCGATTTTGAACCCAGACAGCACTGCATCCCGGTTCGCTATGTACGATTCATAAGGAAGTCCCAGAACATCTTTCTTTTTGCAGGAGATTGTGTTTGTCTTTCCAGACTGCTTGTTCAAATAGCTTGTATAGAGACAAACCGTTGTCAGGAAGGTAGTCTCATCAATCCCATCGAACAGGTCTGTTCTCAGCGTGTCACCGAAACCGCAAATTGTATTTCGACACTGCACCCAGTCTTTTCTCAGGTCAAAGTCTCTTGTGGCATAAGTTGCGGTAACAAGCTCAAACACCGTGAGAGGAACACCACCGGTATTGACGTTCTCAAACACCTTGCACACTGCCTCTCGCGGCGTGGACTTGTCCAGCGTAATCACAGGCAGCTTATACCCGGAAATTGTATTCAGCACATCCGCCTGAAAACGCTTGAACTCGTCCATTGCCTCCGGCTTCATTCCATAGTGCGTCATGTAGCCCATGAACCAGTCCATAACGGCGTTGCTATCGAACACAATATTGACCGGAAACAACTTATTCTCGTATTCATATTCTCTGGTTGAGAGGTCGAGCTTCACATCACGGTCAAAATTCTCTTTAATTTTGCGATCTTCGGGGATGGACAGGACTGCATCAAAACGATCCTCATCATCGTCGAGGCACTTCTCCATTGAGAGATAGTAATAACGCTTAATAGCCTTGCCTTTTTCTGTTTTGGTCGAGACCGGCTCTTTAGAGGATGTTGCCTGATAGATGGAAGTAAGTCGCTGCTGTCCATCAAGAATCAAATGCTCCGGCTTTACTGAGACGCCTTTTACGCCCGTAATTGTGCGGTATTTGAATTGAATGTCCGGATTACCGTATTGTAGCCGCATAATGGCACCCATAGGGTAGCCTTGCGACAAACTGGCGATAATTCCTCTAATTCGGTTATCATCCCAAGTCCAGTCGCGCTGAAACTCCGGCAACTGCATTGAGCCGGACTTAACCTCCGCTAAAAGCTGACTTAGGTTTGTATCAAGAGATTGTGGTGAAATAATCACGTCTGCGCCTCCTTCATTGAGTTTTACTGATCGGACGAGCCCAGTCTGCTTTCCAAATCTGAAATATCGCTGCGGATGGAAGAGATGTCCGACTCAATATCGTCAACCCGCTCGGATAAAGAAGCCTGCTGACTTTGAATGTACTCCATTTGTGAGTATAGACCTCGCACTGCCAGAATCAATTCTACCATCAGCCCCTTATCATCGAGGGAGAGAAGACGGTCTTTTTCAGCCTGTATCTTTTCCGCCTCCTGTTGAAGCCGCTCTTTCTCACGAACTGCTTCTGCTGCGGCTTTCTCAAGACGAACCCGTTCCTTTTCAAGACGCTTTTTCTGGCGCTCGTCTTTGCTTTTTTTCAAGCTCTCCTGAACTTTATCAAACATGGTACAACCTCCAAATCAGGTAAACGATAATTTAGCGGCTTAGAGTTGGACGGCGGAGACATCAATCTCGCCGGACATGAGCTTAGGTAGCAATGAATCCCGTAGTGTTGAAAGTCGCAAGTTTTCGATGTTGTTGTTAAGTACCTCCTGAAACATGGGTTCTGCAACACGGAGAAACGCCGTAGCATCATCATCAGAGAGTTTCATGATTTGCTCTGATTCAAAATCTCTGGTGGTAATCGCATCAAATACAGCTCCACTTGCTTTGTGCTTGAGCCTATCAACAGCTTTGAGTGTGTAGAAATATACAAGAAGTTGATGCGTCTCTTTACCGACAAGCGCGTAGCAGGATTGGTTCATGGCCATCGGAACTCCGGACATACCAACTTTACCAACAGTGCCTCTTGCAGTGACGAAAACGGTGTTCACAGGATACAGTCGGCTGTTACAATGTGAAAGACCTTCTTTTGAGATAGTCTTTTCTGTGATAAGGGTGTATGGTATGCCAACATCTTTTGGGGTAAAGAAGGCAATATTACCGTTCCAATAAGTGTTTTCGCCTGTTTTCGGTGTCCCACCGCCGAGTATCTGTATCAAATCGGTGAATCTAACCTCGGTGTTTGACCGATCATAGAGGCTTGAAAACAATGCGGCTGCTTGCTGCTGTAAATTATCGTTTATCTGCTCGTTGCAGGTGATCTTATCTTCGAGGCATTGCATCGTTTGTACGATAACTTCTTGTACAGCAAGCGAAGGAACGGGTATGGTCAAATTGGCAACTTCGGAAAATGTAATCTGAGGGAATGTGCCAGATCGCGTTTCAGCTAACAGTTGAAGTTCTGCAACTGTGGAACTATTCTTCAAGAAATAGTATAGGTACTTAGGAGATACCACATCCTTTTTTGCACGAATTACCATCAGTTTAGTTGAAGCGATATAGTCTATGGGCGAAAAATCCACATAGGCAAACCGCCTGTTCTGTGGACGGATCTCGCTATATAAAATATCGTCTCGCTGAAAAGTCTTCTTGAACTGCCCTTTCAAATTGGAGTTTGGAACTCGTTCGTGGTTGAGAACTCTACCCTCTAAAACGTCCGAGGTATTGATAAGCGTCACCATATTCTTTTTTTCGCGATAAGTGTCCGAAATAGACGAACAAACTTCACCAACGGGCATATATATTGTTCCATTCATACTACCCACCATCCTAACCGATGTATTTTCTATGTGCCAGCTTCACATTCTGCTGTTTCACCATTGCATAGTGCATGGTGGTGTCGATTTTCTGATGCCCTAAGAGCTGCTGGACTTGCTCTATGGGCATTCCTTTGTCTATGGCAGTTGTAGCCAGTGTACGCCTGAACTTGTGAGGGTGAACCTTCGGGATATTCAGACGCTTTCCCAGTTCCCGAAGCCGTGTCTCCACTCCGCCGATCATCAGCCGGTCAAAGGGAGATTTCAGGGAAACAAACAAAGCCGGGTTTTCATCCGATCTGCCCTCAAGGTAGTTTTGAAGGTGGATCTTCGTCCTTGCGTCGAAGTAGACCAATCGTTCTTTATTACCCTTGCCGATAACAACGCATTCGCGCTCATTGAAGTTGATGTCTTCGCGGTTTAGTGTGACCAGCTCACCAACACGCATTCCAGAGGAAGCCAGAAGATCAATCATCGCCAAGTCTCGTGCTGTTGTGCAGTTGTCGCGCATCAGCTCTAACGCTTCATCGGTGTAGGTGTCCTTGACCACCTTCGCGGTCTTGACTTTATGAATCCGTCGCACCGGACTTTTCACGATGAAGTCCTCATCCTCAAGCCAAGAGAAGAAACTGGACAGGATCCGGCGGATGTTGTCTATGGTCACTTTACTCGACCTTCGCTGAACCTGATAGTTGGTTAGATAGCGGCGCAAATCATCTGTGGTGACCTGTTGCACAGCCTTTCCGACTCCGGCAATCAGAGATTCAATCGTCTTCCGGTAGTAGCTCAGGGTTTTCTCTGAGCAGCCTTCGATCCGTTTTGCCGTGATAAATGCTTCGACTGCATCTGTTTCTTCTGCTGGAATTGAGCCACTATCATAGGTGATCGTTGCCCCTTCCAATGTCTCAGCCATTGCATCCCGAAGGTGCATGAGCTGTTCGTTGTTAAGATACGGCAGCATTTTTCGCTGTATCTCCGTGATGAGTTGTTCTGTCATTGTCGTGTCTCCTTTCGAGGTAAGAGAACGACATTCAGTGGCAGTCCCTTTTGTAAAACTCTCGCCACTGGTGAGAGTTATTCAGACGGTAAACGATAATTTAACAGCTTAAAGCTGGATGTCAGAGACATCAATCTCGCCGGACATTAGCTTCGGAAGAAGCGTGTCGCGCAGTGCTGCTAAGGATTTACACTCTTCCTCGTTTGCACGAAGCAAAGAAAACAGCGGCTCAACCAGATCATTATACTCTTTGAGATTGTGTTCAGGAGGAATAACGACTTGGACAGATCGCAAGTTTGCTTGGCTGATCTTAGGTTGAACAGCACCGGTAACAATAGATTTTACCGGAGTTTGCTTGAAGAGCATATACAAGCTCTCAACATTAAATCCGAGCCTTCCGGTGAGAATGTGGGCATGGTTGTTTACCCAGAACTGTCCCCATACATATTGCAGGATTGGATAGCCAGCATCGTCAACAACAGTACCATCTTCACCCAGAAGAAGGTATTTGCCGTCAAAGATGTAATTATCTACATAATCCATGAGAGAAGCTGCTCCGTAATATGGATAGATCTTCTTCTCCATCTTCATTCTATCTGCACCAGAGAGAGGAATGCGCTTCGAGTCATGGATTTCGATGATTTCACCCACTGTACCTATGCGCCAACCATCAGGAAGATCATCTTGTACGCTATATGGGAAGTGCTGCTTATAAAGGGTTTGCGCTTGATCAAGTAAATTATCGTTTATCCTATCGTTAAGCGCAATCTTTTCGTCAATCCTTGCAAGGAAATCTCCGATGCGTCCCTGCTCGTCCAAGTCTGGCACTGACAATTCAAGCTCTTCGAGAACGCTTTGTTGAACTCGCTGCCTTCCAGAAGATCCAACCATAGACTTTATAGCTACATTACGGAAAACCGGGTTTATTGCTGTGTAATAAACAAATTGCGGATCGCTGATTCCCGTTTTTGCTCTCATCACAATAAACTCCGTTGAGCCAAAGCCAATTTCGCCATCATCAAGCATATCAACATAAGCGGTTTTTCCGTTTTCAAGGCATGGAGTGATCCTTGCCATAACGGTGTCCCCGTTGCAAAACTTAGCTCCGCCGTTAAACTCGGCTTTTTCCGTCTCTGGAATCTTTTTCGTGAACGGCTTTAATTTGTCCATTGCAACCTTCGTTGCAATGTCACCCTTTTTGAGGCTCAAGCGAGGATTAAAGTCAATAAAGTCGGCAGCGCGAATTGTCCTCCACTCAGATGTCATACCCAATCGCCCCCAGTCGTTCTTTGATCTGCGCCTCAAGTTCATGGGACTTTGCGAAAAGCTCAGAAAGTTCAGAAGTCAAACGCCCCATTTTCTCTTCAAACGGCTCGCCGTCATCTTCCTGTTCCTCAATACCAACATAGCGTCCCGGAGTGAGAATGTAATCCTGCTTTGCAATGTCTTGTGTAGTGACAACAGCACAGAAGCCCTTTTCATCTTCGAGTGTTCCATCAACGAAGGCATTATAAGTGTCGGCAATTTTCTTGATGTCTTCATCTGTCAGTTCGCGCAGCTTCCGCGTAACCATAGTGCCGAGTTTCCGTGCGTCGATGAACAGCGTTTTGCCTTTTTGCTTCTTGTTCTTTGCAAGGAACCAGAGCGATACCGGGATCTGCGTCGTGTAGAATAGCTGCGTCGGCATTGCAACGATACAGTCCACAAGGTCAGCATTGATAATGTTCTTGCGGATTTCACCTTCACCGCCGGACTGCGAAGAAAGCGAACCATTTGCAAGCACCATACCGATACGCCCATTCGGGGCGAGATGCCAGATCATGTGCTGCAACCACGCGAAGTTTGCATTTCCAGCAGGAGGCGTACCATACTGCCAACGGACATCATCAACGAGCTTATCCGCACCCCAGCCGGAGAGATTGAAGGGAGGATTCGCCATAATGAAGTCTGCCTTGAGTTGAGGGTGGCAGTCGTTAAAGAACGTGTCCGCATTAAACTTGCCGAGGTCGGCTTCAATACCGCGAATGGCAAGATTCATCTGCGCCATCTTCCATGTGGTCGGGTTGGAGTCCTGACCAAAAACGGAAATCTTGTTGATGTTGCCGCCGTGATTTTCGATGAACTTTGCGGACTGAACGAACATACCGCCAGAGCCGCAGCACGGGTCATAAACACGTCCATTAAACGGCTGCAACACTTCAACAAGGGTACGCACAACGCAAGAGGGAGTATAGAACTCACCGGCAAGTTTGCCTTCCTGTTCGGCAAACTTGGAGAGACAGTATTCGTATGTACGACCGAGAATGTCCTTGCTGCTCCCATGCTCGATCATCTGAATGTTGGTGAAGAGATCAACCACTTCACCAAGACGCCGCTTGTCCAGCTCCGGACGGGCGAAGTTCTTAGGCAGAATATCTTTGAGGCGCTTGTTTTCTTTCTCAATACTGCGCATTGCATCATCAATTACCGTGCCAATTTCCGGCGTGTGAGCGGCAGCAGCAATCGCACTCCATCGTGCATTCTCAGGGACAAAGAATATGTTTTCGGCAGTGTATTCGTCCTGATCCTCTTCAAATCCATCGCCTTCTTCAACCAGTTCCTTGTACTTTGCCTCGAAGCGATCAGAAATGTATTTCAAGAAAATCAATCCGAGAACGACGGACTTGTATTCGGATGCGTCGATGTTTCCGCGCAGGACGCAAGCCGCGTCCCAGATTTGTTTTTCAAAGCCGATATTGCTTGTGTTATTTTCAGCCATTTCAGCAACCTCCAAAGTTATAGTTTCACACTTACTATTCTACAAAAAGAGCTGTACGAAAAACCGGACTCAGTTCTTGTCCGTTCGCACAGCCT
>OMAY01001587.1_pt1 | contig 10451 bp, 7 predicted proteins | sample 1673611 | NCBI WGS metagenome assembly OMAY01 (sample SAMEA103958117, study PRJEB25191) | human gut metagenome | biome: human-associated habitat [ENVO:00009003]; feature: intestine environment [ENVO:2100002]; material: feces | place: Germany | collected 2013/2015
CTTCCAAAGGTTTTCGGCGGGCGGGTTTTGGGCAGCAGCATCCACGATTACGGGCACCCCATGGCGGTGGGCCACCTCCACCATTGTTTCCAGCGGTAGAGAGGCATCGCGCCCAAAAAAGATGACATAAAACACGGCAGCCGTTGCCGGGGTAATGGCTGCTTCCAGCTCTTCCACAGTCGGAGCGGTGTCCGCTGTACCGATATAGCGCATTTTTGCGCCGACAGCCGAGCAGCCGCGGTCGTACATGTTGCGCTGGGCGGCCTGCATGACAACCTCGTACCGCGGGCCGGTGATCTCCGGCAGGGTATGGAAAATTTTTTCATCGTCCCGCGCCAGGGCGGCAGCGGTGGCAACCATCATGCCTCCCGCCGCGCCGTTGGAAATATAAGCACCTTCGTTATGGGTCAGTTTTGCCAGGGCATCGCCGGTTTTGGCCTGAACTTCGGCCAGTTCCACACAGCTGGATGCAATCTCCCGCATGGCCCGCAGGCTGGCCGCAGGCATGCAGCTGGCACCATAAGTGGTAAACGTATCCTGCGCGTTGATATAGCGGTGCAGGCCAAGTTCTTCAAAAATATCCATGGTTTTATCCTCGTGGCAGGGGGATCATTCCTCCGCGGGCTTGTTTTCGTCTGCAAACGGGTTTTCGCTCACCCAGGAGCGTTCTTCGTCCGGGTCGGCGGTTTCAGAGAAGCTGGCGAACACATCAATGACTTCCTTCACGATCTCTTCGCTTTCCACCAGGCCATCTTTCAGCGGCAGAATGTGCAGGATCTTCCAAGCGTTCTGGGCGGCCTGCCACAGCGGCAGGTGGATGGCCTCGCATTCATCGGTCACAGGGTAGCCAACTTCGATCCAATGCTGTTCCACCACTTTGTAGGCGGCTTCCAGCAGGTCGTCCACTTCCTTGGGGGAGGTAGCGCCGCCGTCATCCAGCAGACCGCGCAGGGTATCCACACAGGCATTGATGCGCGGATGGTAATAATAGCAGATCAGTTCGTGGAAATCCTGGCTGTTGTAGTCCGGCAGGTTGGGAATACTCTTGACAAACGTGGTGCCAAGGTCACGCATCCAGGCGCGGAACTCTTCTTTAGGGATGTAGGTGTCCTCGCTGGCAACGTTAGGGTCACAGGGGCGGCCCTGCAGCCAGCGCACAATGTGTTCTACATACATCTTGGTGTTGGCGCTGGTCATCACTTCCAGCTGGGTCAACAGCTGTTCCATCATCGTGGCGTGCAGCTCAAAGGTCTCGTGCAGATTTTTCGCAGTTTTGCGGCGCAGGAACAGCTCCAACAGGCAGCGCAGGTGCATGTTAAAGTTTTCGGTAATGTACTGGCGCATCACATCGTACATATCCTGGCCGATGGCGTCGGTCTTTTTGTCATCGGGCAGGGCGGTCATGGTGGTCATATAATCGTTTAGCAGATCCACGACCTGCTGGGTCTCACTCAGCGGAACCTGGCGGCGCTGGGGGCGCACCAGGTAGCAACGCTTCTGGTAACGTGCGTGGGAACTGTCGCGGTCATCACAATAGACAGCCTGTTCCAGCGTTTTCATGGCTTTTACGCCAATTTCGGGTGCCAGACCGCCGTAACGGCGCTTGGCGGAATCTTCCAAAAAACTCTGGACGGTAATATCTTTGGGGTTCCATGCCAGCTGGAAGATCAAATCAAAGAAGTGCAGGCTGACACCGCACAGCTCGGTGCAGTTGCCAAAGCCGTCGCCGTGTTCCACAATGCTGGGGTCGGTCATCTCCTTAGCGGCTTCAATGTGGCGGGCAAAATCACCGTGCATGTGGTCATCGCCGCCAAATTCGTTCAGCGCCTCCAGCACATAGTGGGCCTTGCGCAGCGGGCTGTAGTTGGCATCGCGGTACATCGGGTCACGGAAGGTGGCATCGGTCTCCTTGCGGTTGGGCCACAGGTCCAGCATATACACTTCATCCGGCATAGCATCCACAAAGCGCTGCATCACGCCGGGCATCGTCCAGATGCAGGGCGGGGTGTTGGCGCGCACGCCCCATCCGTCAAAGAAAACACGGGCTTCGGGCACCAGCTCATGCACGGCTTCATAGGTGTACTTGGAATAGTTGACGCTGATGTTGATGTAATCATCTATGGTGGTGGAAATATGGCTTTCGCACGGGGGAGAGGCCACAAAGTTGTGCACCGGGCCGTATTCTTCGATCCAGACTTTGACGAAGGTCTGGAAGAAAGTCTTGAACATGGGATCTTCAGGGTACAGGCAGGGCTTGGTCTGGGGGGCGGCGTTGTCGTCCTTGACCCACTCGCTGCCAAAGTAGCGGGCATTGGGATAAAGCTTGTGAAAGTCCTGCGTCATCTCATCCGGCGGCAGGGTGACCATAATGTCAATGCCCAGGGCCTGTGCATATTCAATGGTATCGCGGATTATATCGCGGCGGGCGATATCTTCGGGTTTGATCTCGATGCCCGGCACGCCCAGCTTAATGAAAGTCATCTTGCGGGCATAGCTGTTCCAGCTGTACAGCCGGTAAGAGTTGATCTTGTTGCGGGCGTATTTGTCCAGTTCTTCGCGGCGCTCAGCTTCGTTCAGGAAAGCGCCGTGGTTATATACCCACTGGCCAATAGTGTGGCGGAACTTGAATGCGGAGCGCTCCACGATGGTCAGGTTATCAGGCACGGTCATATCGGGGTTTGCTTCATACACATCGCGGTCCCAGTAAAAACCGACATGGAAGACGGTCTGCAGCAGGTGGCAGACGCTGTAATAGACCGAGCGGTCATTGGAACCGCTGAGCACCAGAACCTCACCGCGCTGGACAATGGCCAGGCAGTCGTTTTCGGTATCGCTCTCTGCGGGCAGGATACCGGGGTTTTGGTCAGCAAAGTTCTTGACCAAGTCGCTGGTAGAGGGGCGGCCAATGAGAATGCGGTTGCCGGTCACAGCCATGGTCAGTGTTTCGTCCGCAATATTCAGGATCGTTCCGCTGATTTTTTTGACATAATCACGCAGCTCTTCTGCCGCATGGCGGTCCAGCCAGGTGGCACGGCGGCCCACGATGATGGTGCTGGCGGGAACAGCGTTGATGGTAAGGTTAAACATAGGGGAAACCTCCGATTAAGTTAGTAGGTAGGAAGTAGGCGTTAGGAGTTGATGGAAATTAGGAATTAGAAATTAGCAGCTATTCCCCATATTTTCTTTACTGGCTGAACGGTATCTCCCGGAACGCGTCCGGGCGGTGGAAATCAGGGTGAGGGGAATGGGGAGAAGACCAACAGGCGTAACGTTCCTGCGGCGGGCCGGAACACTGGTAAAAATTGCCCACAGGGTTTTGCGGCAGAGCGGGGGCTGCGGGGCCGTATATCTGCTGCAAAAATGCAAAGGGTACTTCCAGCTCCACGCCCCACACATCCGGCAGCTGCCAGGCATGTACCTGCGGGTAATGCGGCACTGCCAGGTTGACAAAGCTGCGGTGGGCGCGGTCGGGGCCTTTTTGCAGTAACAGTGTTCCGGCGGCATTCATCTCAAAATTCAGGTAATCGCGGGTAAAATCGGGGTAAGGGTTCAAAAATACTTCCAGGCAGCTGTCCAAGCAGACCATGCTGTTTGGTTTGGTCATCGTTACACGGGGGTGCTTTTCGCAGCACCATAGGCGGAAGTTCAGGCCGCTTCCCGTCAGCTTTGCTTCGGCAAAGGCTTCGGGGCAAAAGCTGCCGCCCCAAGGGTATTTGGTAATGGGTACATACATGATATCAGCCTTTCACGCTGCCAACCACGATACCCTTTGTGTAATACTTCTGCAGGAAGGGATACACGCACATGATGGGCAGTGCAGCCAGGAAGATCTGCGCGGCTTCGATGGTTTTTTCACTGACCTTTGCCATGCGGATCAACTGTTCGGGGGTCATCAGGGTTTCCACGTTGTTCTTGGATTCCATCAGGATGGTGGCCAGGTAGGTCTGCAGGGGGTACTTATCGGGGGTGTTCATGTACATGTAGCCGTCCATCCAGCAGTTCCAGTTGGCCACGGTAGCAAACAGAATGATAGTTGCCAGGGAGGGCATCGACATGGGCAGATATACGCGGAACAGAATTTGCAGCTGGTTGGCGCCGTCAATAACGGCTGCGTCCTCAATTTCGGTCGGGATGCCGCGGAAAAAGTTCATGATCAAGATCATGTAGCTTACGTTCATGGCTCCAGGCAGGGTCAGCGCCCAGATAGTGTTCATCAAACCCAGCTTGCTGATAACGATGTAGGTGGGGATGGTGCCGCCGCCGAACAGCATGGTGATGACGAACAGCCAGGAGAAGAAGGTGCGGGCGTGGAAGCGGGAGTTGGCCTTGGAAAGCGGGTAGGCCGTCATCACGACCAGCAAAATGTTGGCCGGTACGCCGATGAGAACACGGGTCAGGGTCACGCGCAGGGAGGTCCAGAACTGACTGTCCTCCATAACATAGCGGTAAGCTTCCAGCGTAAAGCCGATGGGGTAGAAGGTAACATTGCCGGCAACGGCTTCAATGCGTTCCGAAAGCGAAAGCGCGATAACGTGCAGGATGGGCAGAATGCACACGATGACCAGCAGGAGAAGAAACACGCCGTTGACGTAGTTGAACAGGGTCATTTTTTTACGGTTCATAACAGAATGCTCCTTTCTGATCAGAATACCTGATAATCAAAGTGTTTGGAGGCAATGCGGTAGGAGATAACAACCAGAATGAACGAAACAACGGATTTCATCATACCAACTGCGGTAGAAAGCGACCATTGGTGGTTGACAAGGCCAAGGCGGTAAACCAGTGTATCAATGATATCGGAGCTCTTATAAACCATGGGATTGTACAGCAGCATGATCTGCTCCATACCAGCGCTGAGCACAGAACCGAGCGAAAGCACCAGCAGCATGACCACGATGGGGCGGATGGTGGGCAGGGTGATGTGCCAGATCTGCTGCCAGCGGTTAGCGCCGTCCAGTGCAGCGGATTCATTCAGCGCTGGGTCAACGCCTGTTATTGCCGCCAGGAATATGATCATGTTATAGCCCATATCTTTCCAGACGTCGGAGAGAATAATAATGATGGGGAACCAGGTGTTGCTGCCCAGGAACATGATGGGATCAATGCCGATGCGGCCCAGCAATTCGTTGACCATGCCGTCATACTGGAACAGGTTGCGCAACACGCCGCCCATAACAGCCCAGGAAAGGAAGTACGGCAGGAAGAAAACGGTCTGCGCCATCCGCATGAACTTATGGTGGACAACTTCGTTCAGCAGCAGGGCCAGAATCAGCGGCACCAACAGGCGAAGGATGATCTTGGCGATTGAGATGGACAGCGTGTTGCCAACCACGTTCCAGAACGTGGGCAGGGCCAGCATGTCATGGAAGTTCTTTAATCCCACCCAGGGAGAATTTTTGAAGCTGCGCAGGGGGGTAAAATCCTGGAACGCCATGACCAAACCGAACATGGGCAGGTAGGAAAAGATAATCAGGAAAGTTACGCCGGGAATCAGCATTAAGTAAAACGGCAGTTCCCGCTTGAAAACAACAAGCTTGCGTGATGGTTTTTTGGTGGTTTTAGGTTCCATGGTGTTTCCTCCTTTTTTGGCTGGGGGTTACGGTGCAAAAAACAAAGGCAAGCAGGCTGAACAGCCGCTTGCCTTTCCGGTAGGTTCCTGTTTTGTTATCCGTCCCCGATCGCCAAGCTCAGTGTTTGCTCTGCACAATAAACAGTTTTAAGTCTGTTTCTATGCTTTTATTGTACTCTTTGGCAAGGGGATGTTTCAATCCATAGGCTTTTACTTTGAATGGTGTTCTGTTTACATCATTGTTCGGTGTTGACGTTGAGGAAAAGCAGTCATCCCATCCCGATGAATGCCAATAATCAGCTTGCTGTTATTTCTAATTTTCCAAAAGTTCTTTCATCGCTCTTCCCAGCGCATCGTTCCAGAAAAACCAGTTGTGGTCGCCGGGGGCTTCGTACCAAGTCAGGGGCCAATTCATCGCCTGCAAGGTATCGCGCAGGCGTAGGTTGGCGGGGTACAGACTGTCCTGCTGGCCGCAGGCCAAAAACAGGCGGGGCATGGGGCACGTTCCGTCGCGGAATTTCTCCACCAAGTCAAACAGATCATCCTGTGGCGGCACAATGCCGTGCGGGAAAATTGCCTGATCTTCATGCCAGCGGCAGAGCTGGGGCAGTTCGGCCTGGATTTCCGCCACCGAGGAAAAACCGGCGCACCCGGCGTACTGCTGCGGCGCAGTAAAAGCGCATTTCATAGCACCGTATCCGCCCATCGAAAGCCCCATAATATAAGTGCGCTCCGGTACGGGCTGAATGCCGAAAAACCGGCGGCAGAGCGTTGGCAATTCCTGATTAATGTAGGTGAAATACTTGGGGCCGCAGGCCATATCGGTATAAAAGCTGCGCTGCACTTCGGGAACGATCAGAATAGTCCCGTGGGTGCGGGCCAGGTGTTCGGCCTGGGTATAGCGCAGCCAGCCGGTGCAGTTGTCAGTCAGGCCATGCAGCAGGTACACCACTGGCGCGGCGGCTAAATCTCCGGTATCCGGCATGGTAACAAGCACCGATGTTGCCATGCCGAGAGATTCCGACATGACGTCACAGCGGAAAAATGCCATGGTTTGCCCCTCCTTCAAATTTGTGGGTTTGCCAGCGCGCGGCAGACGGCACGCATGGCGGGCTCGGTGCGGTCCCAGGCGCTCACGGTACTGGCAGCAAAGGGATAGTGCTGCAAAGCGTCCGGCTCGGCCAAGCAGACAGCACAGAAGCGCGGGTTGTGCGCAGCCAGCGCTTCGGCGGCCTGGGCGGCAGCGGCGGCTTCCCCACGGGTGCCAAAGGCGAATACCACCGCGGGCGCCGCGGCGCAGACATCCGCCAGCTCCGGCAGTTCTTCCACCGTGTGGTAGACAGCGCACTGGCCGCCCAAACGCCGTGCAGCCAGTGGAGCAAAGCTTTCCGTAATGCGATCGCCCTCCGTCACGCCAGTACCGGTACCGGACGCCCGCGCAATAAATAACGTCCCTGCGGGCAGCGGCAGCAGGCCGTGGGGGTCTTGTACCGTCACGCCGGTTTCGGCCAACGCATCCGCAAGGGCAGCATGATTGCTCCAATCCTGGCTGGCGGCATCGCGGGCGGGCATAGTCCAGCCCAGCGCCAGCTTGCATGCCAAGATCCGCCGCACCGATTCATCCACCCGCGCCATCGGCAGGGTTCCATCGGCCACAGCATCGCACAGGGCACGGATGCAGGGGGTCTGCACATCTTTACCGGTGGGGTCGGCGTTATCGCCGCCGTTGCCAATAATCAGCAGGTCGCACCCGGCCAGTGCCGCCTGCACACAGCCCTGTGGTGCGCCGTACTGGTCCAGAATGGCGTGCATCTGCAAGCCGTCACTGATGACAAGCCCCTGGTACCCCAGTTGCCCACGCAGCACGCCCTGGATGACGGGCGCGGACATGGAGCAGGGCGTATCGGTGTCATCCAGCGCGGGAAAGCAGACATGCGATACCATCACGCTGGCAAGGTCCTCTGACATCGCGCGGCAGAATGGCGTTAAGCAGCTATTCATCAATGTGTCACGCGGGGTATTGTCCACCACAAAGCCGAAGTGTGTATCGGCACCGGTCTGCTCATGGCCGGGGAAATGTTTGCCGCAGGCCAGCACCCCGGCATCCCGCAGGCCGCGGGCCATGGCGCAGCCATAATCCGCGATGGATTGCACAGTTTGCCCATAATAACGGCGTTCCGCAGGGCCGGAAAGAGTATCCAGCACCGGCGCACAGTCCAGATTAATACCCAGTGCCCGCAGCTCACCGCCCATCATACGCCCAACTTTGTAGGCGTTGGCGGGATCGCCCGTGCGGGCAATGACCATGGCGCTGGGAAAAACCGTGGCTTCGCTGCGCAGGCGGGTAACACAGCCGCCCTCCTGGTCGATGGCGATAAGAGCAGGCAGACCGTTTTCCGCCATGACGGTGTGCTGGATCTCAGCGTTCAACTGCGCCAGCGCGGCCCGCCCGGCACAGTTTTTGCCAAACAAAATAACGTTGCCGATATGATTTTTGCGTAAAAATTCCCGCGTGCCCGCATCCATGCGGGATACCTCGATACTGGCCAGGATCATCTGGCCGATCTTTTCTTCCAATGTCATGCGGGAAAGGAGATTATCAATCGTGGTAGGCATAGAGCACCTCGAAAACAGGTAGGAGTTAGGAGGGAGGAGTTCGGAGTTGATGTAAATTAGAAATTAGCAATGAGAGATTAGGAATTGGCGGTAGGAAAAAGTCTAAATCTGAAAAGAATAAAGAATAGAGAATAATGAATAATTGTGGTGGACCGCGGCGCAAAGCGCCGCTCAGGAGATATTAGGTTTGCCGGTTGTTAAAAAGTGCGATTGGCTATTAAATGTTTTGTAGGGCGCGATGACCTCATCGCGCCGGGGCTTGCCACGAGGTAATCAAGAAATATGTACTTCCCTTGCCACACCTCAAATTACTAATTTCTCATTACTCATTCCTAATTATTTTGTATCAGGCCTTAATGCATCGTAACTCCTAACTTCAAACTTGCAATCGCCCCGCCAATGATTCCTGCGGTGTTGTGGTGGGCGGCAAGGCGGAGGGTGGGCTGGGGGTTGGCGTGCAGGCGGGCCAAAGTGGTGTGGCAGGCATCCAGCAGAAAATCGCCTGCCTCGCTGATGCCGCCGCCCAGGGCTACGACCTCCGGCGCAAAAATGGAGTTGAGGGAAACAATGCCGGTACAAAGCTCGTGCACATACTGGGCAAACACGGCCTGCGCCGCAGCATTGCCGCTGCGGGCGCGGGCAATCAGGTCGGCGGGGGCCGCCGGCCATGCGGATCAACGCGGTGGCCGAAGCGTACTGTTCAAAGCAGCCGCACTGGCCGCAGGGGCAGGGCAGACCGTCGCTGTGGGTGATGATATGCCCCAGTTCCGGGGCCAGCCCGGTGGGGCTGCGCCAGCACTGCCCATTGATGACAATGCCCCCGCCAATGCCGGTACCCAGGGTGAGCAGAATACCTGTCTGTACATTTTGCAGTGCACCGGAACGCATTTCGGCCAACATTGCCGCGTGGCCATCGTTAATGACCACCGCGGGTAGACCGGACGCCCGGCGCAGCAACGCAGCAAGGGGCACATCTACCCATGCCAGATTATCCGCCGTAATGGTTTCGCGCGCAGCGTTCAGCGTGCCGGGCGCACCGGCCCCAATAGCCGCAACGTGATACGGTTCCAACTGCGCCGCAATCAGCGCGGCGGCTTCGGCAGGTTCTTTGGGTGTGGGGCGGCTCCACTGCTGCAAAAGGTTCAGCTGTTCATCAAAAATGCCGAACTTAATGCTTGTACCGCCAATATCAATACCGGAAAGAAACATGGTTGAACCTCGATGGAGCGTTGTGGAGAATTAGAAACTAGTAATGAGAAATTTGAGGGTGAGCGGAGCGAAGAGAAAAAAGAATAATGAATAAATAATAAAGAATAATGTTGGTGGACCGCGGCGCGCTGCGCCGCTCAGGAGATATCAGGTTCGTTGTTTATTAAAACGTACCTTGGCCCACAAAACGTTCTGAATTCGCGGGATAGATGTCACAACATCTTTATAACGTGGAATAGGGCACTGTCTCGGTGGGGTCGGGTACCCCCGCCCTACCGTAAGACAAAGCCTTGCACCATTCTGCAAATTGCGGTATAGCGTCCCCGTTAGCCGATGACGAATCTCATCCTCACAAGCAATTCCTAATTACTCATTGCTAATTTCTAATGATTTCATACCGGATCTTGCCGCGCCGTCAACTCCTCCCTCCTAACTATCTCGCCATATCCTCTCCACCTGCCATCCTTCGCTCCATCCCACCAGCACGGCGGGGTGGCCGGGGTGGATGGTGCGGGGCAGGCCGAGCAGGGCGGCGGGGATGGTAGATGCCATCAGGTAGGCGTCCTGTGCGGGGATCCCAATGCTCTGCAAATTGCGCACTGCACCGTCCAGATAAACACCGCCACCGTCCAGGGTGCCGTTTGCGCAGCGGCTCACACCGTTTTGCACAATATAATCTTGCCCGGCCACGGTGTAGCGTCCATCGGGCAGACCATGGGTAGCCACACTGTCGGATACGACAATCATCGCTTCAGGGCCTTTCATATGGTAGACAAGCTGCAAAGCGGCGGGGTGCAGGTGAACCAGATCGCAGATGCACTCGGTGGTCACGTTAGGATCCAGCAGAGCGGCGGCCACCACACCGGGGTCGCGGTGGCGCAGGGGGCGGCAGGCGTTGAAGGTATGGCACAGACCTGTAAATCCAGCAGAAAAAGCACGCTGGGCGGTCTCGTAATCAGCATCGGTGTGCCCGGCCTGCACCCGGATACCTCGCGCCGCCAGAGCTGCGCCAAGTTCCAGCGCACCGGGAAGCTCCGGGGCAAGAGTCACCTGCCGG
>OMAY01001590.1_pt1 | contig 10448 bp, 8 predicted proteins | sample 1673611 | NCBI WGS metagenome assembly OMAY01 (sample SAMEA103958117, study PRJEB25191) | human gut metagenome | biome: human-associated habitat [ENVO:00009003]; feature: intestine environment [ENVO:2100002]; material: feces | place: Germany | collected 2013/2015
CGGCTCTGCATCCGTGCCGTCCGTACACTCGCCGTCCGCCACACAGCAAACTTCCTCGTTACTGCTTGCCCGCCAGCACACCGACAGTCTGCCCGACCGTCCGCAAGTGCAGAAGTATGCCCCCGGCACCACCCTCGACCTGAACCGCGCCGACACCACCGAACTGAAAAAGATACCCGGCATAGGCAGCGGCATCGCCCGCCTCATCAGCAACTACCGCCGTCAGTTGGGCGGATTCTACCGCATCGAACAGTTGGGCGAGATAGGCCTCGACCACCGTCAGCTGGCTGCATGGTTCCGCATCGACACCGCTGCCCTGCAACGCCTCGACGTCAACCGCACCGGCATCGAACGCCTGCGCCGTCACCCCTACCTGAACTTCTATCAGGCCAAAGCCATCGTAGAGTACCGCCGCAAGCACGGCCCGCTGAAGAGCCTCAAGCCCTTCGCCCTCTACGAAGAGTTCACCCCCGACGATCTGGAACGCCTCACCCACTACCTGAGCTTCGACTAATCCCGTCCCAACCGCCGGACATACGGATTTTGCACCCGATTCGTGCAGTTTTCAGGGAATACTGCACCAAGTTCGTGCAGTTTTCGGGGAATTTTGCACCGATTTGATGCAAAAATCCTATCTTTGCGATGTCAGTATGAACCGATTACCATTGACCATTAACCATCATTCCCCCTATGGAACAGCTATATGAATTCTTCCAGCGCAAAGTAAAGAACGTACCCACCGGCTTCCTGCGCTACATGTACCACCGCATCAAGTGGCAAAGCCGTTTCTTCGGTCTGGTAGGACCACGTGGTGTAGGGAAATCGACCCTGCTGCTGCAATACATCAGGCTGAATCTCGACACGGCGGATACGCTGTATGTCTCGGCCGACCATCTGTACTTCTCACAGCACAGCTTAGTGGAACTGGCCGACCGCTTCGTCAAGATGGGCGGAAAACACCTCTTCATCGACGAGATACACAAATACGACGGATGGTCGAGGGAGCTGAAACAAATCTACGACAGCTACGACGAGTTGCAGGTCGTCATCTCGGGCTCGTCCATCCTCGACATCTATCAGGGGATGGCCGACCTTAGCCGTCGCGTCCCCATCTACCACATCCAGGGGCTGTCGTTTCGCGAATACCTGCAACTGTTTCACGGCATCGAAGTGCCTGCCTACAGCCTCGACGACATACTGGCTCACAAAGCCGTCATCGCCCAAGCCGACCATCCGCTGCCACTGTTCCAGCACTACTTACGCATGGGTTACTATCCCTTCGGCAAAGACGAGGAATTTGAAATGGAATTGCTGCAAGTCATCAACCAGACAATGGAAGTTGACATTCCCCAACACATTCAGGCCAACATCTCGCTGGGGCGGAAACTGAAAAGTCTGCTGATGGTAGTGGCACGGAGCGTACCCTTCAAACCGATCATACAAAAACTGGCCGAAGCCACCGGCATCAGCCGGAACGACATCCCGAATTATCTGATTTATATGGAAAAAGCCGGTATGATAGCCCAACTGCGCGACGTCACAGGCGGTATCCGCGGACTGGGCAAAACCGAAAAGCTCTACTTGGACAACACCAACCTGATCTACGCATTGGCTCCCGACGCTGCCGAAATCGGCAACATCCGCGAAACCTTCTTCATGAATCAGATGAGGGTGATGAACGACATAGTCAGTTCGCCTGCGTCCGACTTCGAAATCGACGGGAAAACTTTCGAGATAGGCGGACGCAAAAAAGGGCAGAAACAAATAGAAAACGTCCGCGAAGGCTACATCGTAAAAGACGACATCGAAACCGGCTATGCCAACGTCATCCCCCTGTGGGCTTTCGGACTGAATTACTGAGTTGGAACATCCGGGCCATTCGCACCACTATCCGACGGCAATCCGTGCATGTCCACATCATCCGCGCCTGAGGATAGCGGTATGTCCGCCAATCCTTTGTTAGAAGTCACCCTCTTGCACCACCGCCCCATCCTTCAGATGAATCGTGCGGTCGGTAATGCAGGCCAGGCTCTCGTCGTGAGTCACGATGACGAACGTCTGCCCCAGGCGGTCGCGCAGATCGAAGAAAAGTTGGTGAAGTTCGGCCTTGTTGTGTGTGTCGAGGCTGCCCGAAGGCTCGTCGGCCAGTACCACGGCGGGATGGTTGATGAGGGCACGAGCCACAGCCACGCGCTGTTTCTCGCCACCGGACAGTTCGCTGGGCTTATGCGCGGCACGGTCGGCCAGTCCCAGCAGATTCAGCATTTCGAGGGCGGACGACTGGGCTTCGCGGCGACCCAGACCGGCTATCAGGGCGGGTATCATGACGTTCTCCAACGCAGTGAACTCGGGCAACAGCTGGTGGAACTGGAAGACGAAGCCGATGCGGCGGTTGCGGAAGGCAGAGAGTTCTTTCTCCTTCATGCGGCCTACCTCGGTACCGTCGATGCGGACCATACCCGTGTCGGGCGCGTCGAGCGTACCCATGATTTGCAACAGGGTGGTCTTTCCGGCACCGCTGGGACCTACGATGCTTACTACTTCGCCTTTCTCTATCTGCAGGTCGATGCCCCTGAGTACCTGGAGGGAGCCGAAACTCTTGGTTATGTTTTCGAGTTGAATCATTCGTTATGGATTTATGCGGATCAGCAGTTGGCAGGACGCGGCCAGCTGTGCAAGCCTCCGCAAGCCCTGCCTTTTCATTATTCATTATTCATTTTTAATTCTTTCAGAGCCTCCTGATGACATACTCGGCCAGATAGCAGCCGAAGACGGCGGGCATGTAGCTCACCGTGCCGCAGGTGGACTTCTTGTTCTGCTCGTCGTCGGTCAGGAGGACGGCGTTCGGGTCGGCCTGCTCGGTGCTGAACACGACGGGCAACTTATGGCGGATGCCCATCTTTTGCAGGCGCTTGCGCACAGCCTTGCTCAGTCCGCAGTGGTAGGTGTCCCAAATGTCGGCAAAGCGCACCTGCGTGATGTCGCTCTTGGCGCCTGCTCCCATGCTCGATACAATCTTGATGCACCGTCTCAGGGCTTCGGCTATCAGGTAGCACTTGGGGGCCAGCGTGTCGATGGCATCGACCACAAAGTCGTAGTGATCGGCGTCGAGCAGTGCGGGGATGTTCTCGTCCTTCAGGAAGACGGGCAGCACGTTGAGCTGCACATCGGGGTTGATGTCGCGGAAGCGGGCAGCCAGCACTTCGGCTTTCGGCAGGCCCACGGTGGAGTGCAGCGCAGGCAACTGGCGGTTGATGTTGGTGGGCTGTACGGTGTCGGCATCGACAATCGTCATGCGGCCCACACCGGCACGGCAAATCATCTCGGCAGCATAGGCGCCCACACCTCCCAGTCCTACTATCAGTACGTGGGCACGGGCCAGCCGCTGCCTTTTCTCCTCGCCCAGCAGCAGCTGGGTACGCTGTTGCCAGTCGGGGCACGGAGTGCCGCCGGCAGAGGCGGCGTTCGGTATATTCATGTCAGTCATTAGGCATTGTTCTTTTTAAACCATCGATAGAACCAGCGACCTACTTTCTCGTAGTGCTGCGGGTCGTTGTTGCCGCGCGGATTCGAGAAGGAGAGTACATCCTGCGGTTCGCCCAACTGGTCGGGGTAGAGCACAATCAGGCTGTTGTTGGCAAAGTAACGGCTCAGCTGTCCGGGCAGTTTCTCGAACGAGCTGTCGTACGAGATGGAGCCGCGGCGGGCACTGATGATGACCAGCAGGTGGTCGTAGTTCACTTGTCCGGTCAGTATCAGCAGGTCTTCCCAGTCGTCCAGCAGGGAGTAGTCGGTCAGCGTCTGGCTGTATTTCTTCTTGATGAGGGCTTGCAGGGGTACGGCTGTCTCTTCGTTCGAGAAGAAGTGGACGCGGCAGCCCAGTGTGCTACCCATGCGGCAGAAGTGTTCTACCCACTTCTGGAAGCCCGCCTCGTATTCGGCTTTGGGCGGTACGGCCACAATGATGCGGCGCAGTGTATTGATGGGGATCAGGAACTTGGCCACCATCACTTCGCGGTTCAGTCCCTTGAGCAGACTTTCAGTCAGCATACCGAAGAAGGAGTCTACGATGGTCATCTTGCGGTGCAGACCGATGACAACGTCGGTCACTCCGTGCTCCTTCGCCGTATGGATGATGCCCGCGGCAATGTTCAGGTCGTAGCGACTGATTTGCTTCAGACGTACATCGGCCGAAGCGGTAATCATGGCGGCTTTCTCCAGATAGCGCTTGCCACGCACATCGGAGCCGTTGGGGCTGTTGCTGTCGTTTACTACGTTCAAAGCGAGCAGATTGTCTTTCTGCTTGGGGTCGCGTATCACCAGAGACAGGTTGATAAGGTCTTCTATCGTGTCGGGATTGGCAATCGGGATAAGAATCTTTTCGGGCTCGCGCGAACGGTCTTCTTCGGGATGGGCTTCGTCCATGGCTACGGTGCGCGCGGCACGCTCGGTGACGAACGAACTGACAATGCAGGTGACCAGAATCAGCAGGATGGTGCCGTTCAGCACGTCGTCGTTCAGCAGACGTTCGCCATTGGGCAAGATGATGTTGTAACCCACCAGCACGGCAGCCAGCGTGGCAGCGGCCTGCGCCGTACTAAGGCCGTACATCAGTTCGCGTTCGAGCGAGGTCATCCGATAGGCTTTCTGCGTAAGCCAGCAGGCTATCCACTTGCCCAGCAGGGCCATGACAATCATCACGCCCGCCACCTTCAGCGAATTGACGTGACCAAACAGCACGTTGACGTCGATCAGCATACCGACGCCTATCAGGAAGTAGGGAATAAACAAGGCGTTGCCCACAAACTCCAGGTGATTCATCAGCGGCGACACGTGGGGAATGAGGCGGTTCAGCACCAGTCCGGCGAGGAATGCGCCGAGGATGCCTTCCATGCCCACGAACTCCATCAGTCCCGCACCCAGAAACACCAGGGCAAGGACGAAGATGAACTGCATCACGTTGTCGTCGTAGCGGCGGAAAAACCAGCGCCCCAGGCGGGGAAACGACCACATGATAAACGCACCCAGAATGATGACCTTCACCACCAGCCACAGCCAGAACAGTCCGTCCGACTCGCCCTTGAACATGCCGCCCACAACGGCCAGCACAAGCAGCGTCAGGGTGTCGGTGACAGCCGTTCCGCCCACAGCGATGCTGACACTGCGGTGGCGCGACACGCCGTAACGAATCACAATGGGATAGGCCACCAGCGTATGCGACGCATACATACTGGCCAGCAGAACCGAAGTCAGCACACCATACTTCAGCAACGCGACATTGGCCACAAAACCGATGACGATAGGCACCACAAAAGCCAGCAGACCCAGCACGAGCGCCTTGTTGCGGTTCTGCTTGAAGTCGCTCATGTTCATTTCCAGTCCGGCCAGAAACATGATGTAGTACAGGCCCACCTTGCCGAAAAGTTCGAAACTGCTGTCGCGCGCCAGGATGTTGAACCCGTGCTCGCCGATGACCAGTCCCGCCAGAATCATGCCGATGATGTGCGGAATGCGCAGCTTGCTGAGCAGCATGGGGGCAAACAGGATGATAAGCAGCACCAGCAGAAATATCCACGTGGGGTCGGTTATAGGTAGTTCCAAACTGAAGTTGAGCCAATCCATACGCATCACATATTAGGTTTTCATGTGCAAAATAACAAAAAAGTTTTCATTTAGTGTGATGCCGTACTGCATTTTGTAGTAAATTTGCGGCCGAAAAGCTCAATTTTTAACCCATTAATTAAAAAGAAAAGAAAAATGAAAGTAGCTATTGTTGGAGCAAGCGGAGCCGTAGGACAAGAATTCCTGCGGGTGCTCGATGAAAGAAATTTCCCGCTGGACGAGTTAGTGCTGTTCGGATCGAAACGCAGTGCAGGTACGAAATACACCTTCCGCGGTAAACAGATCGAGGTCAAACTCTTGCAACACAACGATGACTTTAAAGGTGTGGACATCGCGTTCACTTCCGCAGGCGCAGGCACCTCCAAAGAATTCGCCGAAACCATCACCAAGTACGGAGCCGTGATGATAGACAACTCAAGCGCCTTCCGTATGGATGCCGACGTGCCCCTCGTAGTGCCCGAAGTAAACCCCGCCGACGCCAAAGACCGTCCGCGCGGCATCATCGCCAACCCCAACTGCACCACCATCCAGATGGTCGTTGCACTGAAAGCCATCGAACAGCTATCACACATAAAGACCGTACACGTGTCTACCTACCAGGCAGCCAGCGGCGCCGGAGCAGCCGCCATGGACGAACTGTACACACAATACCGTCAGGTACTGGCCGGAGAGCCCGTCACCGTCGAGAAGTTCGCCTACCAGCTTGCCTTCAACCTCATCCCGCAGATCGACGTGTTCACTGAAAACGGCTATACGAAGGAAGAGATGAAGATGTACAACGAGACACGCAAAATCATGCACTCCGACGTAAAGGTCAGCGCCACCTGCGTACGCGTACCCGCCCTCCGTTCTCACTCCGAGAGCATCTGGGTAGAGACCGAACGCCCCATCTCCGTCGAAGAAGCCCGCGAAGCCTTCAGCAAGGGCGAAGGACTGGTGCTGATGGACAACCCCGCCGAGAAGGAATACCCCATGCCTCTCTTCCTGGCAGGCAAAGACCCCGTATACGTAGGCCGCATCCGCAAGGACCTGACCAACGACTGCGGACTGACGTTCTGGATTGTAGGCGACCAGATCAAGAAGGGAGCCGCCCTGAACGCTGTTCAGATAGCCGAATGGCTCATCAAGGAGAACGCCCTCTAAGAGTGTTCTGCCTACCGCGATAAAACAAATGACCCGGATGCCGCGACAAGCGTACCATCCGGGTCATTTTTATTTTCACTCCCCACCATTCTTCCGACGCAGGAATTCGGTCGGTATCTCGCCGAAATACTCCTTATAGCACTTGGTGAAGTACGAGGGCGAACTGAAGCCTACTTCGTAGGTAATCTCGGCCACGGTCTTTTCGGTCGAGGCCAGCAGCGAGGCAGCACGCTTCAGGCGGGCAATGCGCAGCAGCTCGTTGGGCGAGTAGCCGCACAGGGCCTTCGTCTTGCGGTACAGCTGCACACGGCTCAGGCCTATCTGTTCGCCCAGCTCCTCTACGCTGAGATTGGGGTCGGACAGACGCTCGTCGATCAGGCGGCGCAGCTTCTCCATAAAGCCCTTATCCACATCGGTGACCGCAGGTTTGGGCTGCTGCAAGGCAGTGTTGCTGCCATCGGCAAAGAAGTTCTGCAGGCGGTGGCGGTTTTCGATAAGGTTGCGCAGGCGCACGGTCAGCAGGCGGGCACTGAAGGGCTTGGCAATGTACGAGTCGGCACCGCATTCGTAGCCTTTTATCTTCTGCTCGTCCACGGCATAGGCGGTAAGCATCATCACGGGGATGTGCGACGTCTGGAGTTCGGACTTCAGGCGGCGACAACACTCCATGCCGTCCATCACGGGCATCATCACGTCGCAGATGATGACGTCGGGCACGTACTTCATGGCCTGCTGAATGCCCTCCTGACCGTTGGCGGCTTCGACTACACGGTAGTTGTCCTGCAGGATGGAGCGCACGTAGTCGCGGATGTCCTGATTGTCGTCTATCACGAGCACGGTTTCCTTATCTTCGGCAGGGGTGTCGGACTCGGCAGCTTGCAGCGTCTCCTGGTCGGCAGCCAGCACGGCACCTTCTTTCAGATTGGCCAGCACGGCGCTGCGTGTGGTGTCGGGGTCAAGGTCGCCCGTCTGGCAAGCGAGCATCTCGATGGTGAAGCAGGTGCCCTGCCCTTCGGTAGTGTCTACACGGATGGTGCCGCGGTGCATCTCGACAAAGGCTTTCACCAGGGCCAGACCGATGCCCGAACCGGCATGATGGACATCGACCTGATAGAAACTGTCGAAGATGTGCTGCACGTGCTCGGCGGGCATGCCTACGCCGGTGTCGGTGACTTGCAGGTGCAGCGCGGGTTCGCCTTCGCGGCTGAACAAAGCCAGGCCGACACTGATGCTGCCGTTCTCGGGCGTGAACTTGAAGGCGTTCGAGAGGAGGTTGTAGACGATGCGTTCCAGCTTCTCGGCATCGGCGGTCACGGTGTAGTCGGCAGCAGGGTCGGCCTCAATGCGGAAGTGTATGTGCTTGCGGAACGACAGGGTGCGGAAAGCGTCGGTCCACTCCATCAGCGCCGTACGCAGGTCGAAGCGGCTCAGACGCAACTGCAGTTTGCCATCCTCGAACTTCCGGAAGTCGAGCACCTGATTGACCAGGCGCAACAGCACGGTGACGTTCTTATGAATGATGTTCAGCAGGAAGCGTTCGTGCTCGGTCAGGGTGTGGCTGTGCATCAGCTGCTCCACGGGGTCGGCAATCAGGGTGAGCGGGGTGCGGAAGTCGTGCGAAACATTGGTGAAGAAGGCCAGTTTGGCATGCGTGGCGTCCTCCAGCTGGCGCGACAGGTGGATGAGCTGGTCGCGCTGTTCCTCCACCTGCTGCTTCTGTTGCGAAAGTTCGGTATTCAGGCGATTCTTGGTCCAGAAGGCACGCACCACGAAGACGAGCAACGCCCCTACCAGCACCAAAATAACGATGCAGGCATATAGAAACATGCGTTGGGCCGAGTAGCGCAGCAGGAAGGCGTCGAGCTGGCTGTTGAGCTTCTCGATTTTTTCGTCGAGGGTGCCTATGTGGGTCGTCTGCATCTGCATGATGCGGGCGTTCTGACGGTTGACCAATGCGGTAGAGAGGAGCGTCTCGCGCGGATAGCTGCGTCCTTCGAGAATATCCATGGCCACCTGCACGACGCGGTCGCCGCCGGTGGGATAGATGAAGGTGGCATCGAGGGTGCCGTCGGACACCATCTCCACACCCAGTCCCTTGCCCGAAAGGGCATCTACACCGACAAACAGCATCTCTTCGGCACGTCCCCGTCTGACAGCAGCATCGTGCGCACCGGAGGCCATACGGTCGTTGTGGGCAAAGACGAGGTCGATGCGCGGCTGGCGGTCGAGGATGGAGTCGAAGGCCTGTTCGGCCGATTGCCTGAACCATCCGGCATCGGCTGCAGCCACGACGTGTATGCCCGGAGCGTCGGCCAGGGCGTCCATCAGTCCGCGATGGCGGTCGCGCGCTGGGGTCGAACCCTGTAGTCCGGTCAGTTCCACAACGTTACCTTCCCCTTTCAGGCGACTGACGATGTAGGCACCTATCTGGCGTCCCATCTCGTAATTGTCGGCACCGATGTAAGCGGTATAGCGGTCGGAGTTGATACGACGGTCGACCAGCAGCACGGGGATGCCCTTGTCGTGCGCTTTTTCGATGGCGGGTGTCAGCGCTTCGGCTTCGTTGGGCGCCACCACAATCAGGTCAGCTTTCTGGTCGATGAAATGTTCGATGTCGGCCGTCTGCCGGGCATTGTCATCGCCGGCCGAGCGGATGTCCACTTCCACACCGGGATAGAAAAGTGCTTCGCGACGGATTTCCTTGTTCATCTGCGTGCGCCACTCGTCGTCGCTGCATTGCGACACGGCTATCAGGAAGCGGGCCCGTTCGCGCCCGCATGCCGTCAGCAGCAGACACAGTGCGCACAAGGTAAAAAGGTAGAAGGTATTGTGTTTCATGGCCTTTCTTTTGGGGATTAGAGAAGGCAAATATAACGAATATAATGCAGAAGAGCGACACGGGGCGGGAAAAGATTGGGGGAAAGGCTTGGAAATTGGCAGGCAAATGCCTACTTTTGTATGTAGAACTTACTTTCTTCATCAATCGACTGTATATGAAACGCCCGCAAATTGTAGAACGCATCCGCGAAGCCCTGGCACAAGTGGCACCCGAAGCTCAGGCCATACTCTATGGCAGCGAAGCCCGTGGTGACGCCCGCCCCGACAGCGACATCGACCTGCTGGTGCTGGTAGGCGGCGACAAGCTGAGCATCAGCGAGGAAGAACGTATCATTGCCCCGCTATACGACATCGAGATAGAAACCGGCGTGGCCATCAATGCGCGCGTCCTTCTGAAGAAGCTTTGGGAAAACCGTCCCTTCCGCACACCTTTTTTCGTGAACGTAATGAGGGAGGGAATTGTGTTATGAAAGAGCAACTGAGTCGGGAGAACATCGAGGCACTGGCTGCCTATCGGTTTCAGCGTGCCGAGGAAACATTAGCCGAAATTCCTTTTCTGAAGCAAAAAGGGTATTACAACACAGCCGTCAACCGCTTGTATTATGCCTGTTACTATGCTGCCGTGGCCTTGCTCATCAAGCACGACATCAATCCGGGCACTCACGCCGGCGTCAAACAGATGCTGGGCATGCATTTTGTAGCTACAGGACGCATGTCGCGCGAAATAGGGCGCTGCTTTTCCCTGCTGTTCGAACGGCGGCACAGCAGCGATTACGACGACTTCGCCTACTCCAGCGCAGAAGAGATAAGGTAGCAGATCGGAAGAGCGTCGTGTAGGGAAAGAG
>OMAY01001631.1_pt1 | contig 10241 bp, 8 predicted proteins | sample 1673611 | NCBI WGS metagenome assembly OMAY01 (sample SAMEA103958117, study PRJEB25191) | human gut metagenome | biome: human-associated habitat [ENVO:00009003]; feature: intestine environment [ENVO:2100002]; material: feces | place: Germany | collected 2013/2015
GATCATGTTCTGTACCATCGTAATCGGTATGATCAAGGCGATAATTAGTAAAGCGATTAGAATAATCTTGATTGTCAGAGCATTGCTTTTGTTGTTTCTCTTTTTTACTTCTTCCTGAATCGGAGTCAATTCGGTCTGTTCCATAGTCGAATATTTTAATTAATAATTAAAAAGTACTTTGCATTGCAAAGTTTATGAATAAAAAAATTATAGGTTTTGACTTTTTAAAAAAGCTTCCCGTCCTTCGGCAGTAATGGAAAATCTGGTATTGGGTTTGCGCCCTATGAATTGTTTATTGCTTTTTATGTATCCGAGTTCTTCTAAATTTCGGGAGTGACTTGCCAAATTACCATCGGTCAGATCGAGCAAATTCTTGATGGTGGTAAAATCAACGGAATCATTTACCATTAAGATCGACATAATCCCTAATCGGGCTTTGCTTTCAAAGGCTTTATTGATATGTTCGAGATTAGGCTTCATTATTTTCTTCGGTCATATTTCAGGTAAAAGAAGACTCCGTAGATGATATGAAATAGTCCGAATCCAGCAACCCAGAAAAGCAATCCGTATCCGGGGACAAAGCTGTCTATCAACCCTAATATCAATTCTGCATACCCCAGATAACGGGTATTTGAATAGGTATATTTCGAACCGTTGATTAAAGCTATACCATAAAATATCAACATGATAGAAGATGTGAGACCGTAATGTTGTTGCAGCAGTAAAGAGAAACAAAGTATTCCTCCAGCTAATAACGGGACAAAGAAGTTGATTAACAGACGTATGGATATTGAATCTAATCGTAGCCTGAGACCATTCTTTTTGGCTTTTATCCAAGAAAGATAAAATGCTGTTATTAATGATATAGTTAATAGTATCAGTGCCAGAATGACGATGATTTGTAATCGGTAGGGTGTGTTAATGTTTAAGGTCGTAATTTTTGTAGGGTCAAGTATGTAATAGGCAATGTAAGCTCCGATAAAGGCGTATATGCCGACAAAAATTGCAGATAAACCGCTTAATGAGAGAAACTTGGAAGACTTCTCCATCAGGTTTTTTATTTCGCTTAATGTGCTTATTACTTCTTTATTTTCCATTTTGTTTCTGTAATAATAAAGTACTTTGTTTTGCAAAGTTGCATAAAAAAATTGTAAAAACAAATTTTTACGTATTTTTTTATCTGAGAAAAGAACTGGAGAAGTATGTATCGTATAGAATCTTTTTGCAAAATAAAAAGACTGTTCCGAAATTCCGGAACAGTCTTTACTTGTCATTACAAAAGAAACAAGATCATTTTTCTGTTTTGCTATTGGTCGGTAAAACTCATCTATCGGTTACAGTGTTTTTGAAGCGAAAGTTTAGTAGTCCGATTATGAAAGATAATCACTGCCATGCAAAAATCAGATGATGCTAATCTCTTTTGTTCACAAAATCATGTTATTCCATCGGATATAACGATCAAGTTATAAAGATATAAAAAAAGAAGTAAGGAAAACAACCGTTTTCTACATTTTGATGTTATAGCGCAACTTTTTGTTAATTTTTACAACTTGTATCGATACATTTGAGAAACGATTTGCTGATATTGGTTTTCTAATTGTAAATAATTTTGCATGCTCTCATACACCTGATTTGCTTCGATAAAATATTCTATCATCGAGAGCTGACCGTTTTCAAGGGCTTTGTTGAGTAAAGAGAGTGTTTTTTGGGATTGTAACAGTTTGTTGTATTCTTGCATAGAGACTTTTAAATTGGTCGCCTGATCATAGAGTTGTCGCAAAGTAGAAAGACTTTGCAGGCGGGTGTTTTCTATTTGCATTTGAGTATATCCGCTTAAAGCTTTTGCCTGTTTTATTTTGTTTCGGTTTTCAAATAGCGGAATAGAAATACCGAACGATATGCCGTTATATTTGTCTGTGGGCTCCATTTCTCGTATGTAACCGATCTCGAATTTAGGAAACCATAGGGATTTGCTTAGCGAAATATTTTTTCGAGCTACTTTCAGTTCGTTTTCGAGTGAACGTAATTCAGGGTCAGCGGCTATGGCTTCTTGACTGTAAATTTCAAAATTTTCCGGAAAATCCACAGGGGAATAATCGGTTAGCTCTTCTCCGATCGGTAAATTTCCATTTAAAGTTTGTAATTCTTTAAGTTTATTATTCCGTTCGGTTTCTATCAACCGCATTTGTGTTTTTATATTATAAAGTTCTAATTCTATTTTGTTGGTCTCCAAGATATTTGCATCACCGGTAGATAACCGTTTCTGATACAGGGCCGAGAGTTTCTGTACATTCTGAAGCCTGAGGCTCAGTAACTTTTGTTGTTGAAAGAGAGAAACCAGATCGAGACAGATTGTTTTTGCATTAAGCAACACTTGCTGGCGGATGATCTGTTTTTGCTGATCATACAAGTCTGATTTTAGATCATAGAGCTGGTTTTTATGAACATATACCGATGGAAAGTCAAAACTCTGCGATACCGACAGCTCTCCGGTTTTTCCTATCGAGGCCGGTTTTCCCCATTTCCGTTCGTATGATACATTCGGGTCGGGCAGAGTGTTTTCTGTTGCTGCTTCCAGTTTTTTAGAAAGGGTCAGTTGTTCACTGGCTTGTAATTCTTTATTGTTTTTTTCGATAGATCTGAGTATCGATTCGATGTTGTTCTGTGCCGCTAAATTTCCGGCACAGAACAACAAGAAGACAATTATATAGAATTTCATAAGTCGCTTTTTTTATGGTTCATAATCTGATAAACAATGGGAACGATAAATGCGTTCAATAGGGTAGAGCTTAATAATCCGCCTAAAATTACTTTTGCCATCGGGCTTTGGATTTCGTTTCCCGGTAGATCTCCACCTATTGCCAATGGAATGAGAGCAAGAGCGGAAGACAGGGCTGTCATTAAGATCGGGTTAAGACGATCTAATGATCCGTGTATGATGGTATCTTTCAGATTATAGCCTTCGTTTTGAAGATGGTTGTAGTGTGATACCAGCAGCATTCCGTTACGGGTAGCGATACCGAATAGCGAGATGAATCCGATAATTGCAGGAATACTTATTTCTCCGGATGTCAGTTTCAGCATGATAACTCCGCCGATCAAGGCTAAAGGGAGATTTAGCAAGATAATGCCTGATTGTTTTGCATTTCTGAATTCGTGATAGAGTATCATTGACGTCAGTAATAACGTCCGGGATGCGGCTTGTTCGCTTTCGAACTGACCACCGTATTCAATATGATAATCTTCTGGTAGCTTTATTGTTGCATTTATCTTTTCTTGTATATCTTTTACGACCCCGTGCAAATCCCGGTCGGCAACATTTGCAGAAATTACGATTTTGCGTTTGACATTCTCCCGGTTTATCGTATTCGGGCCGGATGAAGAAGATATGTCTGCTACATAAGACAACGGTATTTTTGTCCCGTTTGCATCGATCATCAGATTTGCTATTTTTTCGATTTTGTCCCGTTCGTCATCCCGGACCTTTACCGTAAGGTCGAATGACCGTCCGTTTTCGTATACTTGAGATACAACTTCCCCGGCTAATGCAATATCGATGAATTCGGTAAATTCGGGCAGTGTGATGCCGTATTTGGCAAGCATGTCGCGTTTCGGATTAATTTTAAGTTGTGGGCGTTCGATTTGCTGTTCTACATTCAGATCGACGACTCCTTCGACATCTTTTATTGCCGCTTTTATTTGGTTGCCCAAAGAAAACATTTTGTTCAGATCATCACCGAACAGCTTGATTGCGATTTTTGCTTGTGTTCCGGATAGCATGGCATCGATACGGTGAGATATCGGTTGCCCTATTTCTACGTTTACTCCGGGCAAACTTCCCAATTTCTCTCGGATGTCGGCAATCATTTCTTCATGAGAACGTTCTCCCCGTTCATAAGGAGCTTCTATTTCAGAAACGTTTACCCCTAAGGCATGTTCATCCAGTTCTGCACGTCCGGTTTTTCGGGCTACAGTTTTGATTTCGGGGACAGATAACAGTAATTGTTCTGCCCTCTGTCCGATTCGATCCGATTCTTCAAGAGAAATTCCCGGTAACGTACTGATATTTATGGTAAACGAACCTTCGTTGAACGGAGGTAGAAAACTTCGTCCTAATGTGAAGAATAGTGCCAAAGAAACGATGAATAATCCGATAGTCGATCCTAAAACCGCTTTTTTGTGGTGTAAAGTCCACACTAAAGCTCGTTCATATACCTGTTTCAGATTTCGAGCGACCCACGGTTCACGGGAGAGTTTTTTATCATTTTTCTTGTCGGTCAGCAGGTAACTGCAAAGTACCGGAGTCAGGGTAAGAGCTACTACTGTAGAAGCAAATAGAGCTATGATAAATGAAATACCGAGAGGCATCAACATTCGTCCTTCCATACCGCTTAAAAAGAATAGGGGAACAAAGCTGACGATAATGATGAGTGTTGAGTTGAGTATCGGCATACGTACTTCTTTGGATGCTTCGAAAATTACATCTATCGGACGTTTGCGTTCGTTTTCCGGTAACAGGCGATTTTCTCGTAATCGTTTATATACATTTTCTACATCGACTATCGCATCATCGACCAGAGAGCCGATTGCAATTGCCATACCTCCCAGACTCATCGTGTTGATTGTCAGCCCCATGTAGTGTAAAGTCAGGATCGAAACGAGCAGGGAAAGAGGCAGTGTCACCAATGAGATCAGGGTAGTCCTTAAATTCATCAAGAAAAAGAATAAGACGATTATGACGAAAACAGAACCTTCGAACAGAGATTTTTGTATGTTATCGATCGAATTGTCGATAAAACGGGATTGCCGGAATACATCGGTGGAGATGTGAATATCTGCCGGCAAATTTTTTTGTAATTCTGCAACGGACTGATCTAGTTTTTCTGTCAGTTCGAGCGTACTGGTATTCGGTTGTTTGGTAACCGTGATCAATACGGCAGGTTCTCCTTTCTCCGAAGCCATACCGAGTTTGGGCGCTTTGTTTCCGATTTGAATGTCTGCAATGTCTTCAAGTAGAACCGGAATTCCGTTTATTGTCTTTACTACTGCTTTAGACAGCCCATCTATATGATTTGTTGAAACTATACCTCTGACGATATATTCGTTACTGAATTCGTATAATATACCACCATTTGCATTTTGATTCATATTCCGGGTCGTGTTCATGACCTCGTTCAGTCCTATGCCGTAATGCTTCATGCGGGCCGGGTCGAGCAATATCTGGTATTCTTTGATTTCACCTCCGATAACTGTTACTTGGGCGACACCACCAGTGGAGAGAAGTCTTGGTCTGATTACCCAGTCGGCCAAAGTACGTAAATCCTGTAAAGACGTAGAATCGGATGTAATGCCGAGTATCATGACTTCTCCCAATATAGAAGATTGCGGTCCGAGAGTAGGAGTCCCGACATTTGCCGGTAAGCTTTCACTCATTACTGCCAATTTTTCGGAAGTAATCTGGCGAGCTCGATATATGTCCGTGCCCCAGTTGAATTCTACCCATACGACAGAGAACCCTGTCGTGGAGGAGGAGCGCACGCGGCGTACGTCTGTAGCCCCGTTAACAGCCGTTTCTACCGGAAAAGTAACGAGGCGTTCTACTTCTTCAGGGGCCATGCCCGGAGCTTCGGTCATAATTACGACCGTAGGGGCATTCAGGTCGGGAAATACATCCACTTCCATTTTCGTGGCAGTATAACTGCCGGTAAAAAATAAAAGTATGGCTGCAAAAAGTATTAATAACCTGTTATGCAGCGAATAACTGATAATTTTATTTAGCATAATCTGTTCCTCCTGTTAATGGCTGTGAGAATGACCTTCGGGAATAATGCTGCTGTTTGCCGCAAGTTTTACTTGGTAAGCGCCTTTGGTTACGACACGGTCTCCAGGTTTTATTCCTGAAAGGATTTGTACTTCTTTCCCGTCATTGACTCCGAGAGTAACTTCTTGTTTTTTGTATCCTTCTTTATCGAGTTGGAGATATACGAAATAACTTCCTTGCTCTTCGGTGAGGGCTGTTACCGGAACAGTTATTACATTATTTATATTTCCGGATAAAAGAAAGACTTCGACATAAGATCCGGGTATAATGTCTCCCTTATTGTCGAATTCGAATATGACCGGAAGATAAAAAGACCCGTTGTCGGAGGAGCGTCCGTATGATTTTAATTTTCCATTGAGGCTTTCTAATGTATAGACTTTGTCATTATACGGAGTTTTAAAATGGGCGGAGGTTAGTGTCGGAAGGAATTGATAATATCGTTCTGAAACTTCGGCCTTCAACATTAACCGGCGATTTTGAGAAATGTTTAGTAACGGTTGACCGATTTCGACATAATCTCCGTCATTAACCAGCCTACTTTTGATGAATCCGTTCATCGGAGATGTAATTGCAATGCCGTTGTTCCCCTGATGTCCGGCTGTGGCTTTCCATGCGACACGAGCCGTTTCATAATTACTCAATGCTTGATTATATTCTTTTTCGGATATGATCTTATCTCGATAAAGAATTGCCGCACGTTCATATTCTTTTTGAGCGGTTCGGTAAGTTATTTCAGCTTTTTCCGCCGGATCTCCGTCCTGTATGTTCTGGGCTGAAATAGAAAGCAATATTGTTCCTTTATTTACGGCAGACCCCTCGGTAAGGGATGCTTTTCCGAAAGCAACTATTCCCGAAGAAGTTGCTGCAATAGTCATATCGTCTCCTTGTGCAGCAAGAACTTGTCCGGATGTTTTAATGACATTTCGGAAAGTTTTGGGCTGTATTTCCGATATGACTATACCTGCTGCTTGAGCTTTTTCTTCGGTAAAAATTATTTCGTCTTCATGTTCGTGATCAGTATCGACTTCGTTTTGTTGATGTTCGTGATCGACATCTTTGGGGGTATTGTTATTGCATCCGGCAAAAAAATAAGCCGAGGCAATAATACATATTATAATATGTTTCATTGAAAATTTGTTTTTAATCTGATAATATTTCGTGACGGACTACTCGTTACTTATCGTACACAATAAAATCTCGACACGATAAAATTGAAAATTGTCGTTTTATATATAATCAGATTAAATGGGGTGGAGCTCGTAATCCGGAAGAGAGGCCTTTGTATTCAGAAATGCAAAAGTCTTTATGAGGAATAGGCAACGTTGTACATTCCGTTTCGTCCGGTCTGAAATCGAAAGAAGTGATTGTTGCGGGAAGTGCAATGAAAATATTTGACTGGAGGTCGGGATTTCCGGTAGAAGTCCGGTAAGCGGCAAAACGCGCAAGACAGTCAGTTTCACAGTCAGGCCGGTGTGTAATATCCCGATTTTGTCCGTTTTCGGGAATTTCGGATAATTGCAAGCATATTCTACCGTCGATATGGTGGTGATGAGGCACAATTGTAACGAGCAACATGCAGCATGCCGCTAACCAAAGAAAAGGTAGAAGTACTTTTTTTTTCATTAAAATAGTTCCTGTGCAATTGCTCTTTGTGTACAAAGGTAGTAACAAAAGATCGGATTAGGAAAATGGATACTCGTGTTTTTTTATTTTTAACAAGAATGTTTGATCCATTTGGGTCAAGAACTTTTGTCGGTGTTCGTGTCTGCATTTTTTGTAAGTAAAGTAGCTTATAATTAAATATTTATTTTGTTACAAGATGCAGAAATTCGTTATCTGAAAATTTTTTATGGTAAGAAAAACACTAATTTAAAGTTTATATTTGAAAATAATCCTATATAAGCTTGCTGACAAAAAAACCGCATAATTTTTTTCTTTGAAAATAATGTACTACATTTGACCCACAAAAGTTGCTTTAATAGCGGTATTCTTTGGAAAATTTGGAAAAATGCCATGTAAAACAATATCCTGCCTGAGGTTCCGTTGTTTTATAAAATAGGTGTTGTTTCGAGGCTGCCGATATTGCAAATATGAAAAAACGGTTTTTTATTGCGGAATTTGAAGAACACGGAAGATTAAAAGCTCTTTAAATAGCGTTATAGGAACTCAAAATAATAAAGAAAATAAATTATCAAACTATTTTAATTTAACAGTCAACCACTTAGAATTTTTTTATTATGGAAACTAAAAAAACTGAAACTAAAGCTAAAAAGAAAACATTTCGTGGCATTGAGTCTGCATTTCTTGTGATTGTAGCATGCTTTATTATTGCTTTGTGTATTTTCCATTTCATCTTGGGAAATCCTGCAAACTTTATGGATAATGATCCTACAGGACACCCTCTGCCTGGAAATATGTTGGGTACTATCTATAAAGGAGGTGTAATCGTACCTGTCCTTCAAACTTTGTTACTTACCGTATTGGTATTAAGTGTTGAACGTGCATTTGCTCTTATGAAAGCTAAAGGTAAAGGGAGCACGACTAAATTTGTTGAAAACATTAAAGCTGCTTTGGCAGACGGTGATATTCAAAAAGCTCAAGCTATTTGCGACAAACAGCAAGGTTCTGTAGCAAGTGTTGTTACTTCAGTATTGAAAAAATATGCTGAAATGGAAGCTAATGATACTTTGACTAAAGAACAAAAACTTACTTATATCCAAAAAGAAGTTGAAGAAGCTACCGCCCTTGAATTACCGACATTGGAACAAAATCTTTCGGTTGTGGCTACAATGACAACATTGGGTACGTTGACCGGACTTCTCGGAACTGTGTTAGGTATGATCAAGGCGTTCGCCGCTTTGGCAAATGCTGGTGCTCCCGACTCAATCGCTCTGTCAACCGGTATTTCTGAAGCACTTGTAAATACTGCTTTCGGTATCGGTACTGGTGCGTTAGCCGTTATTTCATATAACTTCTTTACCAGCAAAATCGATAAAATTACCTATGCTATTGATGAAGTAGGTTTCTCTATCGTACAAACTTATGCAGCAACTCACAAATAATTAAAGACCTGTTGAGATTATGCCAAAAATAAAAGTAAAAAGGAAAAGCACGTTCATCGACATGACGGCGATGAGTGACGTGACTGTACTTTTGCTTACGTTTTTTATGTTGACTTCTACTTTCGTACAGAAAGAACCTGTGCAAGTAGCGACTCCGGCATCTGTTTCGGAAATTAAGATCCCCGAAACAAATATATTGCAGATTCTGGTAGATCCGAAAGGTAAAATCTTTATGAGTCTGGATAATCAGGATAATCGGGTTGATGTATTGCAAAATGTAGGCAGAGAATACGGTATTGAGTTTACTCCTGAAGAGATCAATAAATTTAAACTGATGAATTCTTTCGGAGTTCCTCTTGCCCAGATGAAGTCTTTTTTAGCTCTTCCGACGGACAGGCAGGACGCTATCTTGAAAGATTACGGGATTCCTATCGATACGACGGCCAATCCTTCTAACGAGTTTAAAGCTTGGGTTAAAACGGCAAGGAATGTAAACGGAGATTTGAGAATTGCAATTAAGGCGGACAGAACGACTCCTTATTCCAGAATAAAAGAGATTATGTCATCTTTACAGGATATTAGGGAGAATCGTTATAATCTGATTACTACGCTTAAGAGTATTCCCGCAGATAATTAATAACAGTCATAAAGGAAAAATATTATGGCAGAAGTACAACAAAAAGATAACGGGGGAGGCAAAGGAAGATGACGATTCGCGTGGACTTCACTCCTATGGTGGACATGAATATGCTTTTGATCACATTTTTCATGCTTTGTACATCATTGAGTAAGCCGCAGACGATGGAAATCAGTATGCCTTCCAATGATAAGTCTATTACAGAAGAAGACCAGACGAAAGTTAAAGCATCTCGTGCTATTACGTTGATTTTGGGAGGAGATGACCGAGTATTTTATTATACCGGTGAGCCTAATTATGAGGATTACACCTCATTGAAAGAAACTACGTATGAAGCCGATGGTCTGAGAGCTATGTTGATGGGACGTAATGCAGATATCGTTGCCAAAATAAAAGCTTTGAAAGCTGAAAAGTTGGAAAAGAAATTTTCAGATGAAGAGTATAATGAAAGGGCGATGAAGATCAAGGATGTAAATACTGCTCCCGTAGTAATGATAAAGGCAACAGATGATGCGACTTATGAGAATCTTGTAGATGCTCTTGATGAGATGCAGATTTGCAGCATCAGTAAGTATGCGATTGTTGATATAACCGAAGGTGATGAGTTTTTGTTGGATAACCTTGAACAGAAAGGAAAACTGACGGAAAATATCGATCGGGATCAAATTAAGAAAACTAATTAGTACTCATTTAAAAAAGAAGAAAAATGGCAAAAATAGAT
>OMAY01001647.1_pt1 | contig 10165 bp, 8 predicted proteins | sample 1673611 | NCBI WGS metagenome assembly OMAY01 (sample SAMEA103958117, study PRJEB25191) | human gut metagenome | biome: human-associated habitat [ENVO:00009003]; feature: intestine environment [ENVO:2100002]; material: feces | place: Germany | collected 2013/2015
AAATAAAATAACAACCATACATTATAATCATAAAAAAAGCTCGGAAAATGAATCCGAGCTTTTTTATAATTCTATACCTTCTTTGCATCATCTTCTTCCGGCGTATTTTCTTGTACAACGCGTTTCTTCTGAAACTTTTCATGAATAGACTGCATCAGATGATAAAAATTCGGAATAAATAACGTACCCAACAAAGTATTCACCGCCATACCGAAAACAACTGCCGTACCCAATGATATACGGCTCGAAGCTCCTGCTCCGGTCGCAAAAATAAGGGGCATTACTCCCAATATAAAAGCAAATGAAGTCATCAAAATCGGGCGTAATCGCACTCGTCCGGCTTCTATGGACGCTTCGGTAATCGACTCGCCCTTTTTACGATAATCGATAGCGAACTCAACAATTAAAATAGCATTTTTTGCTGAAAGTGCAATTAAAAGAATAATCCCGATCTGACTATAAATACTGATAGACAATCCCAATAACATGCAACCGAGTACCGCCCCCAATATGGCAAACGGCAATCCGAGTATCACAGCAATAGGACTCGTCCAACTCTCGTATTGGGCTGCAAGAACCAAAATAACGACCAAGATGGCCAGTCCGAAAATTAGACTAACCGAAGAACTTGCTTGAGTTTCCTGATACGCCTCTCCTGTCCAATCATAACCGAACGTAGTCCCTAATACCCGATTACTTAAATTTTCCATCCCCTGAATTCCTTGCTGCGAACTGAATCCGGGTGTAGTTATAGCCGTAATAGCCGCAGAAGAATACATATTATATCTATTCACCAGATTAAGTCCCAATTGCTCTTCCAATGTAGTAAATGCTGAAAAAGGTACCATATCACCGTTCTGATTACGAACGCTCAGCTTCAAGACATCACCTATCACCGTACGGCTATCGGCGGCAGCTCCTAACTTAACCTGATAAATGCGCCCGAATTGAACAAAATCATTGACATAAGCCGAACCCATATAATATGAAAGCGTCGAAAAAACATCGCTCAGTACCAAACCTTGCATTTTAACTTTATCTCTGTCTATATTCAAAAAATACTGAGGTACATCCGCTTGATACATACTGCTTATAGAAGCAATAGCCGGCTCATTGTGATAATTAGCCAATAACGCCTCAACCGCCTTTTGCAGTTCTTCTGCACCCAAAGACTTGCGATCTTCCAGTTCGAGTTGTAAACCACCTGTATTACCCATACCAGGGATAGCAGGAGGAATAATACCAAAGACTTGGGCTTCCTGTATCATGGCATATGCCTGTTCATTAAAACGATTAACCACCGCTTGAGCGGTATGCTCCTTACCCGCACGCTCTTTCCAATTCTTCAGCACCACAAAATAGGTAGCCGCATTAGGCAACTGACCACCTCCCATGATACTGAATCCGTTTACTCCCAAATAAGTCTTCACTTCGGGATACTCTGACAAAATAGCATCAATCTGCTTACCCACCATTTGTGTACGTTCTAAAGAAGAGGCAGCCGGAAGCTGAATGGCAATCATAAAATATCCGTCATCTTCTTCGGGAATAAAGGTGCTGGGCCATTTTACAAACATCAGAATAGCAATGACTGATATTACGATATAAGAACCGATAGCAATAACCGGACGTGCCAACAACCATTTTACTGAAGCGTCATAAACCCGCTGCATCCAGTCATTCATACTATCAAACCAACGGAACAAACGCGCTTTATGCATCGGAGTAGGACGGAGCAACAGAGCACAAACAGCCGGAGTCAATGTCAATGAATTGAAACCACTTATAACCGTAGAAGCCGCAATAGTCAATGCAAACTGTTTATAAAGCTGCCCGGAAATTCCACTAATCAGTGTAGTAGGGATAAAAACGGCAAGCAGTACCAGCACCACTCCGACAATAGGTCCGGTAATCTCTCCCATAGCCTGCTCGGTGGCCGCCCGGGCGTCCAGCTTCCCTTCATCTAGAATACGGGTGGCATTTTCAGTCACCACAATGGCATCATCCACTACAATAGCTATAGCCAATATCAAGCCGAACAGTGTCAATGTATTGATAGAAAAGCCTAAAGCAGCCATTACCGCCAGTGTTCCGATAAGAGAAACAGGGATAGTAAGACATGGAATAAGAACTGCCCGCCAGCTTTGCAGGAAAAAAAAGATAACCAGCACCACTAGAACAATCGCCTCCACGAAAGTCTTCATCACTTCATCAATAGAGTCATGAACCACATCTGTAGTGTCCAATGTTACATTATACTTCACCCCTGCCGGAAATGTTTCAGCCAATTCCGCCATGCGTGCACGAACTCCTTTAGACACATCCAATGAGTTACTCCCCGGTAACTGATAGACAGCAATACCTGCTGTAGGTTGTCCCTTCAATTTGGAAACAACTCCATACTCGGCACTTCCCAACTCAATTTTGGCAACATCTCTCAGACGAAGTACCTTCCCCTGGTCTTCCACTCTCAATATGATGTCCCCAAACTCTTCAGAAGTAGAAAGCCGTCCCTTCACATTCAGCGTATATTGAAAATCATTATTGGCCGAACTACCGATAGGCTGTCCCACATAACCGGCTGAAACCTCCATGTTCTGACTTTGAATAGCAGAGTAAACTTGCTGCGGAGTAATATTGCGGATACGCATGGTTTCGGGATTCAACCATACACGCATGGAGTAATCACCGGCTCCCATGACATTCACCGCTCCCACTCCCGGTACACGGGTCAACTGGTCTACCAGATTCAAATTGGCATAATTGGTCAGATAGAGGCCATCATAAATACTGTCACCGCTCAGTGTAAGCATCATCACAATATTGGATGACTGCTTCTGCACCGTCACTCCCTGTACTTTCACAGCTTCAGGCAAAGAATTCAACGCTACACTAACTCGGTTTTGTACCATTACAGTTGCCATATCAATATCCGTTCCCACTTCGAAAGTCACGGTCAGCGAATAAGCACCCGATGCGGAAGAATTGGAGCTCATATACAACATTCCATCCACACCGTTTACCTGCTGTTCAATGGGGATACCGACAGTTTGAGCTACAGTTTCAGCATTGGCACCCGGATATACCGCACTGACTTGCACGGTAGGCGGCGTAATATCGGGATATTGCGCCACGGGCAATATATTCAGAGTTACAAGTCCAGCCACCACGAATAACAAAGCCAGCACCGTGGCAAATATAGGCCGTTCTATGAAAAATTTTGAAAACATAAGGCTATTGAAGTTTATTGGTTTGTTCTATCGGTTTAATTTTCATGCCTTGGCGCACTTTCAACAATGCCTTGGTGACATAACGTTCGGAAGGTGACAAGCCACTTTTTACAACACGCATATTATGATCCGCCAATTGCCCGACTTCAATATGCCGATAATTCACTATATCACTGTCATTCACTACATACAAATACTTGCCCAACTGATCTGTTCCGATAGAAGCATCATTAACCAGCACTGCATTCCGCGCTTCACCGTATGGTAACGTGACACTGACAAATAATCCGGGACGAAGCTTCCCGTCAGAGTTATCTAATTCCGCACGCAAACGGAGAGTACCTGTAGTTAATGTCACATTGGGAGAAAGATAATCTAGTTTCGCTTTCCATGCCTGTGCCCCGTCAGTCCCCAAGCGCAAGGTTACAAAATGAGTTTCTGCAGGAATCTTGCTGGCAGCCTCCTGGGTCAGCTCGTATGTCAGATATTGGTTATCTGCAATATTAAAATAGGAATACATACGGTTATCCTTATAAACAGTAGCCAATTTAACCGGTTGCAAAGCACCACCGATGTATGCTCCGACAGAATAAACTGATACATCAACCACTCCATCACAAGGAGCCTTGACATAGCAATAACTCAAGTTGGTACGCGCAGTTTTCAAAGCTGCTTCAGCATTACTTACGGCAGCCTCACAAGCAACGACATGGCTTTCTGCCTGCAAATATTGTATACAGCTCACCGCATCACTTTTTATCGCTTCTTTCATACGTTGATAACTACTGACAGCATATTCAAGATTGGCTTTAGCCGTTTTTAATTCAGCTTCCGCTTGTTTCACTGAATTTTCATAAAGTGTCGGTTCTATAACAAACAATACCTGTCCCTGACGTACTCGGGAACCAGGTGCAAAATTCTTGGATTGTAAAGTTCCATTTACTCGTCCCACCAAATCTACAGTGGATTCCGCTTCCAAATAACCGGGATAATCTTTGGTCAGCGTCACATTTTCCACCAAAGGTTTCGCTACATCTATAGGCAATGCCTGCATTCCTGTCTGAGAAGGTTTATTTTTATCGCAGGCGGTGAGCACACATACCGTCCATGCGAAAGTTATCATTATTCTTTTCATATCTTGGGTTAGGTTTTTTATTATTTCTATAGTTCAACAACTTTTCCGTCACAGTCTACCAGCCTCCACCCAATGCCTGATACATCTGAATCAGACAAAGCAATGAATATCCCTGTGCCTGCACCAATGAATTCTCGTATGACAGTAACGAACGCTGTGCATCCAACACATTTTGGAAAGGGCTCAGCCCCTGTTTGTATAAGTCCAATGAAAGTTTAAATGCCTCTTTCCCCTGATTCAGCATCTCACGACATGCCACAATCTGTTTGATGGAATTCTTATAACTACTCATGGCATTATCCACCTCCTGCACTGCTGTAAGAACCGTAATATTGAACTGATTGATTGTCTCATCCAGTTGTGCACGCTGCAAGCGTACATTATTCGCACGCTGGCCACCATTAAAAATCGTCCAGCTCATAGAGGGAGCGATGCTCCATGTCATACTGCTACGTTTAGTAAAGTCTTTCATATCATGTGAAGCATAGCCGAAGGAACCGTTCAGAAAAAATGAGGGAAGCCAATCGGTCTTAGAAGCTCCCAACAGGGCTGCTTGTGCATTGACTTGACGTTCGGCAACCCGTACATCGGGACGTCGTAAAAGTAATTGTCCGGGAAGACCAACCCCTACCGGCTCTATATAATCGGGTAACGGTTTTCCCGTTTCCAGTGCAGCCGTCACATCCTGAGGATAAAGCCCGAGCAATACAGCCAACGCATTCATATATTGAATAATACCGGATTCTGTAGCAGGAATAGAAGCCAATGTACTATAATAAACCGATTTAGCCTGAGCCACATCCAGTTTGGAAGCCAATCCGGTATTATAACGCACTTCAGTTATATCCACTACCGCCTTTTGAGATAAAGCATTGCGCTGTAACACACTGAGTTCCTGTTGGGCCTCACGCAAATTAAAATAGGCTGACGCCACTTCTGCACAAAGACTTACCATCGTCGCATTGTACTCTTCACGACTTGCCGCAAAATTTTCTTTCTGCGCTTTCACCCGTTGGCGGATGGAACCGAACACATCCACCTGCCAGCTCATATTAACCGTTGCATCATAATACCCCACTCTGGATTGAGGCTGTCCCGTACCGGTATTACCACTAGTCTGTTGGCGGTTCCACCTGGCATCCAATGACAAAGCCGGATAATAGCCTCCTCTGGCTATCCTCAGATTCGCTTTCGCCATATCTATACGATTCAAGGCAGTAAGAACAGACGGATTCTGCCTGACAGCCACATGAATCAATGAATCCAGTGTGGCATCCTGAAATACAGTCCACCAATGGTCATCCACCGGAAGCTGTTGTTGAAACATCGCATCCTCTTCTTGCCAATGTTCCGGCAAGGGTACATTCAATAATTTTTCGGTCCGCTGCTGGGCATTCAGTGCCAAAGGAATGATTAAAAGGAGCCATGCTCCCCATCTACGTATTTTCCTCATAAGTTTATCACATTAAAAAACATTAGGAAAACACATGAAGCAACGTTTTGTTTAACCCTTTGACTTTCAAAAACAAAACAGCCTCTCCTTCTGAGAAGAAAAGGCTGAACCATAAAATATGAAAAGAGAAGTTATTTACCAAACATATTATTTATTAATGACATAGAACCAGTCAGCATACTTCCCAAGACATCCTGATTAAATGCAATGGAATAGTTTTCGGGAGATAACTGTATATCCATTTGTACAATACCGTTTTTGCCGATTTTCTTCAATTCTTTAGCCTTTATATTATAATAGGCAAAACGGCGGAAACTTTGATACACATCACTCATCTCCACATCTACATGCTGCAATACGGAAGCGCCGCCTGCTACCGTAGGCAGCTCTAATGTCTTTCCATTATCCAACGTCAGGACACACTTACTGTCATTAAGAATTTCCACCTCATGCCCCGACCCGATAGTAACAGCCAGCGAATAACGTATGGTACTTTTATACTGAAATCCAGCGAGTGCCACATATACGTCCATATTATTGGAAACACCCAGATTCATACCCTCGCATACCACTGTACGCACTCCGGTCTGGTTGGTTTCATCGTAAATTACCTTTTGCGCCATAGCTCCTACACTCAGAAGCAAAAAGACGAATAAAAACAATACTTTCTTCATAATTCTTCAGTTATTATTTCATCATACAACAAAAACAAACTCATAATGATGACAATATTAACAAAAACTTTTCATACAACATATATCACAACGCATCATTTATACGTTTTTATCCGAACAAGCATAGAACTATAACCTTTCGCATCTCTTATTTCAATCTACTCTACCGATTCGATTCCAACGAATTGAATTTTGCTCTTCATCTTTTGAATACCAAATCCATTGTACTACACCCACAATGAAATCATCAGGCACCAATCCCCAATGTCGTGAATCCAATGAATGGTGTATATTGTCTCCCAGCATAAAACAGCTCTATCATGAAAGAGAATTTCTTTTCGAGTCCATTCTTTCATCAAAAAAGTCAACTGCTCCTTTTCTATCCTTTTACACGAGAAGAAACAAAATACCCCAAAAGCCAACAACACATAAAGCAGGATTTTCATAATTTTGCTTTCAGGATATCATCCATCTCAAATATTTCAACATTACATTCCGATTCACAATTTAACAAGTACAACCGAGGGGTATATTGAGAAAGAAGCACACTCATGCTTTGGTGTTCCAATGCGTACTTGCCTACCAGTTCACCATCGGTGAATCAGCACTCTTTTCCTCCCGTGCATACAACAGGACAGTAGAAGGCAAATTAACAAAATATAAAGTATCGTCCCCCTCTGTTTTTCCAATAAATTCAGCAGCTATAAATTCTCCAGGCCCTTGTCCACTGCTTCCAAAACTACCCACTCTTTCGCCTGTCTGTTCCTCTAGAATCTGACAAATAGGTTCACCGGAAAATTTACAACGTTGAACCATAAGAATTCCACAATCAAAAGAAGAGAATGTAACCAACTCATTGGAGATAATTTCTTTATCATAATAAAAGCCATAGATCGGTTTGGTGGGAATAGATAAAAAGTCATTTCCTTTGTTACTGACACAGGAAATAAAAAAAGGATGGCAACAATCGAATAATACAATTTTATTTTAATCATAATTTTAATGCTCTTCAAACGGGACAAAACAAATGCTTAATGCCTATTTATTTTGTCCCGTATTACATAAATGTCTAATTACTCAGGAATGGTATATCGATTTACCCAATTTGCTTCCTTACTTGTCTCAATAATAACAGGTTTTCCCGGAGGACCTACAACGAGTTCATAACAACGTGAATTACGTTGATACATACAATCCTTCGTACCTAAAGTCAAGGCCTCCACATTTGACAAAGCTAAATCGGACAATTCTTCTTTGTTTTGAGAACCATACAAAACATAACTTCCACCAACTGCCAATGAGGCAATCAATGCCATTTTAAGTGTTCTTTTCATAATATATTTTTTTAAGTTTAAAATAGGGATATCTCATGATGATTCAAAGATGTATGATGAAAAAGATACCGTCTGTCCCTATCATCAGAAACAGACAGTCCACGAAGGCCATTTAGTTTGATTGCATTTGGAGGTGAATGTTTTCATTGTATCACTTTTTATAAAGAACATAAAAACTTTCCACTTAAACAAACATTTCCGCTTTTATTTTACAATAGAATTATCATAAAAACATTTGTATCCTCCTCGATTCATGCTCAAACCTCACCTTTTTGTGCATATTTTCTCCCCATATCCTTTTGTCGCTCAAATTGTTTAAGTAAATTTGCCGTCGGAATATTACTAATACCAAATATATTAAAGTATATGAGTTTAAAAATTGTAGTACTGGCAAAACAAGTTCCCGACACACGCAATGTGGGGAAAGATGCCATGAACGCTGACGGTACTATCAACCGTGCGGCACTCCCGGCTATCTTCAATCCGGAAGACCTGAACGCCTTGGAACAGGCACTCAGACTGAAAGACACACATCCCGGCTCTACGGTAACTATCCTGACCATGGGCCCCGGACGCGCTGCCGAAATTATTCGTGAAGGTTTATACAGAGGAGCAGACAATGGATATTTATTGACCGACCGTGCTTTTGCCGGTGCTGACACGTTGGCCACTTCATACGCCATCGCTACGGCTATCCGCAAAATAGGCGAATGTGATCTGATTATCGGTGGCCGTCAGGCTATCGACGGTGATACCGCACAGGTAGGTCCGCAGGTAGCGGAAAAACTGGGGTTAAGCCAGATTACTTATACGGAAGAAATTCTGAATGTGGACGAAACTGCCCGCCGCATCACTGTAAAACGCCATATTGACGGCGGGGTAGAAACAGTGGAAGGTCCTCTGCCTATTGTACTGACAGTGAACGGAAGTGCAGCTCCCTGCCGTCCGCGCAATGCCAAATTGTTACAGAAATACAAACGCGCTCTCGGTGCACAGGAAAAAGCAGCCATCACTAAAGACGGTTCTGAACTGCCTTACGCTGAACTATATGAAAAATTCCCTTACCTGAATATCACTGAATGGAGTGTGGCCGATGTAGAAGGAGACACCAAGCAGTGCGGTCTGTCAGGCTCTCCCACCAAAGTGAAGAAGATTGAAAACATCGTCTTCCAGGCAAAAGAAAGCAAGACCATGACAGGAAGCGACCAGGATGTGGAAGGATTGATTGTCGAACTGTTAGCTAACCATACAATAGGATAACGATTATGAATAATGTATTTGTATATTGCGAGATTGAAGGCACAACAGTGGCCGATGTGAGTCTCGAACTTTTAACCAAAGGTCGTAAATTAGCTAATCAGTTAGGCTGCCAGCTTGAGGCAATCGCTGCCGGAACCGGCCTTGCAGGAATTGAAAAACAAGTATTGCCCTACGGAGTAGACAAACTTCATGTATTCGATGCTCCGGGTCTGTTCCCTTATACTTCACTGCCCCACACTTCTATCTTGGTGAATCTGTTTAAAGAAGAAAAACCGCAAATCTGTCTGATGGGCGCTACCGTTATCGGCCGCGATCTGGGACCACGTGTATCTTCCGCATTGACTAGCGGACTGACTGCCGACTGTACCCAGTTGGAAATCGGTACCCACGAAGACAAGAAGAACGGCATCACTTATGAAAATCTGTTGTATCAGATTCGTCCCGCCTTCGGTGGTAACATCGTTGCAACCATTGTCAACCCCGAGCACCGTCCGCAGATGGCAACCGTTCGCGAAGGCGTGATGAAGAAAGAGATTCTAGATGAAAATTATAAGGGTGAAGTGGTGAACCACGACGTTGCCAAGTTTGTTCCTGAAACAGACTATGTAGTCAAAGTCATTGACCGTCACGTAGAAAAAGCCAAACATAACCTGAAAGGCGCACCTATCGTGATTGCCGGAGGTTACGGAATGGGATCTAAAGAAGGTTTTGACAAATTGTTCGAACTGGCCAAAGAACTTCACGCCGAAGTAGGTGCCAGCCGTGCAGCTGTCGATGCAGGTTATGCAGACCATGACCGCCAGATTGGTCAGACGGGTGTAACCGTCCGTCCCAAACTGTATATCGCTTGCGGTATCTCCGGACAAATCCAGCACATCGCAGGTATGCAGGATGCAGGTATCATCATCTCTGTAAACAGTGACCCGAACGCTCCGATCAACACCATTGCCGATTATGTGATTAACGGCACTGTGGAAGAAGTCGTTCCGAAATTGATTAAGTATTATAAAAAGAACAGTAAGTAATGGCAAACTTTTATACCGATATACCGGAACTCAAGTATCACTTGAACAATCCGA
>OMAY01001648.1_pt1 | contig 10160 bp, 18 predicted proteins | sample 1673611 | NCBI WGS metagenome assembly OMAY01 (sample SAMEA103958117, study PRJEB25191) | human gut metagenome | biome: human-associated habitat [ENVO:00009003]; feature: intestine environment [ENVO:2100002]; material: feces | place: Germany | collected 2013/2015
AACGCCTGCAGGTTGCTGGCGGTCCATTCCCCGATCGACACGTTGTCGCCGGTGATCTGCATGATGCGCTCCATGACCTGCTTGTCGAGATTCACGGGACGCTCGCCGACCTGCTCGCCGGTAGTCTTGTCGAAAACCGGTTCGGACAGGGAGTCGCCGCCAAGTATCACCCTCGCAGGCATGGACGCGAAATCCAAAGCATTCAAGGTGTATGCCCAGCAGACGTTGACGGCGTCCTGCATCGACTCGACCTGCTCCACATCACTGATCGGCAGGTCATCCAGGAGCATCTGATTGCGGAATTCGACCAATGGCACGCGTCCGAGCGGGTTCGCGCGCGCCGAATCCGGAACGAACCGCCAACCCTCAACGCCCGGTGGAAGACGATTCCTCTCATCGTCGCCGCCTGCACGCACGCGCACCACGTCGAACACCATGTCCGGCAGCAGCAAAGTGCCGAATTCATGCTCCTCGTCGTATCTGACCAGGAGTCCTGCGTCGACCTCACCAGTGAGCGGATCGTAGTGCACGGCCGCGCTGTCCGGGTGTTCGAAGCTGATGCGCGCTCTGCCGTCCGGCATCGACGTGACCAAGCCGAAAGCGCGTCCAGTCGTGGTCATCATCAGCGCGCTCTCCTGCAGCTTGCGGTCGCAGTCGTTCCGTTCCCACACGCGCATCACATGCGAGTCCAATTCGTGATCGTCATATGGGATGAAGCCCTTGAAGTGGATGCGTTCGACAGGCGCCTGCGCCACAGGCAGACACCAGTTGTCGGCGAAGCCGGAAAACCTATCCGCCATGTAGCGTTTGAATTCGTCGGATGCGAATTTCAGGGTTCCGCGCTTGCCGCGCACATAATCCGTATGCTTCCTGATGTCCGGCCGACGGTTCTCGATCTTCAAGGCGAGAAGATTCGCCATGCGATTCACGTCATCGGCGGTACGAATCATTTAGAACCCCCTAGTAGTAGAACCAGTCAGCAGGTACGCCTTGCGTTTCCTGCCCCAGCCGGCGGCACGCGCGTCGCATGACGCCTCATGCGCCAGCACGCACGTCACCGCCGCATCAATCTTCCGCGTCTGCTTCGGCTTGCCCAACCCGTAGCGTTCACCGGATTTGGCGAAGCGTCTTGCGTTGCGCATGTGCGTGATGGTGATCGGGCATCCGTCCTGAGTGATGGCATGGTGCTCGAGGTCGGATTCGAAGCGTTTCAATGCCTCCCAGACGGCGGTGATACGGCTCGAACCGCTCATCGACCAGGGGATGAATTTCTTCGGCCCGTATTGGGAGTCCCATATCTCGATCTGCGACTCCCACGACACCTCGTCGCGGAAACCCGGATCGCAATAGGCGCGGATTATCCGGTATCGGTCGTTGAGCTCGTCCATGGCGGCGTTGACCTCGCTGCGCGGGATGCGGCCGCCCCACGTCTTCGGATTCCAGATCGTCGGACGGCGATCCTCGCCGTACCGTGGCGTGAAGATGAAACCTTCACGTGTCTCGGCCTTGATGCACGTCCAGTCGTCGTTCTCGGAGCCGTCGAAGCCGAGACACACCTCAGTGCCTTTCGGCGGATTCTCAAGCCAAAGCTCATGCTCCTGCATAGCAAGACTCCCAAAGTCCATCCTCGAGCCAAGCGCCGCCGCCCTGCACCATTCGGTTGCCGAAGAAGCGTTCGGCCTGAGCGGGGTCCTTATCCATGAGCGCCTCGGCCTCCGCCTCGACGGAGTCCAAAGGCACCCACGGGCTGCCGGCGTAGACCCATTCGAGGATCTTGCGGCGTTCGCGCCGGTTGTTGAAGCTGTATGGCGTGCCGTCCTTGTGCCGCAGGTCCGGGTTAAGGTCCGGGTTGCGGTAGAAGATCCACACGTCCGATGCCGATGTCTCGAATTGCTGCTGTGCATAGGAATTTTCGCCGGGGTCGTAGGCGTTGGTCCAGAAGTGCGTTCTGCCGCCCATGCCTGCGGCGCCACGACGCTGCGTATCCGCCACGTCGAGCATCCCATTGGATTTCGTGTATAAACCGGCCTCGTCCTGTTCGGCGTCCGAGATCGGGTTGCCCAGACGGCTGGTGGCCGAGGCGGTCACCACGTCGATGCGGTCGAGGTCGAGATCGTCATCATCCAGATTGATTCCGGGGCGCAGGATTCGGATGAAGCCCTCGCGCACCTTGAGCAGCTGCTTCAAGGGGCCGAGCCGGATCATCGCGACCAGTGGACGGTAGGCGTTGCGCACCTGGTCCTCGGAATTCGCGGTCAGCTGGATGAGCGGCGACGGGTGACGCATGCCCTTCGGCTCGCCCGGATTGTAATGGTAGACCCATCCGCAAGGGCAGCCGTTGTCGGAGCAGCGGTACACGTCGCCGGGCTTCGCCCATCCGGCGAACACGACTGGGCCGCATGCCTCGAGTATGGCGCATGACGCCTCGGTTGGCCCCTTGCCTGTCTTCTGCGGGCCAATGCAGCCCGTCAGACGATATTGGAAAGCCTGGTTGAGGACCAGCGGATTATCGACCGTGACCTCCTCGGGCGGGACGAACTCCGCGTCCTCGCGCACACGCCACCTGTGCGCCGCATACCAGAACTGCCAGTCCGACCAGCAGAAGGGCTTGCCGCGAAGGATGCCGTCGGGCTGGCGCACATGCCGCCGCACCCAGGCGTCCTGCAGGTCGGCGAGGGTCGGGAAGTCGATGATCCAATCGTCGGCCATGTCACGCCCTCAACCGGCGTGGGAACTGGACGATCTTGGTGTCCATGCCGCTCTCCGCGGCCTCCGCGTCCGTGGCGGGCACCTCGTGTGCGGCCATGTCGACGTTGTCCTCGGAGATCTTCCAGCCGAGCGCCTGCAATCCGGCCTCGGACAGGCCTATCCGGTCCTCGAGCCTGATCTTCACAGCCACGTCAGCCGCCTTGGCCGACGGGCTCTCGCACACCACGCATTCGCGGACATACGAGGCGATCTGGTAATGCAGATACTTCAGCGGCAGCCGCCACAACTGCCCCCACAGCTCAGACTCACGCTCGTTCCACGATTCCGAACCGGCCCTATCCTCGACCCATTCCTGCGAGTCCTTGTCGAAATCACGGAGCACATACGGCGGAAGTGGGAACTTCGGCGGACGGCCCTTGTATTCGGTGTTCGGCAGGCTGCGCAGGGTGTATCCCCTGCGTTCGCTGGCACCGCTCGACGGATCTGGCATCGGGCCAGACCTGACGCGTTTTCCTCCTCTTGGCATGGCTCCTCCATCGTCGGACGGCCTTGCGCCGTTCCTTCGCTGTGGGATGCAGGGCCTTTCGCCCGCCCCCTCTGAAACTTTTGAACTCTCCGCACCTCGGAGACAGCTCTCCGGCGGTTCCGCTACCCAAACTGTTAGGGGGTATCCCCGTGGGTGTTTTGATGGTTTGCTTCCGTTTGTTTTGCAACGGTTTTTTGTTTGACTTGCTTGTTGCTGCGATGAGTCGCGAATCGAATCGAGAAGACTTGGTCGTTTTCGTCTTTCGTGCCGTTCGACGTGAGCGGCTGGCGTCGTTGGCTTGGCCTCGATGGAATGTTTTGTTTTGGTGCCGAAGCCTGTGTGTGTCAGCTGAGGTTTTGTCTGTTGTTGAAGCCTGAAGGTTTCGTCCTTGCGGTCTTGCTGTCGTGGCAGCGCTTGCACAGGCCGCGCATGCGTTGCGGGTCGTTGGGGTCCAGGCCTGCTTCGACGAGCTCGATGCGTTCGATCGGCCAATGGTCGGCTATGGTGCTGGGGGCGCCGCATAGGCCATGGTGCCTTCCGCATCCGTCCGGCCCGTCGCCGGGACAGACGCACCGCGGATCCCTTGCCAGCACGCGGGCGCGTGCGAGGCGATGCGCTTTCGACGTGTATGGATTGCGGCCTCGTGTCCGGCGCTTGTCTTTGGCTTTCCTACATTCGTCGCACAGCGAGCCGGAGGAGACCAGGTGTGGGCAACCGGAGGTGGAGCATACCTTGTACATCAATCCCCCACATCGGTAAGAAGTGTCCGGCATGTCTGGGGTACGTCTCCCGCGAAGGTCCCCCAGCTGGCCACCCCCGATTCATGGGCTACCGACACAACGGGTGTCGCCGCCATGGTCGACGTCCTTCGGTGCGACGGCTCCAAGGGTTGCTAGTGGTTCCATGCCGGACAGAGATGATTATAGCGACTGCAGCTGAATATGAAGAATGGTCCAACCATTTTCTGGCTGGACCATTTCATTTTACAAACATACGACAGTATAGCATTTTAATTGTGACAGTCAAGCATGGCTGTTATTTCTCCGAGGTTGAACACGTACTCTCCTTTGTGTTTTGTCGGCGTGGCGTGCAGTTTGCCTCTGGTGAGCCATTGGCGGATCTGGTCGCTGGTGCAGTGGATGTCCATTTTGGCGAGGTAGCGTGCGACTTCGACTGGTTTTCCGGTGTATTCGAGTTGCCAGAGTTTGTTGTCGCGTTCGGCTTTGATGGCTTGGGCTCCGCCTTGCCATTTGCAGTCTGGGCATGTCCATGTTTCGGCTTGTGGCGTGCTGGCGGCTTGGTGGCCGCATTTTGGGCAGGTGCCGATGATGACCATGGCTTCTTCCGGCGTCAACGCTTGTTCGTTGCGTCGGATGATGTGTTCCAGGGCGATGTAGTCGTCGGCTGCGGTGCTCATCGTCAATATGGTGTGTTTGTTGCTGATGATGGCGTACCATGCTTTCCGCCAGCGGTAATCCGCGTATTGCGGCCTGATTTTCCCTGCCTGTTCGGCCAGCCATGCCTCACTGTCTGCGATGAGGTCTTGCGCGCGTGTGTCGATGGGCAGTGGCGCGTTGCCTTTGTTTGGCGTGTGTGCTGGGTTGCCGATGCGTGCCTGCTTGAGCATGATGCTTCGCAGGGTTGGCAGTTGGATGTGTCCGAGCTGGTGGATCAGCTGCCAGTAGGTTTCGCGGCAGGTTTGGCAGAGCAGATTGTCCGCCGCCGGTTTCATGGGCTTGTGGCAGTGCTGGCAGTCGGTCAAAGTCGAGTCTCCTTGTCGTGCTGGTGAATGATGGCGGCGACTTCCGCTTTCGGCACTTGCGGCACGAGTGGCGCGATCTCGTCGAGCGCATAGCCCGCCTGATGCCATTTGACGATCATGTCTATGAGGGTTTTCTTCACTTTCATTTCGTTTCCTTCCTTGCTCTGGTTGTGAATGCGGCCAGTCCGGTCTCGGCATGGAACACCTTGACCGGCTCGCCAGTCCTCAAGGACACGGCCTGCGCGTAGTCGCCGGCATCGTCGATGTTCTCGAACGTTCTGACGCCTTCCTGGGTGACGACGTTGTAGCTCATCTTGCCGGCTCCTTGTCCGCTCCGCTCACATGGCTCCAGTCGCATGACAGGCCGCCCCTCTGGTAGCCCGCGTAGACGACGCAGACCACTTGCCTCGTGTCGGACAGCGTGACGATGCATTCCTTGATGTCGTCGCTGGACCTTTTGGAGCATGTGGTGCCGGTGGCGGCGATGGCGTGGGCCGTGGTCGACGTCTTGGACGCGCTTCCGCATCCTGCGAGCGCGAGGAGGAATACCGGTGTGAGCAGGAACATGGTGATGGCGGTCAGGCCGATGCCGGCGGGCACGAGTGGTTTGCGTTTTCTTCTCATTTCGAGTGTTTCCTTCCTTGTCTGGTGGTTGACGTTGTCACTCATTTTTTGGAACTCCTTAACCGATTGTGAATATGATGATCGGTGCGACGCACAGGCAGACGGTCAACACGATGCCGAACGCGATTTCAAACGGGTTGTGTTTCATTCGATGGTCTCCTTGTATGGGTTTTCGCTTGTGTGTGGCGGGAAGTCGCATTCCTGGTCTTTCCATCCGGCCGTGTAGCCTTCATGCCATGCCTTGCGGCGCTCGTGCTCCAACTGTTCCAGGCTGTACATGGTGCCGGAATGTCCGAGCATGGAACGGCAGTGGTCGGCTGTCTTTTCGTATGCGTTGATTTGTCCCTTCACGACACCGTATGCGGCCATATCACGCTGCATCAGAAGAGCGTTCGCTAATCTCAGGCCTTCCACTTCTAACTGTTCGCACCAGTCGATGACTTCTTGGAGGGTCCTGTCTTTCTCGGTTATGTTCTTTGCCATGGTTTTTCTTTCTTGTTGAGTTTGTCGGCTAATTCGCAGGCCTTTTCGTCTGCCTGTGCGGTTTCTTCGTCGCGTCCGAGCGCTTCGAGCACGTGGCGGCATTTCCACGTGTGCACGTGTCGTTTCGAGGGTGGTATGCCGCTCATGTTGGCGCGGCGTTGGCACCAGCCTTTCCACAGGCGCGTCCAATCACCGATGGCGCGTGTTTCGTCTTGGTGGCGGCCTGCGAATGCGAACCATGCGGATTCGAGGTCGAGGTTCGGATATTCCACGGCTATGGTCTTGTTGGCGACTTCGCGACAATCCCACGAATCGCCAAATTCAGTCACGCCGGTTTCTTTGGAGAAAGAAGAAGAATATTCTTCTTTCTCTTTCTTTTGGGTTCTGGTGTTCTGGTGTTCTGGTGTTTGTCCCGATGTAACAGCGTTACAGTTCCGATGTAACGCCGTTACATCCGATTCGTTGCGATGCTTGGCCACGCGCTCGGCGCTTTTCTTCCTGGCGTGCAATACCTGCTCTTTGGTGCGATTGTGGGCGGTGTAGTCGTGGATCAGCCAGCCTTCTTCGACCGCTTCGAGCATTCCGACATCGCACAGTGCGTTGACCTGCTCGCCCGTGGCGCCGATGACATAGAGCATGGCGCGGCGCGGCACGAATCCGTCCGTGAGATGGTCGCCGCAATACGTCAAAGCCATGCAGAAGACTCCAACAGCGTCCATGCGTCCGCTGCGGGCCAGTTCCTGCACCTTCTCGTTGGCGTAGAATCCGTTCACGAGCTGCACGTAGCCGCGTCTAGCCATCGCCTAATCTCCTCTTGTGATTCCGTTGTGGCCCATCGAATCCAAAGCTTTGACGAGTTCCGCCAAGCTTGGTGGTGGCCAAGGAAGAATTCCAACATCTTCCATCACATGCTCCCGAATCGCTTGTAGAATTCGCTGTCGGTCATGCCATACAGCGGATCCATGCTTGTCGGCTTGCGCGCGGCCAGCTTGTATCCGCAGTAGGGGCAGGTCACGTAATATGTGCCGACAGTCTCGCCGCAGTGGGCGCATTCCACATACTTGATCGTCTTGCTCATTCGCTTACTGCCTTCCGTGCGATTTCAAGCATTTCCCTAGCGTCCCTGAGATAATTGGCTCGCATCTCCGGCTCGGCCAGAGTCCAGAAGCAGTCCTCACTGGGCATGACGTCTTCCCAGGCTGGTGCCATGTCCCACCACAGCAGTTTTCTCGCCACGGCTTCGACCTCGGCGTCAGACGGTGGTGCGTTGCGACCGCGCAGGTATGCTTCCTGCAAATCGTCCGTGTCGCAGTAAAACTGTTCCTTGACATGCGTTCCATTCCAGTAGCGGGTCGGATACGCCTTCTCAGCTTCATCATCAGCGATGCTCATTTCGCATCCTCGCTTTGGTCGGTCTTCTTGTCGAATTTCGGGGAGAATATCGAGTCGGCATTGCCTAGCATCTCCCTGCAATGCTTGTATGCCTCGTCGTATGCTTCGAGACGGCCAAGAGCCACGTCATCAATCCATGGCGTGTACTGCTTGTACACCAGTTCCTCACGAGCCTCACGACCCTTCTCGCTAAGCCAATGAGCGAACTCGTACAGGGCTTCGCTATCTTTTGACATCATTCCTCGCTTTGATTCGGCACCTCGGAAGGCATGGAGCCGGAATAGCCGAGCATGGAACGGCAAAGCTCTAGCATTTCATGGAATGCGTTAACTTGGCCGTCATAGAAGTCTCGGTCGCTCTTTCTGCGGACATCGAATCTGGAAAGTCCGGCTTCATGACAGCGACTTTTCACCCAGTCGATGATCTCGTTGAGCGTCTTGTCTTTTTCACTCACGTTCGTAGCCATGGTTAGTGTTCTTCCTCTTCGATTCGGATTGTGATTCGGTACCAGCCTTTTCGGATGCTTGGCTCTCCACCTCGATAGTCGGGGCCGATGATGTGTTTTGAGTCATCGTCGGGCCAGAAGCCGGTATCGGTGAGCGCGTCAAGGATGGCTTTGACCATGGGCGCCGCGTTCTCCGGGTCGAAGCGCCCGTGGGTCAATGGGTGGATGATCGCGGTGACGTGCACTGGGAAGTGTTGTGGCCTGTGGTGGCCGTTTTGGAGCCAGAATCTGGCGAATGCCATGGCACGCTGTTTGACTGCGCGTGTGTGCGCGAATTTCACTCGCCAGTGGCCGCGACGGTTTTGCGTCCACCATTCGTCCCGTGGAATGTCCACGACGAATTCCTGCATCATTCCTCCTCTTCCTCGGCTTCTTCTTCGCATAGTGGGCATGGGATGGGGCGCGCCGGATACAACGCGCACCCATGCCTGGGACATACCGGTTCCACGTCCGGCGGTTCAATCCATTCGCACATCAGAAGTCAGGCTCTCCGGCTGGCGCTCCCCACGGATCATCGGCCGAAGCCTGCGACTGCTGCCGTGCCTGCTGCGGCTGCTGATAGCCGCCACCGTTGGCATTGCCGCCCTGGTATCCGCCTGACTGCATCTTCTGCACCTGAGCCGTCGCATACCGCAGGGATGGGCCGATTTCATCCACCTGAAGTTCGATGACCGTGCGGTTGGAACCGTCCTGCGCCTGATAGGAACGCTGCTGCAAACGACCCTGCGCGATCACACGCATGCCTTTTGCAAGGCTCTGCGCGCAATGAGTGGCGAGGTCGCGCCAAGCGGAGCAGCGCATGAACAAAGCCTGACCGTCTTCGAACTGGTTCGTATTACGGTTCCAGGTGCGCGGGGTGGAGGCAATCGTGAAGCTGGCAACAGATGCGCCGCTACCAGTGGTACGAATCTCCGGATCGGCGGTAAGGTTTCCGACTATCGTGATAACGGTTTCTCCGGCCATCACTCAGCCTCCTTCACGTCGGCTTCGGTATCCTCCGGCGTACACGCTTCCATGACTTCGGCGGTCACGTCATCGGCTTCGTCGGCTTCAGTGTCATCGAGCACAGGTTGGAACACGTCGCCGTAATCAGGCGTGATGTCATCGGCGGCGACGGCGGTCTGCGCCTGCACGGTCAAAGGCAGGTACGGTGCGGCACGACGGATGGCGGTCTTCTTCGCCATGGCCTCGTAATCGGTCTTCCACGGGCCGAAATTGCCGCTCTTGCTGCGTGCCCTCGCCTGCTCGATCTCCTGACGGTTAAGGACGAGGAAGTAGTGTCCGCCGTCCTTGAAATGCGCGACCATGTACACGTGGGTCAGTTCGCCGGGGTTGGCGCATGGCACGTGGTGCAGCTCCTCGTTGAGGCCATACGAGTATGAGAATTCGTCTCCCTGGTGTACGGCGCGGGCGCTGATGTCCACGAGCTGGCCGCTGCGTCGCGCCAAGTCGATCATGCCACGGTAGCCCATGATGAACGTGGCTTCCATTCCGCCGGATTTCTTGTTGTAGAAGGGAAGCACGTAGGCTCGTCCCAATCCGTCCACGTTGGACGGTTCCAATCCGAGCGCGCTGCAGGTCATGAAGCATGAGAGCACGCTTTGCGGCGAGCATTCCGCGAGTTTCGGCGTCTTGTTGATCGCGGACACGCACATCTGGTAGAGGCGGTCGGGGCTGATGTTGTTGCCGACGACGCTGGCGATGCGCGGCCAGCTTTTCCGCATCAGCATCTGGAGGTTCTTCTTCGGCGTCATTTCGACCATCTGCCGGCCTTGCGCTTGCTGTGCGATCTGTCCCATGATTATTGCTCCTTTTCTTCGGTTTCTTCGGTGGCTTTGAATGCGAATTTGCGGTATGTGGTGGCTTTGACGACGTATTCCTTGCGGGTCGTCGTCTTGTAGGTGGCTTGGAGGTTGCCGCAGCGCACGCCCGTATGCGAGCCGATGCGCAGGATGATCTGTTCCTGCAATTCCTTCTGGGTGGCCTTCAGGTCATTCAGCATTCTGATGGCGCTCTCGTATCGTGCGAGCAGGTTGTAGAGGTAATCGTCGGCGCTTTCGTCCACGATGTCCGTCGTGGGTTCCGGCCACGCCTTCTGCACGTCACTGCCGGTCAGTTGCGGTGGAGTGTCAGAAGTGACGAAACGCCAGAAGTCGGCT
>OMAY01001667.1_pt1 | contig 10073 bp, 7 predicted proteins | sample 1673611 | NCBI WGS metagenome assembly OMAY01 (sample SAMEA103958117, study PRJEB25191) | human gut metagenome | biome: human-associated habitat [ENVO:00009003]; feature: intestine environment [ENVO:2100002]; material: feces | place: Germany | collected 2013/2015
TCGCCGTCCTCTGGAAGTCACAATCCCCTCAAACAAGCTGTCCGATTATTACGGCAGCCACGTTTTCGACCGAAAAAAAATGCAGGAATATCTGCCTAAAGAAGCTTACAAAGCGGTTACAGATGCCATAGAAAAAGGCACTCCCATCAGCCGCGAAATGGCAGATTTAATTGCCAACGGAATGAAAAGCTGGGCAAAATCGCTGAATGTAACCCACTACACCCACTGGTTTCAGCCATTGACCGACGGAACAGCCGAGAAGCACGATGGATTCATCGAGTTCGGCGAAGACGCTGAAGTGATCGAACGCTTTTCAGGCAAACTGCTTATCCAGCAAGAGCCCGATGCTTCATCTTTCCCCAACGGGGGCATCCGTAACACATTCGAAGCACGCGGATATACCGCATGGGACGTATCGTCACCGGCTTTTGTGGTAGATACCACCCTCTGTATTCCTACCATCTTTATATCCTATACAGGAGAAGCCCTGGACTACAAGACACCTTTGCTGAAAGCTCTTGCTGCCGTAGATAAAGCCGCAACCGAAGTATGTCAGCTATTTGACAAAAACGTCACTAGAGTATTTGCCAATTTAGGATGGGAACAGGAATACTTTTTGGTCGATCTGGCCCTCTACAATGCCCGCCCCGACCTTTGCCTGACTGGGCGTACACTCATGGGACACTCGTCGGCCAAAGACCAGCAGCTCGAAGACCATTACTTCGGCTCTATTCCTCCAAGAGTGACAGCCTTCATGAAGGAACTGGAGATAGAGTGCCACAAATTAGGCATTCCCGTAAAAACCCGTCACAACGAAGTAGCTCCCAACCAGTTCGAGTTAGCGCCCATTTTCGAGAACGTCAATTTGGCCAACGACCATAACCAGCTGGTAATGGACCTGATGAAGCGAATTGCCCGCAAGCACAACTTCGCCGTGTTACTGCACGAGAAACCCTACAACGGGGTCAACGGTTCCGGTAAACATAACAACTGGTCGTTGTGTACAGATACGGGTATTAACCTGTTTGCTCCCGGCAAAAACCCCAAAAGCAACATGCTGTTTCTCACATTCCTGGTCAATGTCCTGATGATGGTCTACAAAAACCAGGATCTGTTGCGTGCCTCTATCAGCAGCGCAGGGAACAGCTATCGTTTAGGAGCCAACGAAGCACCTCCCGCTATCCTGTCCATCTTCTTAGGCAAACAATTAAGCAGCATTCTTGACGAATTCACACGCCAGATAAGCAATAGCAAGATGACAGCCGAAGAGAAGACAACGCTGAAACTGGGCATCGGCCGTATCCCCGAAATATTACTGGATACTACCGACCGCAACCGCACCTCTCCATTTGCTTTCACAGGAAACCGTTTCGAGTTCAGAGCTGCAGGTTCGTCAGCCAACTGTGCTGCAGCCATGATCGCCATTAATGCAGCCATGGCCAACCAGCTGAACGAATTCAAGGCCTCGATAGACAAAGCCATGGAAGAAGGAAGCAGCAAAGAAGAAGCTATCTTCCGCATTCTCAAGGAAACCATCATTGCTTCCGAACCCATCCGATTCGAAGGTGACGGATACTCGGAAGAATGGAAGCAGGAAGCTGCCCGACGTGGTCTGACCAACATCTGCCATGTGCCCGAAGCTCTGATGCGCTATATGGACAACCAGGCCAAAGCTGTTCTGATCGGTGAACACATATTCAACGAAACAGAGTTAGCCAGCCGTCTGGAAGTAGAACTGGAGAAATTTACGATGAAAGTTCAGATTGAAAGCCGTGTGTTGGGCGACCTGGCCATCAATCACATTGTGCCCACAGCCGTCAGCTACCAGAACCGGTTATTGGAAAATCTGCGTGGACTACGCGAAACATTCTCCCCCGAAGAATACGAAGAACTCAGTGCCGACCGCAAGGAACTGATACGCGAAATCTCACGAAGAGTTACAGCCATCAAGATGCAAGTACGCGAAATGACCGAGGCACGCAAAGTAGCCAACCACATGGATAACTACAAAGATAGAGCTTTCGCTTATGAAGAGAATGTACGTCCGTATCTGGAAAGTATTCGCGACCACATCGACCGTCTGGAAATGGAGATAGACGACGAGATATGGCCATTGCCCAAATATAGGGAACTTTTATTCACAAAATAAGAAACCGGATATTCTATTTTTTTACAATACAGGCTGGATATCCTGCCCTACAAAAGCAGGAATGTCCAGCCTGTTTTTCTATAACAATTCTACTATTCAATAGAATCTTTACAAAAAACCTTGCACATTTTTCCAACAAATGCGTAATATTTAATTTTTTCTTCCTACATTTGTGCTGTAGAACACAGCTTTGCAGCAGTATGGTGAAAATAAACTTATCAGATATAAATATTCCGGAACTAATAGCCGATATGTGGTCGCCTCTGAATGAGGAGCAACGGGAGTTCCTTTCAAACCACTTTACACTCCAGAACTACAAAAAGAACGAAGTGATTTATTGTGAGGGAGAAAGCCCCGCCTACCTAATGTGCCTGCTGACCGGAAAAGTCAAAATATATAAAGATGGCGTAGGAGGACGAAGCCAGATCATCCGCATGATCAAGCCTGTTGAATATTTCGGTTATCGCGCCTACTTTGCCAAAGAAGACTACGTTACTGCTGCTACTGCTTTCGAACCGTCCATCATCTGCCTGATACCCATGAGTGCCATCATGACATTGGTGACACAAAACAACAATCTGGCTATGTTTTTCATCAAACAGCTGTCTATCGATTTGGGTATTGCCGATGAACGCACAGTAAACCTGACTCAGAAACACATTCGTGGACGACTGGCTGAATCGCTGCTCTTCCTGAAAGAAAGTTATGGACTGGAAGAAGATGGTTCCACCTTAAGTATCTATCTCTCGCGTGAGGATTTAGCCAACTTATCCAACATGACTACCTCAAACGCCATCCGTACGTTGTCGCAATTCGCAACCGAACGCCTTATCACCATCGACGGACGGAAAATAAAAATCATCGATGAAGAGAAGCTGAAAAAGATCAGCAAAATCGGATAATATTTTTTCCCAGTTGGAGAAAAATCTTTTTCCAGTTAGAGAAATATTTTTTCCTAACTATAGAAAAAGCACTAGTATTTTCTATGAAACATATCAGCAGACCGGTCTATCCGCATGAAGTAAACTCTGGCAGATAAACCGGTCTGTATTTTATTCTCCCAACTGGAAGAAACGTTCAGCCTCAATGGCTGCCTTACATCCACTGGCAGCAGCGGTAATAGCCTGACGATAATGAGGATCGGCCACATCGCCGGCTGCAAACACGCCCGGCAACTTGGTACGCGGTGTACCCGGCTCGGTCAGGATATAGCCTACTTCGTCAGTATCCAGATAAGGCTTAAAAATCTTCGAATTGGGTTCATGGCCGATAGCCAGGAAGAATCCGTCAATGGCACGGTCGTAACGTTCTTCGTCGGGTTGTCCCATACGTTTTACCAGGTGCACACCTTCTACGCCATTTTCGCCGTACAGACCTACCGCATTGTGCTCGAAGAGTACTTCTATTTTCTCATTATTCATCACACGTTCCTGCATGATTTTAGAGGCACGAAGGAAAGGCTTGCGGACAATCAGATAGACCTTCGATGCGAGGCTGGCCAGATAAGAAGCCTCCTCACAAGCCGTATCGCCACCGCCTACTACGGCAACCGTCTTTTTGCGGTAGAAGAAACCGTCACACGTTGCACAGGCACTTACACCCATGCCCGCATATTTCTTCTCGTCTTCCAGGCCCAGATATTTGGCAGCTGCACCCGTAGCGATAATCAGGGTTTCGGCTTCGATCACTTTTTCTTCGTCGATTGTTATTTTATAAGGCCGTTGGCTTAAATCGGCCGAAGTAGCTACACCGTAGCGCAAGTCTGCCCCGAAGCGGCCGGCTTGCTTGCGCAGGTCTTCCATCAGCTGCGGACCGCTGATTCCTTCCGGATAACCGGGAAAGTTCTCCACATCGGTAGTGGTGGTCAATTGTCCACCCGGCTGCAAGCCTTCGTACAACACCGGCGACAGGTTAGCACGACCGGCATAAATAGCAGCAGTATATCCGGCAGGACCGGAGCCTATAATCAGGCATCTTACTTTTTCTGTTTCCATATTGTATTTTTATTTACGATAAAAACGTTTCATAATCTCACTCTGTTACATACATCAGCGCAGGTCAATCTCCTCGGCCGACGGATATGCTTTCTTGTCGAAGGTAAAGAACCGGTCCGGATAGGACTGCCCCGTCTGAAAGTCATTCACAACAATCAGTGTCGCGTTTTTCCCTCCGCGCTGCGCCATGCTTATCTTCAAAGGGCGGTAGGTGTCTTTCGCCACATACAGGATGATGCACTGCAAGTCCTGATGCGGATCGGCAGCATTCATCACCACTTCATAGGCCGATTTTCCTGCTGCGTTGTTCTTGCCCATCTTCAGTTTGTATCCCTGCTTGTACATGTACAGCCAGGCATAAGGATTCAACGTCTGAAGCTCTTCTACGGTAGGTTCCGTGATGTTCACCTCGTCGTTCGAAGCCACATAGCTCCACTGCGTACGACCGTCGAACCAGGTTTTCACTCCTGCGCTTTCGAGGACAAACTTCTCTCCCCTCAGGTAAATGGTACCTTCTGATACTCCCTCGCGGGCACGCACCGTAAACGTTGCTTTGATTCCCCCTGCCTGGCGGAAAGCCTCGGCTGTTCGGTTCATGACTGTCTCTGCCTCTGTCGGCGTCTGCTGGGAGTATGCTGGCAGGAACGTCAGCAGCAGCATGTGGACGACAAGCAGGAAGATATTGATTCGCATTCTGTTCAAACTCATATCCAATATAAGAACTAAAGAAAAGAAAACAAGCGATTATTGCAAATTGTTCAACCGCATTTCCAGATCGGTTTCGTCCATGCAGCATACCTCACGGGGCTTGCTGCCTTGGGCCGGCCCCACAATGCCCGCTTTCTCCAGCTGGTCCATAATACGTCCTGCACGGTTGTAACCAATGGAGAACTTACGCTGAATCAGCGAAGTAGAGCCCTGCTGGTGAACAACTATCAGACGGGCTGCATCTTCGAACAGCGGATCCAAGCGTCCCATATCCACATCGCCCAAATCGCCACCGGCATTCTCGTCCACATATTCGGGCAGATAGAAGGCGGTCGGGTAACCCTGCTGACGGGCAATGAATTTGGTAATCTCTGCCACCTCGGGCGTATCGATAAAGGCGCACTGCACACGCACCGGATCGGCTCCCTGCAAGAACAGCATATCGCCCCGGCCAATGAGCTGATTGGCGCCCGGACGGTCGAGAATGGTTCGTGAGTCGACCATAGCCGACACCCTGAAAGCGATACGAGCCGGGAAGTTGGCTTTAATGGTACCTGTAATGATGTTGGTTGTAGGACGCTGGGTAGCGATAATCATGTGGATGCCGACCGCACGCGCCAGCTGGGCGATACGGGCTATCGGAAGCTCGACATCCTTGCCCGCCGTCATAATCAGGTCACCGAACTCATCGATCACAACCACGATATAAGGCATATATTTGTGTCCTTTCTCAGGGTTCAGACGGCGGTTGATGAACTTCTCATTGTACTCCTTGATATTGCGCACGTGTGCTGCCTTCAGCAGGTCGTAGCGTGTATCCATCTCGACACAAAGCGAGTTGAGGGTCTGTACCACCTTTGTCACATCGGTGATGATGGCATCTTCTCCATCGGGCAGTTTGGCAAGGAAATGGTGCTCGATGACGGAATAAATGCTGAACTCTACTTTCTTCGGGTCGACCAACACAAACTTCAATTCGGCCGGATGCTTTTTATAAAGCAGGGAGGTGATGATAGCATTCAGACCTACCGACTTACCTTGACCGGTGGCACCGGCTACCAGTACGTGCGGCATCTTGGCCAAGTCTACCATGAAGACCTCGTTCGTAATGGTCTTACCCAACGCGATAGGCAGTTCGTAGGTCGATTCCTGGAACTTCTTGCTGCCTATGATGCTCTGCCCCGATACGATCTTCGGATTGGAGTTCGGCACCTCGATACCGATTGTTCCCTTACCGGGGATGGGGGCAATAATACGGATACCCAAGGCCGAAAGGCTTAAGGCAATATCATCTTCCAGACCACGGATTTTGGAGATACGCACCCCTTGTTCGGGCGTAATCTCGTATAGGGTTACGGTAGGTCCGACGGTCGCCTTTATGGTACTGATTTCGATGCCAAAGCTGCGCAGCGTGTTCACAATCTTGTCCTTATTGGCATTCTGCTCGTCCATGTCGATGGTAGGCCCATTGTCGTCGTAGTGCTTCATCAGGTCGATTGTCGGGAAATGATAATTCTCCAGGTCAAGGCGCGGATTGTAAGGCTCCAGCTCCGGACCGTGGTATTCCTCTTCGTCCTCTCCAGCCTCTACTTCGAAGCCCGGTTCCTTGGCTGCTTCGGCCTTGCGCTGGGGTTCGGCCGTTTCGATAGTCATTGTCACTTCATCGTCGCCCCGCTTCTGACGTCTTTCCTCCGGATGACTACCGCCTAAGTCCAATGTTATCTGATTGTCTTCTGATTCCTCGGTAGCGTGTTCTTCCTCGTGGCGCGGAGCATCTTCTGCCGCTTCTGCCACGTGGTTGTCTGCCGCTTCAGCTTCCTCAGGCACGGATGCAGGGGCCTCCTTCACGGCCTTACGCTTGCCCTTGACGGTCCACGAGTCGGTAAACTCTTCGGGCACCTCGCCTTCGGCACTTGCCTTTGCCTGCTTTTTCTTCAGGAAATTCAGCGAGAACAGCCCACGCAACCAGATAATGGTACGCGCGCTAAGATAGATAAGGAAACAGATGGCTGTGAACAGCAGAATCATCCACACGCCCGGCACTCCCACCTGGGACACGAGCCAGTTACTAACATTATAGCCGTGCATACCGCCCAGATAGAGGAAGGAGTCCTTGTACTGGTCCATAAATACAAACCCGAAAAAGACGGAGAACCACACCAGCAGCAGCGCACAGCCTATGAACCACTTCCACAGCCGCACCACGCGCACCTTCATCAGCTTCAGTCCGGCCACGGCCAGAAATACCAAAATGAAGAAGGACGACACTCCGAAGCAGTCGTTTATCAAGTAGCTGGCCAGCTGCGCCCCACGCGATCCGGCATAATTCTTCACTCCATTGTTCACCGAAGCCAACTCCTGCGCATTGCCGCTGTCGATGATGCTTTGGTCGGCTGCCCCTGTAAAGAAGAACGAAGAAAAAGCCAGCAACAAGTAGACGGAAAAAATCACCAGTACCAGTCCTATAACAAAGCGGATAGTCTCACTTCGGAATGCAGAAACGATTTTCTGATACAGTGTCGGTTTCTGCTCCGTATCTTTAGTTGTACCTTTTTTTGCCATGAATTAAATCTCCCTATTATAATAATGTATAGAAAGCCTGCCCGGGTTTGCCGCAAACCGCCCGTTGCTCCCCCTTGCAAAAGGAGCAGCCGATACCGGCACTTCCCTAGCTCCGTACGGAGAAGATCTGTACCCAAACAGCCCTTTAAGTTCGGTGCAAAAGTAATAAATAAACTATAAATTCGGGAACTAAAGAATAGTTTTTCTCGCTGCCCGACATCGGCGGCGGGCTGAACTCTGCATGTAAAGCGGCCATCAGTTTGGCAGGCACACCACTCAAGCCCAGACAGCCCGTAGATTCCCGAACAAGGCCAACAGGCAATTTTCCTTTACATCGTACCCCCGTCAATACTGGAAGGCTATCACAGTCGTATACTTAGGCCCCCTCAGTCGTATACTTAGGTACCCTCGGTCGTATACTTAGGGTGTCTAAGTCGTATAGGTTGATTACGACCCTAAAATACACTCTAAATCAATTGGTTAAACGAGCTCATAGAGCAGTCTATCGCCCTAAGAATATTCTTAACGGAACAGACACACACTCCGTCCATCCGACAGATGCCGAAACCGGCAGTCGGCCCATCGAAAAATATCAGTAAAAGCCTTAATAAAACGGAAAAAGAAGTCCTAAAAAAGAATCAGATTTGTAATGATTACAATTTATATTATCTTTGTCACCCAAACCATTATTCATTTCATTTAAACCAACCGACCATGAAAAAACGTATCTATTTATTTGCAACCGCCGTGCTCGTCAGCATCCTGACAGCCTTCGGCCAGACAAAAGAGTATCAGCTATCGAGCCACATCCTCGACATCAACCAGGGACAGCCTGCTCCCGGAGTCAGAATCACCCTGTCGAAGCAAGACAAAGATGCCCAATGGACCGTAGTAGACGAAAAACTGACCGACAAAGACGGCCGGGTGAAAGACTTCCTGGAAAGAGACGGAAACGACCACGCAGGCATCTACAAGCTGACCTATCACGTGGCCCCCTACTTCGAGGCACAGAAGCAATCTACGTTCTACCCCTTCATCGAAGTGGTATTCGAAATCAGGGACAACAACCACTATCACGTCCCCATCACCCTTTCGCCCTACGGATATTCCACTTACCGGGGCAGCTGACCTGCCCCGCCATCCTACCGGCAGCCACGCACACCGTCACAGGATCCGTACATCCTTTGCAAAGGAGTATATCACACACTTTTTCTAGGAAGAAACAAACCTTTTTCCTATCTTTGCAAACCAAACATAAGCAGACTAATGCTTCGAATCTAAAAAGATATGAAAAAAGAAAGTCAAGTGATATTCGACCGCAATGTAGTGGAATTTGTAACCGTGGCTGCCGAATTTTGTAAATTTCTGGAGCAGGCCGAGGGCATGAAACGCGCCACATTCGTCGATACATCCTTAAAAATACTGCCATTGCTCTACCTCAAAGCCTCCATGATGCCCAAATGCGAAATGATGGGCGAAGACATGCCGGAGAACTTTGTCACGGAAGAGACATACGAAATAGTACGCATGAACCTGGCCGGCATATTGGCCGAAAAGGACGACTACCTGGACGTATTCGTGTCGGACATGAAGTACAGCGACCAACCCATCACCAAATATATCTCCGAAGACCTGGCCGACATCTATCAGGACATCAAGGACTTCATCTTCGTCTTCCAGCTGGGACTGAACGAAACCATGAACGACGCCCTGGCCATCTGTCAGGAGAACTTTGCCCTCTACTGGGGACAAAAGCTGGTGAACACCCTGCGCGCACTGCACGACGTGAAGTATGCGCAAGCAGACAGTGAAGACGAAATCCGTCGGACGAGACTGACGACCTCGACTACAACACCGAACACACCCTTTAACTGCAAGCTGTAATTATGGTAATCAAAAGAACGATCAATAAAGAGGAGCTACAGGACATGCCCAAAGCCCTCTTCCCCGGCCAGATACACGTTGTACAAACTCCACAAGAAGCCGAACGAGCCGTAGCCTACCTGAAGACCTGCCCGCTGCTGGGCATCGACAGCGAAACACGCCCCTCGTTCACCAAAGGCCACGTCTACAAAGTGGCATTGCTGCAAATCGCCTCGGACGAGCACTGCTTCCTTTTCCGGCTGAACCTGACAGGCCTCACACTGCCCGTCATTCTGCTGCTGGAAAATCCCAACATCATTAAAGTAGGCCTCTCGCTGAAAGACGACTTCATGATGCTGCACAAGCGTGCCCCCTTCGAACAGCATTCCTGCATCGAGCTGCAAGAGTTTGTACGCCCCTTCGGCATTCAGGAGAAAAGCCTGCAGAAGATTTACGGCATCCTGTTCGGAGAGAAAATATCCAAAAGCCAACGCCTGTCCAACTGGGAAGCCGACGTACTGACGCTTCCCCAGCAACAATACGCGGCAACCGACGCCTGGGCATGCCTCAACATCTACAACAAGCTGCAGGAACTGAAACGGACGGGCGACTTCGAAATAGCCCCCGACACCCCGCCAGCCGACAGCACAGAACCCGAAAACCGAACTAATTAAAATAAATCCATGTATAAAGTATATCTGAAACCCGGCAAGGAAGAATCCCTGAAACGTTTTCACCCTTGGGTATTCTCCGGCGCCATCGCCGGGGGCGGCTCGGTGCGGGGCATCAATGCCAAG
>OMAY01001671.1_pt1 | contig 10044 bp, 8 predicted proteins | sample 1673611 | NCBI WGS metagenome assembly OMAY01 (sample SAMEA103958117, study PRJEB25191) | human gut metagenome | biome: human-associated habitat [ENVO:00009003]; feature: intestine environment [ENVO:2100002]; material: feces | place: Germany | collected 2013/2015
ACTATTTGTTGACGTACCTATATTTTGTATATTTGCAACGCAAAAGGGAGAAGAAGGAGGGGGCACATTGCCCCCTCGTTTTGTTCTAATCTAAAGCTACCAAAAACAACCATTAGACATTATCTTCCTTTTCCAAACTAAAAAAATTTGAATGATAGAAAAAGATTTTGTAAAGGAACTTGTAGAAAAAGGACTGTCGGGAACAGACTGCTTTATGGTAGATGTTCAGGTAAAGCCGGGCAACAGTATCATTGTTGAAATAGATAACGAAGAGGGCATAGATATAGAACAATGCTCGACCTTGCACAGATTTATAGAAGAACACCTCGACCGAGATATAGAAGACTATGAGCTTGAAGTAGGGTCGGCAGGCATTACATCTCCGTTCAAAGTTCTGAAACAGTATAAAAAAAATATAGGCAATGAAGTCGAAGTCCTCACCAAATCGGGATTAAAGCTCAACGGAGTCCTAAAGGAAGCAGACGAAGATAAATTTATTGTCACAATAACAAAAAAAGTAAAGACAGAAACCAGTAAACGGAAAGTAGAGGTTTCGGAAGATCTCGCTTTCGGTTATGATGAAATAAAGTACACAAAATATTTAATCAGATTTAAATAAATATGGCCAAAAAAGAGGAAGCAATCAGCATGGTCGACACGTTCTCGGAGTTTAAAGAACTGAAGAACATTGACAGAACGACAATGATCAGCGTGTTGGAAGAATCGTTCCGCAACGTATTAGCGAAAATGTTCGGTACGGACGAAAACTTCGATGTTATTGTAAATCCCGACAAAGGGGACTTTGAAATATGGAGAAACCGCGAAGTAGTCGAAGACGGACAAGTCAGCGATCCCAATCTGCAAATCTCTTTATCCGAGGCCAAAAAAATCGATAACGATTACGAAGTAGGTGAAGAAGTTACCGACGAAGTAATTTTCGAAAAATTCGGACGCCGGGCTATTTTAAACCTGCGTCAGACATTGGCATCAAAAATTCTGGAACTGCAAAAAGATGCTATTTACAATAAATACAAAGATAGAATAGGACAAATCGTCAGTGCAGAAGTTTACCAGATCTGGAAAAAGGAAATGCTTCTTATCGATGATGAAGGGAACGAACTTCTTCTTCCGAAAACAGAGCAAATTCCTTCGGATTTTTATCGTAAAGGAGAAACCGCAAGAGCGGTAGTCGCCCGTGTCGATAACAAAAACAATAATCCGAAAATTATCATATCCCGAACTTCGGAAGAATTTCTGAAACGGTTGTTCGAACTGGAAGTTCCGGAAATACATGACGGTCTGATTACTATTCGCAAAGTAGCACGTATCCCGGGAGAACGTGCTAAAATTGCGGTAGAATCTTATGACGATCGCATCGATCCGGTAGGCGCTTGCGTCGGGGTAAAAGGCGCTCGCATTCACGGTATCGTCAGAGAATTGAGAAATGAAAATATCGACGTAATCAACTATACCGCAAATACATCTCTGTTTATCCAAAGATCATTGAGTCCGGCAAAAATTTCTTCAATTCGTCTGAACGAAGAAGAAAAAAAAGCCGAAGTATTCTTAAAACCGGAAGAAGTTTCTCTCGCTATCGGCAAAGGAGGACTGAATATAAAATTAGCATGTATGCTGACCGGATATACGATAGATGTGTATCGTGATATCGATGAAACAGAAGAAGAAGACATTTATCTCGATGAATTTAAAGACGAAATCGACGGTTGGGTGATTGATGCAATCAAGTCGATTGGTATCGATACAGCGAAGGCCGTGCTGAACGCTCCGCGCGAGTTGTTGATTGAAAAGACCGACTTGGAAGAAGAAACGGTGGACGAGGTATTACGCATTTTAAGTTTGGAGTTTGAAGAAGGCGAACCTGAATTGGAACCGGCACCTGAGGTTGTGCCTGAGACAGAGCCCGAGGTTGCCCCTGAGGCAGAGCCCGAGGCAGAATAAAGTGTCTGTCGACATCTGTTTCTGTTTGCACTAACTTCTTTCTCCACATTATTCATTAATTTTTTAGTATGACGATAAGGTTAAATAAAGTAACAAGAGATTTGAATGTAGGAATTACGACGGCTGTCGAATTCCTGCAAAAGAAAGGATTTACCGTGGAGGCAAATCCTAACACGAAGATTACGGATGAACAGTTCGAAATGCTCAAGAAAGAGTTCAGTACAGACAAGGATCTCAAGATGAAGTCTGAACGTTTCAGCCAGGTACGTCAGAACAAGGAGCGTAATAAGGCTTCTGTATCGATCGACGGATACGAAACGGAAACTCAGGAGAAAACGAAGTCAGAAGAAATCAGAACTGTGATTCCGGAAGATATACGCCCGAAGTTCAAGCCAGTAGGTAAGATCGACCTTGACAAGCTGAACCGTCGTCCGGTAGTGGAGAAAGAGGAAGAAGTACATAATACGCAAATGGAGAAGAGTACCGAGGAAAAAAACGTGGAAACAATAGAGAAAGTAGAAGAAGTGGCCACCAATGTACAGGCTGAACAGGAGACAACTGTAACGGCTAATGAATCTGACAAACAAGTAGAAGAGTCACAGTCCGAGCCGCAGGCACAGGTTGTTTCTTCGCAGCCCGAGCAGACCTTGGTACAGGATGCCGCAGCTGCCGACAGTCAGGAAGACGTAGTGTCTGCCAGTCAGCAAGCCGAACCAGCAGAAGAACCTCTTCAGGAAAATGCATCTGCATCGGACGAGGCAGATGGAGCAGAACCTGAAGCTGAACATACAGAAGAAACGAAGAAATCGGGCGAGGAGGAAATCTTCAAGATTCGCCAGCCGGAGTTCGTTTCGAAAATCAATGTCATAGGACAAATCGACCTGGCTGCTTTGAACCAGTCTACACGCCCCAAGAAGAAATCGAAGGAAGAAAAGAAACGCGAGCGTGAAGAGAAGGAAAAGCAGCGCATGGATCAGCGCAAGCAGATGAAAGAAGCCATCATTAAGGAAATCCGTCGGGAAGACAGCAAGATGAAGGACATCAACGATGGAGACCTGGGCGGCAAGAAGAAACGCGTGCGCATCAATAAGGAAAAAGTAGATATCAATAATGCTTCCAACTTCCAGCGGGGAGGAAACGACCGTCAGAAAGGTGGTAACCCGATGGCGGGAGTGCCCGGACAGCCTGGTAGCGGAAAGAAGAATAAGGATCGCTTCAAGAAACCTGTAGTGAAACAGGAGGTAAGCGAAGAAGATGTTGCTAAGCAAGTAAAAGAAACGTTGGCACGTCTTACAGCCAAGGGTAAGAGCAAGGGAGCCAAGTACCGTAAAGAGAAACGTGAACAGGCAGCCGACCGTATGCACGAACTCGAAAATCAGGAAATGGCCGATAGCAAAGTTCTGAAGCTGACGGAGTTTGTAACAGCTAACGAATTGGCAAGCATGATGGACGTACCTGTGACACAGGTAATCGGAACTTGCATGAGCATCGGTATTATGGTATCTATCAACCAGCGTCTCGATGCCGAGACTATCAACTTGGTAGCTGAGGAGTTTGGCTTTAAGACCGAGTATGTCAGTGCCGAAGTGGCTCAGGCCATTGTCGAAGAAGCTGATGCAGAAGAAGACTTGCAGCCTCGTGCCCCGATTGTTACTGTGATGGGTCACGTAGACCATGGTAAGACATCGTTGCTCGACTATATCCGTAAGGCTAACGTTATTGCCGGTGAGGCGGGTGGTATCACGCAGCACATCGGTGCATACAATGTGAAGCTGGAAGACGGACGCCGGATTACATTCCTCGATACACCAGGTCACGAAGCCTTTACTGCCATGCGTGCCCGTGGTGCCAAGGTAACAGACGTTGTTATCATCATCGTGGCAGCCGACGACAATGTGATGCCGCAGACCAAAGAAGCTATCAATCATGCCATGGCTGCCGGTGTGCCCATTGTTTTTGCCATCAACAAGATTGATAAACCGACTGCCAACCCCGATAAGATTAAGGAAGAACTGGCAAGTATGAACTTCCTCGTTGAAGAATGGGGTGGTAAATATCAGTCACAGGATATATCGGCAAAGAAGGGTATTGGTGTTCCCGAATTGCTTGAAAAAGTATTGCTTGAAGCCGAAATGCTTGACCTGAAGGCTAATCCTAACCGGAAGGCAACAGGTTCTATCATTGAGTCTTCACTTGATAAAGGTCGTGGTTATGTGGCAACAGTGCTCGTTTCGAACGGTACCTTGAAAGTGGGCGATATCGTGTTGGCCGGAACCAACTATGGTAAGGTGAAAGCCATGTTCAACGAACGTAACCAGCGTATGAAAGAAGCCGGTCCGGCTGAACCCGCTCTGATCCTGGGCCTGAACGGTGCGCCGGCTGCAGGTGATACGTTCCACGTAATCGAAACCGAACAGGAAGCACGCGAAATAGCCAACAAGCGCGAACAGTTGCAGCGCGAACAGGGATTGCGTACACAGAAGATGCTGACGCTGGACGAAGTAGGACGCCGTTTGGCTTTGGGCGACTTCCACGAACTGAACATTATTGTGAAGGGCGACGTGGACGGATCTGTCGAAGCTTTGAGCGACTCTCTTATCAAGTTGTCTACCGAGCAGATTCAGGTCAACGTTATTCACAAGGGTGTGGGACAGATTTCCGAATCCGATGTTTCGCTGGCCGCCGCTTCCGATGCTATTATTGTCGGCTTCCAGGTACGTCCGTCTAACTCGGCAGCCAAGTTGGCCGAGCAGGAAGGTGTAGATATCCGCAAGTATTCTGTGATCTACGACGCTATCGAGGAAGTGAAGTCCGCTATGGAAGGTATGCTTGCTCCGACTGTGAAGGAACAGGTAACTGCAACCATCGAAGTGCGCGAAGTATTCAACATCAGCAAGGTTGGTATGGTAGCTGGTGCCATGGTGAAGACCGGAAAGGTGAAACGAACCGACAAGGCACGCCTTATTCGCGATGGTATTGTAATCTTTAGCGGAAACATCAATGCACTGAAACGCTTCAAGGACGATGTGAAGGAAGTAGGTACTAACTTCGAGTGTGGTATCAGCCTGACCAACTGCAACGACATCAAGGTGGGCGATATCATCGAAACCTATGAAGAAGTAGAAGTAAAGCAGACATTGTAATTTGAATAGTTGATTCTTCAGCCGCAGCTAACGCGGATGACATAGATTTTGTGCTGCACGAATGATTCGTGTTGTCATACCGCAAGGGAAAGTGAAATCTGCGTTGTCGGTGTTGCCTGCGGCTGAAGTTTATATAATAAATAAGGTAATGCCGAAACAGAAGAATACTTTTGGCTATAGCCTTGCAAATAGAGAGAAGCATGACAACGATTGATATCATCATACTTGTTATTGTAGGTATCGGGGCAGTGCTGGGATTTATCAAAGGTTTTATAAAACAGCTGGCATCTCTGCTCGGACTGATTGTGGGACTATTGGCTGCTAAAGCCTTGTATGCTTCGGTAGCCGAAAAGCTATGTCCTGCCCTGACCGATTCTATGACGTTTGCACAAATACTGGCTTTTGTCCTGATCTGGATTGCGGTACCTTTGGCTTTTACGCTGATAGCCGCTTTACTGACTAAAGCCATGGAGGCTGTTTCCTTGGGTTGGGTGAACCGTTGGCTGGGCTCGGGGTTTGGCGCATTGAAGTATCTTCTGCTGGTCAGTCTGCTGATTGGTGTACTCGAATTCATCGATTCCGATAATTCACTGATTGATAAAACAAAAAAGAAAGAATCGGTGTTATATTATCCCATGGAATCGTTTGCCGGCATCTTCTTTCCTGTGGCAAAAACAGTTGCAGAAGAATTTGTAAACGGTGATTTGGACAAACTTTCGGTTGACTTATAGTATAGTGATTCATAAATAATTCATTGATTTTATATTGTGATGCAAGAAGAACCCAATAAATATGTCAAGGAACTCACGCAGGAGAAGTACAAATATGGCTTCACCACCGACGTGCATACCGATGTCATCGAGAAGGGCTTGAACGAAGACGTTATCCGTCTTATCTCCCAAAAGAAGGGTGAGCCCGACTGGATGCTGGAGTTCCGCCTGAAGGCTTACCGCCACTGGCTGACACTGGAGATGCCCACATGGGCTCACCTCCGCATTCCCGAGATTGACTATCAGTCCATCTCTTACTATGCCGACCCGACTAAGAAGAAGGAAGGCCCCAAGAGTATGGACGAAGTGGATCCTGAACTGATCAAAACCTTCAATAAACTGGGTATTCCCTTGGAGGAGCAGATGGCACTGAGTGGCATGGCCGTGGATGCCGTGATGGACTCCGTCTCTGTAAAGACTACTTTCAAGGAAACACTGATGGAGAAAGGCATCATCTTTTGCTCGATGAGTGAAGCCATCCGCGAACATCCTGATCTGGTGCAGAAGTACTTGGGCTCGGTTGTTCCTTACCGCGACAATTTCTTTGCTGCGCTTAACTCCGCTGTTTTCTCCGACGGATCGTTTGTTTACATCCCCAAAGGTGTGCGTTGCCCCATGGAGCTGTCCACCTACTTCCGCATCAATGCGCAAGGTACAGGGCAGTTTGAACGTACACTGATTGTGGCCGATGACGATGCTTACGTTTCCTATCTGGAAGGTTGTACGGCTCCGATGCGTGACGAGAACCAGCTTCATGCCGCCATCGTGGAGATTGTGGTACACGACCGTGCCGAGGTGAAGTACAGCACTGTGCAGAACTGGTATCCAGGCGATGCCGAAGGCAAGGGTGGTGTTTATAACTTCGTCACCAAACGCGGCATCTGTAAGGGTGTGAACAGTAAGCTGTCGTGGACGCAGGTCGAGACGGGTAGTGCCATTACCTGGAAGTATCCTTCGTGCATCCTGGCAGGCGACAATTCCGTGGCCGAGTTTTACAGCGTAGCCGTGACCAATAACTACCAGCAGGCCGATACAGGTACGAAGATGATACACATCGGAAAGAATACCCGTTCGACTATTGTCAGCAAGGGTATTTCGGCCGGACGGAGCGAGAATTCATACCGTGGTTTGGTTCGTGTCAGCCCCAAGGCTGACAATGCCCGTAACTACAGCCAGTGCGACTCGCTGCTGCTGGGCGACAAGTGCGGTGCACATACTTTCCCCTACATGGACATTCACAACGAAACAGCGGTAGTAGAACACGAAGCTACCACCAGCAAAATCAGTGAAGACCAGATATTCTATTGCAACCAGCGCGGCATTTCGAGCGAAGACGCCGTGGGGCTTATCGTCAATGGTTATGCCAAGGAAGTGCTCAACAAGTTGCCTATGGAGTTTGCTGTCGAGGCTCAGAAACTGCTGAGCATCTCGCTGGAAGGCAGTGTGGGATAAATGATGAACGAACAATGCAGAATTAAGAATCAAATTGAATGAGGAAGTCGGGATGAGGAAAAAGTAATTCTTCGTTCTTCATTCTTCATTCTTAATTACATAAGTTATGTTAGAGATAAAAGACCTTCATGCCAGCATTAATGGCAAAGAGATATTGAAAGGCATCAATCTTACCATCCGCGACGGTGAGGTACACGCCCTTATGGGCCAGAATGGTGCCGGAAAGAGTACGCTGAGCAACGTTCTTGTAGGCCATCCTGCTTACGAAGTGACACGTGGCTCCATTACTTTCAACGGAAAGGACCTGCTGGCCCTTTCGCCCGAAGACCGTGCCCACGAGGGTATCTTCCTCTCCTTCCAGACGCCGGTCGAGATTCCCGGTGTATCGATGGTGAACTTTATGCGTACTGCCGTCAACGAGCAGCGCAAGTATCGCCATCTGCCTGCTCTTTCAGCAAGCGAGTTCCTGAAGCTGATGCGCGAGAAGCGTGCCATCGTCGAGTTGGACAGCAAACTGGCTAACCGTTCGGTGAACGAGGGCTTCAGCGGCGGTGAAAAGAAGCGCAACGAAATCTTCCAGATGGCTATGCTGGAGCCGACTTTCGCCATTCTCGACGAGACAGACTCTGGCCTTGATGTGGATGCGTTGCGTATTGTGGCCGAGGGCTTCAATAAGCTGCGCACGCCGCAGACCTCGGCCATGGTCATCACGCACTACCAGCGTTTGTTGGACTATCTGAAGCCTGATGTGGTACACGTCCTCCTGAACGGCCGCATCGTGAAGACCGGTGGTCCCGAACTGGCAACAGAAATCGAGAACCGCGGCTTCGACTGGATTAAAAAGGAAGTTAGCGAATAATGATAGATACGCGGACTACGCGGATGAGGCGGATTAACACGGATTTTTATTTATATGGTGCTGCATTCTTATATAACAAGCAAGATCTTGCGTGCCTTTTATGATGTTTATCATGAGCTGGGCTATGGCTTTCTGGAGAATGTTTATCAGAATGCGTTATATAAGGAATAGCTTCGTTCCGGTTTGAAGTGTGAACCGCAAAAGAAGATAGAAGTCTATTATAAAGGAGAAGTGGTAGGCTTGTATTATGCTGATATTTTGGTGGAAGGAGTTGTTATTCTTGAGTTGAAGGCTGTTGAGAATATTACTCCGGGACACGAAGCACAACTTATGAATTATCTGAAAGCTACCGGTATTGAAGTGGGACTCATTTTAAACTTTGGTCCCGAACCGGCATTCAGACGAAAGATATTCAGTCGTCAACGTATGAAATAATCCATCCGCGTTCGTCCGTATGATCCGTGTCGTCCGCGTATCTAAAAAGAAAGAAGAATTATGAGACCCGAACAACAATACATAGACCTGTTCTCGCAGTGCGAGGCCATGATATGCCAGCACAGTTGCGAGGTGATGAATGCCCCCCGTGCAGCGGCGTTTGCCGATTTCGAGCGTCTGGGCTTCCCCACCCGCAAGGACGAGAAATACAAGTACACCGATGTCAGCAAACTGTTCGAACCCGACTACGGGCTCAACCTGAAGCAGCTCGACATACCAGTCAATCCGTACGACGTGTTCAAGTGCGACGTGCCCAACATGAGCACTTCGCTCTATTTTGTTGTGAACGATACTTTTTATAGCAAGTCATTGCCCAAGTCGCATTTACCCGAAGGCGTGCTCTTCGGCAGCTTACGTCAGCTGGCAGCGGAGCATCCCGAACTGGTGAAGAAATACTACGGCAAGCTGGCCGATACATCCAAGGACGGAGTGACTGCCCTCAACACGGCTTTGACGCAAGACGGTGTGCTGCTTTATGTGCCTAAGAACGTAGTGGTAGAACGCCCCATTCAGTTGGTCAATATCCTGCGCAGTGACGTCAATCTGATGGTGAACCGTCGTGTGCTGATTGTGCTGGAAGACGGTGCGCAGGCCCGTCTGCTGGTATGCGATCATGCAATGGATGCAGTCAACTTCCTGGCTACACAAGTAGTGGAAGTCTTTGTGGGACAGAATGCCGTACTCGACCTCTACGAGCTGGAGGAAACACATACCAGCACCGTGCGTGTCAGCAGCATGTACGTCCGTCAGGACAGCGGAAGTAATGTCTTGCTGAACGGTATGACGCTGACAGGCGGCACCACACGCAATACTGTCAACGTGACTCTGGCTGGCGAGAATGCCGAAATCAACCTCTGTGGCATGGCCATTGCTGACAAGAACCAGCATGTAGATACCCACACCGTCATCGACCATGCCGTGCCCCGCTGTACGTCGAACGAGCTTTTCAAGTATGTGCTCGACGATCAGGCTACGGGTGCTTTTGCCGGACTGGTATTGGTTCGTCCCGGTGCGCAACACACCAGTTCGCAGCAGACCAACCGTAACCTTTGCGCCACTCGCGAGGCTCGTATGTACACGCAGCCGCAACTGGAAATCTATGCCGACGACGTGAAGTGTAGTCACGGTGCGACAGTCGGTCAGCTGGACGACGCAGCCTTGTTCTATATGCGTCAGCGTGGTATTCCGATGCACGAAGCCCGTCTGTTACTGATGTTTGCTTTCGTCAACGAAGTGATAGACACCATCCGCCTCGACGCCTTGCGCGACCGCCTGCACCTGCTGGTTGAGAAGCGCTTCCGCGGCGAGCTGAACAAGTGTCAGGGGTGTGCTATCTGCAAGTAGGGAGCCTCACCCCCGACCCCTC
>OMAY01001674.1_pt1 | contig 10014 bp, 7 predicted proteins | sample 1673611 | NCBI WGS metagenome assembly OMAY01 (sample SAMEA103958117, study PRJEB25191) | human gut metagenome | biome: human-associated habitat [ENVO:00009003]; feature: intestine environment [ENVO:2100002]; material: feces | place: Germany | collected 2013/2015
CTTCCACATTGACGGCAATGGCTGCCACCAATCCGTTACGGATGTCCGCATAATCCATATTCTTATTGAAATACTCTTTAATAGTACGTGCAATATGCTCCTTAAAAGCACTTTGATGTGTACCCCCCTGAGTGGTATGTTGCCCATTGACAAACGAATAATACTCTTCGCCATACTGTCCGGTGTGTGTAAAGGCAATCTCTATATCCTCATCTTTAAGATGGATGATGGGATACAGACCGGTAGCCGTCATATTATCATTCAACAAATCCACCAGCCCGTTGCGCGACAATATACGCTGTCCGTTATAAATGATAGCCAATCCCGTATTGAGGTAAGTATAATTGCGCAACATCGTTTCCACAAATTCAGAGCGGAAACTATAATTTTCAAATAAAGTATTATCCGGTTCAAAGAAGATATAAGTACCGTTCTCTTCCGAAGTATCTTCCGTCCGGTCTGTCAGCAAATCTCCTTTGGCAAAAGTAACAATACGCACCTTCCCTTCGCGGTAGCTTCGCACTTCAAAGCGCGAACTCAATGCATTGACCGCCTTCACACCGACACCATTCAGCCCGACACTTTTTTTAAAAGCCTTGCTGTCATATTTGCCACCCGTGTTCAGCACGCTCACCGCCTCAATCAGTTTTCCCTGAGGAATACCACGGCCAAAGTCGCGCACACTGACACGAAGTTTATCTTCTATTGTAATTTCAATCTTCTTGCCCGCCTGCATTTTAAACTCATCGATACTGTTATCGAGTACCTCCTTCAAAAGAACATAAATACCGTCTTCTGCATGCGCTCCGTCACCCAACTTTCCAATATACATACCGGGACGGGTACGCACATGCTCCATATCGCTGAGGTGGCGGATGTTATCGTCGGTATATTCTACGGCGGAATTGTTTATCAGTTCGTTGTTTTCTTCCATATCTTAGTAACGGTTACAAAATCAGTTTCTTCACGAGTACATTGTCAGACGATGCTTTTCTTATAAGCACGACGGCGCTTATGCTGTTCAGTCTCGAAATACTCCCACTGTGCCTGCACCTTTCCGTTCAGCTCCAGTTCCGGATTACTTTCGGCATACTTGAACCCCAATTGCTGATACACAGGAATCAGGTCGGAGAATAACAAAGCATTCACCCCTTTGTTTTGGTACTCAGGCTTCACAGCCACCAACAGTAAATCGAGCATGGGAGGATATTTATGCATAAACAGCACCTTCATCAAGTGATACCATCCCATAGGCAGCAAACGTCCTTTTGCCTTTTGCAATGCTTCAGACAAAGAAGGCATTGAAATACCCACAGCAATGAGTTTATCGTCGGCATCCGTAATCAGAGTCACCATACGCAAATCCACGATAGGAAGATACATCTTGATATACTGGTCAATCTGTCCTTGTGACAATGCCGAAAATCCATAAAGGGGCGCATATGCCTCATTCATCAGCTCAAAAATAGCCTGACCGTATTCGGCAGCAATCTTTTTACCCGATGTATATTTCTTAATCTTCAGATTAAACTTACGCTGAATCAAATCGCTGATACGCTTATGCTTGTCGGGAATAGCATCAGGCACATATATCTTATACTCCACCCAGTCGGCATCTTTCTCAAATCCCAGTTTCTCCATGTGTTGCGGATAGTAGGGATGATTGTAGATGGTTGCCATGGTGCTGAGTTGATCAAAGCCTTCAATCAACATTCCTTCCGCGTCAAAATCAGTAAAGCCCAAAGGTCCTTGAATAGTATCCATGCCCTTCGACTTTCCCCATTCAGACACAGCATCCAGCAGTGCACGTGATATTTCTATATCATCCAGAAAATCAATCCATCCAAAACGTACTTCCTTTTTCTGCCATGTTTCATTGGCACGATGATTGATAATTCCGGCAATACGTCCCACCACTTTATCATCTTTATAGGCCAAAAAGTAAACAGCCTCGCAAAACTCAAAAGCAGCATTCTTCTTCGGGCTGAACGTATTCAGCATATCATCGTACAAATCGGGTACGGAATAGGGATTATCCTTATATAACTCGTAATTAAAACGTATAAATGTTTTTAGTTCCTTTTGGGTACTGACTTTCTTAATGGTAATAGCCATGTTCGATTTTTATAAAAATTCAGGCGGTAAAGATAGCTGTTTTTAATTTAAAAAGAGGTGATTTTCACACCTTTTTTCATTGTTGGGCAATAAGATAGGCCGTATAAGCCACATAACACACCATCATCAACACCCCTTCAGGGCGTGTAATGGTACGTTTTTTGAAGAACCATCCCACCAGCCACAACAGCAGTGCGGAAGCAATCATCACCGTCAAGTCAAGATTATTGATGCCACCCATCGGCAAAGGTGAAATAGTTGCGCTACATCCCAACACAAAGAATATATTAAACAGATTGCTACCTATCACATTTCCGATGGCAATACCCGGATTCTTCTTCAATGCAGCCGTAACAGAAGTGGCCAGCTCGGGCAACGAAGTACCTCCTGCCACCAAAGTCAATCCTATAACAGATTCGCTGACACCCAGCGACCGGGCAATACCGCTTGCTCCTTCAACAAAGAGTTGCCCGCCAAAGATGAGACCTGCCAGTCCGCCCACTATAAAAAGAACAGATTTCCATACAGGCATCTCTTTAATCTTCTGTTCTTCTCCCACTTCTTCGCCTCCGTTTCGTGCAATGGCAAATGTATATCGCAAGAAAATAAGAAAGAAAGCAAGCAGAATAAGTCCGTCAATCCGCCCGATTATATTTTCATTGCCTTGATCGAGCATCACATCATTGGCACAAAAGAAAAGTACCAGCGAAGAAAGAATCACCAGCGGTATTTCTTTGCTCATGGTTCCCTCACCAACTTTGATGGGTAGTACCACCGCCGTGCAACCGATAATCATCAAAGCATTGAATGTATTACTACCCACCACGTTACCGATAGCCATCTCTGCACTTCCGTTTAAAGCAGAAAGTACACTGATTACCAACTCGGGTGCGGAAGTACCGAAAGCCACGATGGTGAGACCGATTACGAGGTCGGAAATACGAAAACGCTTGGCAACGGCTGCCGAGCCGTCAGTCAGGCCGTTTGCTCCCAGCAATATAAGGGCTAAACCGCCGATTAAAAGAAGGGTGTCTAACATAATAGAATGTATAATTACGATTTTACTTGTGCAAAAATACATATTTATTAAGATCGGGAAAAATATACAGATACAAAAAAAGCAGGGTACGCCTTCTTTCCCGCAAATCAGAAAGAGACGTACCCTGCATATCAGAGTTTACCTATTATCAGATAATTAATCTCACAGATAAATTACTCCTTTTCTGCAAGAACTTTCACTTTAACAGTAGCAGTCTTAGCGTAACCCCAAACGTCTGTTACTTTAACCTCTACTTCTGTAGTGCCTTCGTAAGCAACATTCATCGGTCTCAAAACTACATAACCAGGAGTTACTGTATCTTTAACCTTAGTTGCAGGCTTAATGTCTTCATTAGCAATAGCTTTAATAGTATTCTCGTTCATAGACTTGAATGAGATACCCTTCATGTATGGACTGGTCCACAAATCAGCTGTTGTTTCATTGTCTTTAAACTTATCTTTGAAGATATTATATTCAACCTTAGCATAAGTCTTAGTAGTCAAATCAGCATCAGTCAATTTAGCTGTACCATCTTCTGTAGCAACCACTTCGATTATATCACCACTAGCAGCTTCAACGATACCTTGCTCAATCGGACTGACAATCTTAATAGTGAAAGCATTATCTTTGATTTCTTTGTCTGACCAAGTGTACTTACCAACATACTTAGTAGTTTCACCATCAATCAAGATATTGATCGGAGTGTTGTAAGCCTTTTCCTTATCATCCAAAACAATAGCCTGATTAACACCTGTACGCTTTTCGCCTGTACCCATGTGAGCCAAGTCTACGACCGGATTACCTTCTATTTTCTGTTGAGGATCAATAATGAATTTAACAGTATTTTTATTTTCGAAAGCATCCTTCAACTGGTTTTTAAACGCATACTTCAATGAGTAGAATACAGCGTTGTTGTCAGAAGCATAATCCATTTCATTCAATACGCCAGTACCATTGTTAGTGCCACCAAATACTACCTGCTCTTTCTGCAACAGAGTTGACAACGCAGGGATACCTACGGTCAAAGGAATCTTAACTGAGCTCAATACGTCACCCTTTTTATCCTTGAATTCGGAAATGATGTAGTATTCCTTATCAAACGGATTATCATTCTGATTCCATTCGTGTTTCGCGATGAATTGCAGGCTAGCCAACTTCGTAGGACTAGTTGTTTCTTCACCACTCTCATCCAAATACTTCATGTTATCATTATTAAATCCAGTTACTTCTATATCTTCACCATTAGGATTCACCTTATACAATTTTGTATAAACACCGTCTGCAAATTCGTTCCAATTAACTCTTTCTTCAGCTGTCATTTCATTGAACATCTTGTCCAAAGAAACTGTAAACTTATCATCAGCAGCCTTGGCAGGAATGATATGGTTAACAGGATCGAGAACTACCTGATCCTTAATTGTACGTTCCATACGAACCCATACAGTCTGAGTTACAGATTTGATTCCCGTTTCTGTCAGTTGAATATAGTTGAAATAAACAGGTAATGAAGGAATTGTCTGTTTGTCATTATACTTATTTACTGTAAATGAATTACCATCAATCACAACACCCCAGTTCTGAGCTATATATTCATCTACAATAATTTGGCTCTTGTAAACAGAAGTCGGAACATCAAAAGTAAAGGTATTTGGTGTACCTTGTTTAACAATCACATAAGCATTGTTTTCTGTACCAGAAGTAGATTCATAAATATTAGTGCTTTCTTTCTGTGTAGCATCAACCAACTTTTTCTTATTCAGAGAAGCACTCACCGCATCCAATTCAACCTTATTGAATGCCAAGTTGAAGTTTGACAAGAAGTTTGGAGTCTTTACAGCAAATGCAATATTAAACTCATCATCCTCTATTTCACCACCAAATTTTCCAGTCAAATCAGTCAAAGCATTCAAACCTGTCAATTCCTTGCTCGACAAAGGAATAGCCCACAAACCATTAGCAGAAGCAGCACGAGTCACCAAGCCTTTGAATGCTTCGGGAGTACCTAAAGTTATAGGAGCTTCGTCCATCTTAGAATTAACCAAAGACATAGCCACTGTTGATAAATCAGCAGAAGCGGGAGCTACACGAATCACCAAAGACTGACCAGCAAGAGAAACCACACCTGTTTTGGCAGCAATTTCACCTTTTACTTTTTGAGATTCATCGGCATCCACCCATTCCCAAGGCGCCTTAGTAGCTGTATAGAAAGCAGAGTAACCCATCTCATATTTGTTATCGTGAGAAGCAGCATCAGAGAATGCAGTAAAATCACCCTTAGCGTCCAAATAACCAACTACTTCAAGTTCTGTGATAGTAGAAGAAGTAGTAGGCAACTCAACTACAGTAGTAGTGCCATCTGCATTGAATACAGTCAATGTACAAATACCATCAGTAACTACTGCAGTAACACCCGAAACAGGAATTTCAGTTACGTCATATTCACCTTTGTCATTCAACACGGCCCAATATCCCCCTTCAATCTTAACGGGAGCTTTTTCTGCATCTTTTGCAGGGAAAATACCTGTAGGCTTATTGTCAACCAACATTTCGCCTGTTTTTTCGTCAAAAGTAATTTTTTGAGCACTTTCACCTGGTTCACCATCTTTTACATTCAAAGTAACCGTTACAGGGCTACCCTTGGAGAAAGTAAAAATCATACCCTTACCGTCAGCGGTAGGAGTAACACCGGTCACATAGTCACCGTTGTTTACAGCGCTTTCCAAAGCTGCGATCTGAGACTTGATTTCCGTCAACTCTTTATTGATTTCGTCAATGTCATCATCGTAGTCTTTACAAGACACAAATGTTCCTGTCGAGGTAACCATCAAGGCTCCGAACAGGATTGCACTTAAAAACTTTTTGTTCATAATAGAAAAACTTTAAATTTATAAATTTAAAAAACTAAAATTGGTTATACATAATTTATTGATTCTGAGTGCTGTGCTCTCATTTCATATTTCATATAACGTTTGGGAGAAACACCCGTCACCTTTTTAAAAGCAGCATAAAACGCACTTCGCGACAGAAACCCGCAGCGTTGAGGCAGCTCCTCCGGCGGACACTTGCCCGAACGGAGCAGTTCCTTGGCATATTCCACCCGATACGTGTTCACCAACTCTTTCAGATGGCAACCGAAGTAGCGGTTGACCACGTTCGACAGATAAGTCTGGTTCGTTTCAATCATATCGCTCAGCTTTTTCAGTGAGAGCTTCGGGTCAAGAAACACTTGGCGCACTTCCAAATAATACAATACATATTTATATAGCTCACAATCGACTTTCCTTTTCGGAACCACTTCGTTGTCCGCATACTTCTGTTCCCAATAAAGCCGGGCAGCCCGGAAGAGCAGATTCTTCTGCCTTTCGGAAGTAAAAGTGCGCTTGTCGCGGTGTAGAAACAGGTAGTCCATTGTACTTTCTTTTTATCGTCTCTATTTCAGATAATTACTCACTTTTCAAACCCTTAAAAAAGGGTTGCGTTCGGTGCATCTCTTAGTAAGAGATACACCGAACGCACATAAGCACTTTATTATTAGTTGTTTAAGCCCATAAAAAAGCGTCCTGAAACTTAAGACTAAAGATATTTTTGCATTTGTCTTGTGATTTTTCTTCTCAAAAAGTTTTAATTATCAAAACTTTGTGTAAATTTGCAGCGAAAAGTGTATCTCTTACTAAGAGATGCACTTTTTTTCTTCTCTCTCCTGAAATCTTATTCACCACGTTCCCAACAGGTTAAGCATCATTAAGTGTTTGTTTTACTTCTGTTCCGTAAATCTTAACGGATGTCAACGTATCATAATGGATAGATTTTGAGGTATTTGGAAAAGACCAAAGAGTTTCCGAAAAAGGACTAAGGCTTTTTCAATAAGACCAAGACTTTTTAGCCAAAAGGGAGCAATCTTTGTTATTATTCTAAGAGCCGCTTGTCGGAGCTGCCGGATAGTGGAAGAAGACATTCGTAGGGGAGCTACAGAAGACGGGATGAAAAAGACCCGGACGGAAACGGTTTGCAAAATGAAGAGTGACGGAATCCCCTTTTCTACGATGGCCCAATACACAGAACTGTCGATAGAAGAGATCGAACAATTGTAAATCTCAGCTAAGGTTCGTCTAAAAGGTTCTACAACCGAGAACCTTTATTTAATCCGTGGCTGAGGGACATAAAAAACTCCTCACTATTTTCGCAAACAATGAGGAGTCGGCTATGTTAAAACAATATTATGTTAAAGTCGATATTATTCACTTCTGAGTGAATGATGTCCATCAATAGGAAACGGTTGTCCGCTCCATGCTTTCTGTGATGTCCATGGTTCGGCTGCATCTTTCCAGAACGGGTGATCGGCAGGCAATCCCAATGGCATGAATACCAAAGAAGTCATGTACAAACTGCCGTTGTTGGTATAATAATTGGAAAGGTCGGGCTGATGACCGGCAAATCCCAATTGGAGGAACCCTTTTTCGTTGAAATTTCCTTCCACTTTGAACATATTGTTCATTACGGCAGTTAATGCGCTGCGCACCTGGCCGTTGCTCATTCCTTCGGGTAGTCCGTATTTCCATGCTGCCATGGCAAGTGTCTGGAAAGCTCCCATGCGGTACACTACAGACCGGCCAAATGCAGGATATGTGCCTTCGGGAGAAATAAGACGTTCCATAAATACATTGAAACGCTGCATGCGTTTGATGGCAAGTTTGGTGCTGATAGGAGTCCAGAAGTGATGTTTGTTCAGTACTTCCAGCATTTCGATATACATAGGGTGAATAACGTAAGCATTGTAATAATCAAGTGCGAACTCAGAACCGTCTGAGTACCAGCCGTCACTCAAATACCATTCATTTATCTTATTGGAAGCAACTGTCAATACATATTGGTCGGCATCTTCGCCTACCGACATCAGGAATGCTTCAATCAAGCCGCGGAATAATAGCCAGTTATTATATGCCGGGCGTACGATTTTCAAACGTTGGAAACGTTCGATGTAGCGTTTCTGAGTTGTTTCATCCAACAACTGCCAGGTAGCTTCGGGTGCACGCAGGAAACTTTCTGCTATATAGGCAGCATCTACCAATCGTTGTGTTGATTTGGTTTCCCACAATAAGAAGTCGGGGCTGTCGGGATCTACGGCATTTTTGTAAGCAAGCACAGCCCATTCGCGCATCTGTTTGCGCATCTTTCCTTCTTCGGTATCATCGTCAGGCAATGCCAGCCAAGGCGAGATGCCGGCCATCAGTCTGCCAAACGTTTCCATATAGGCCACACGTTTATCACGTCCGTCCCAAGTGGGGCTGAGTTCGAGTTGCATGTTTTTTTGAAGTTCGCCCTTGCTCATGTTTTCAAGCACCGGAGCTGCAATGCGGTAACACAATTCAACCCATTGTTGTCGGTCGTTGACCGGTGCGGTAGTTTTCTTTTTGGCAGAGGCTGCCGTTAAAAAGAAAACAGATATAAATGCTAAAGTAATTAATCGTAGTTTCATGTGGAGTTTTATTTAAATACTTGTTTCATGGCACGTCCTGTCCATACTTGTGGCTGTTCTAATCCGAAAATGTATGCCATGGTAGCAGCAACATCATATTGTACCATGCTTTCCTGAAATTCTCCGGCTTTTTTTATGTTCTTTCCTGCGATGATAAAAGGTGTCTGCATTTCGGCCATTGTCTTTCCGCCATGACCTTTCTTGATACCTCCGTGGTCGGAAGTAATGATAAAGATAGTGTCATCATACATACCGGCTTCTTTTACGGCTGCCACGATGCGGGCAATGTAGCCGTCCAGTTCTTCCAGTTTACTGTAATAAGCCGGAGTGTCATGTCCTTCCTTGTGGCCTATGTGGTCGGGATTGTCAAAGCAAATGGCTACCAATGACGGTTTGCTCTCTTTGATGTATTTCTCGGCCATTTCGCACAGTGCGGTCGGGAACTTGTTATAGTCCGGTGCTACGGCATGATAGTCGGTAGAAAGTGTGTCAACCAGGAATTGGATACCTGCCCACTCGCTCAATACTCCGATTTCGGCCTTTGGGTTAGCGTCACGGTAGATTTGGAAGATAGTGGGGAAGATGTTATTCTTCACGATTACGCGTGAAGGCAATTCCGGTGTGCGTGACCCCCATTCTGTATATCCGTGAAGTTCAGTACCCACTCCCATAAACATGGAAGCCCAATTACAAGCACTCGACGAAGGCAGGATCGAACGATTCTCTAACGTGGAGGCGCCTTCCGCCATCATCTTACGGAAAGTAGGCATATCCGCCCCATTATTCAAGCAATGGGCGCTCAAGCCGTCGAAACCGATCAAGATTACATGCTTTGGCAGATTCTTCTCTTTCAAAGGCACTTGCTGAGGTGCCGTATTACAGGCGCTCAGGCAGTATGCGATTACCGCACAACAAATAAATAAGATTTGCTTTTTCATCTTACCGTGTTTTTCTTTTATGATTAATATTGAAGTATCTTAGATTCCGTCAGACAAAGGTACAAAGTTTAACTAAAGTTCAAAAAGATCATTTATCTTTGTGGCTTAATCTAATCTTATTTTCATAAATACGTATGTACAAACATTTCCTGACAAGCGTATTGCTTGTATTTTTCATGCTATCCTGTAGCAAACTTTCCCCTTTTGAAGGAAAGATGCGAGAATGCGTACAAACCTCCCTAAGCTGGAGAAACGACACGACCGGTATCTGGGAAACAGCCGGCTGGTGGAACTCGGCGAACGTATTGACCGCCACCATTCGCTACGGCGCCGTAACCAAAGATCCGGCCATCCCTTCTGTCATAGAGGATGTATTCGAGAAAGCCCGTCATTACCAAGTAGGCGTAGACTCAACCGGTACTCCCCGTTATTGCGACAACTTCATC